>ENA-UPWU01000164-UPWU01000164.1-human-gut-metagenome-genome-assembly--contig:-NODE-164-length-28086-cov-37.020065_pt1 | contig 28086 bp, 19 predicted proteins | sample MGYA00250058_ERZ773392 | MGnify/ENA primary metagenome ERZ773392 (study PRJEB29103, sample SAMN06112084) | human gut metagenome | biome: human gut; feature: ankylosing spondylitis patient; material... | reverse complement strand
ATCAACAAGTTGCCTTACAGGCTTCCCGCGAAGGACTCGTGCTGTTGAAAAATGCAAATAACCTGCTTCCTTTAGATAAATCACAAATCAAGCGTATTGCCGTATGTGGTCCGAATGCCGATGAAGCATCCTTTGCACTTACCCACTACGGTCCCGTAGCAGTAGAAGTAACTACCGTACTGGAAGGTATCAAACAACAGGTTAAGGAAGGTACAAAAGTAACCTATACCAAAGGATGTGACCTCGTAGATGCCAACTGGCCGGAATCGGAAATCATTTCTTATCCACTTACCGCAGAGGAAAAAACCGAAATTCAAAAAGCAGTCGATAATGTCAAAGAAAGTGACGTAGCTGTAGTAGTACTGGGAGGAGGCATCCGCACCTGTGGAGAAAATAAATCGCGTACCAGCCTGGATCTCCCCGGCCATCAGCAGCAACTTTTGGAGGCCATAGTAGCCACTGGAAAACCGGTGGTACTGGTACTGATTAACGGTCGTCCGCTCAGTATTAACTGGGCAGATAAATTTGTACCGGCCATTCTGGAGGCCTGGTACCCTGGTTCGCAAGGAGGAACAGCTATTGCCGAAGCTCTCTTCGGAGATTACAATCCGGGAGGCAAGCTGACTGTTACCTTCCCTAAAACCGTAGGTCAGATACCTTTTAACTTCCCGGCCAAACCTGCTTCACAAGTAGACGGCGGACAAACACCTGGCATAAAGGGTAATCAATCGCGTATCAATGGCCCACTCTATCCGTTCGGATACGGACTAAGTTATACCACTTTTGAATACAGCAACTTACAACTCTCCTCTCCTGTCATTACCGATAAAGAGCCGGTAACCGTGACCTGTAAAATTAAAAACACCGGTACACGAAGCGGAGATGAAGTGGTACAGTTATACACACGCGATGTCATCAGCAGCGTAACTACGTATGAAAAGAACTTGCGCGGCTTCGAACGCGTACACTTGGAGCCGGGTGAAACCAAAGAGGTCAGCTTCCAGCTACTTCCACGTGACTTCCAGCTACTCAACAAAGACAATCACTGGATCGTAGAGCCGGGTATGTTCCAGATTATGATAGGGGCTTCTTCCGAAGACATCCGACTGAAAAAAGGACTTGAAATCCGAGCTTACGGACAGGCATCCGCCAATGAAATAATAGAATCGGACCCACGTGACTTTATCAGTGCCAGCAAAAACAAGAGCCATATCCTCCATGTGGTTGACGGAGACTATTCCACTACCTGGAAAGGTGAAAAAGGGGAATACATATCCTTCGAACTGGCAGAGAACGCCAAAGTAGACCGTATCAATGTAGCCTGGAAGAATGCAGAAACCGGCACACACTACGAGATTCAGATTTCCAGCGGAGGCGGACAATTCCTTCCGGTACAACGCGGAGAAGTTACTCCCAATCAGGAAGAAACCATTCGGTTCAACAAGACAGGAGGCAGTGACCTGCGTATCCTGATAACTAATGGGAGTGCAGAAATTGCAGAAATCAAATTGCCGGAACTGAGAAAAGAGTAACTTTGTCTCGATGAAAGAAAATAACAAAGTTCTATTGGGAATGAGTGGCGGCACCGACAGTTCGGTTGCCGCCCTTCTATTGCAAGATGCAGGCTACGAAGTGACCGGCATCACCTTTCGTTTTTATGAGAAAGATGGAAATACAGAATACCTGGACGATGCACGTGACTTATGCCGTACGCTAGGCATACCTCATCTGATTTACGATGCACGGAAAATGTTTCAGGAAAAAATCATACGTTATTTTATTCAGGAATACATGGCTGGACGTACCCCCGTGCCCTGCACACTCTGCAACAACTACCTGAAATGGCCCTTGCTGCAACAGGTAGCAGACGAAAAAGGTATTTACCATCTGGCCACCGGGCACTACGTCAACAAACAAAAAATAGATGGATACTGGTACATTACCTGCGGAAATGATGCAGATAAAGACCAGTCTTTCTTCTTGTGGGGACTTCCACAATCCATTCTGGAGAGAATGTGTCTCCCTATGGGCGGACTGACCAAGACCCGTGTACGCGAAATCGCTGCCGCACGTGGATTCCTGAAAGCTGCCAAGAAGCGTGACAGCTTAGGTGTATGTTTTTGTCCGATGGATTACCGTACCTTCCTGAAAACTCATGTGCCCGAAGGTGAAATCATCCCTGGGAACTTTTATGATGAGCAAGGACAGAAAATCGGAAAACATGAGGGTTATCCGTTTTACACCATCGGACAGCGAAGAGGATTGGGAATTCACCTGAACAAAGCGCTCTTTGTCAAGGAAATCATTCCGCAAGAAAATAAGGTAATTATCAGTGACAGCCTGCAAGCACTGGAAAAAAATGAGATGTACCTCACACACTGGAACCTTATCAATCCCGATGTAATGCTTGGACACGAAGATGTCATTGTCAAAATACGCTACCGGAAACAAGCCAACCGATGCACTGTTACCTTACTGGACGACCAGCGACTGCATATACAACTGCATGAGCCGCTGGCTTCTATTGCCAGCGGGCAGGCAGCTGCATTTTATCGAGGAAATATTGTATTAGGAGGAGGGATTATTGAGTAATCAACAATCCTTCTCTCTGCATTTTTCAAAGAAATAATCTGTAAAGAAACGCGCGTTTCTCTTCATTGTTTCCCGTCCGTGTTCCTCACCCAACGCACTGTTCAGACAAGCATCCGGAAGCATATCGGCATCCTGCAAAGCACAACTCAAATCGTAAGGTATCACATTGGGATTCAAGATAAACATGGCCGCCTGCTTCTTGGCTGCTTCAGCATCATAGAATGTATTATCCGGTGAGGAAATACATTCACACAATTGCATTTGAACATGTATGCCGGTATGTGGAGAAACCATCAGCACCAATCCGTGTGTGGCGTCCATCTTCGGCAATTCTATTCCTTCTTTTTCCTTATATCCCAATTTCTGAGAAAGGAAATCCTGCACTTCTTCTTCTGATTTGCAAAACACAAATTGCTTGCCACCGGATGCTTCCATAAACTCACCGAATGTTTTCTTTATGCCCTCACGTGCGGCAATTCGCTGGTCAATCTCTTCCTTCACTTTCTCCTGGAAATCGGATACAACCAGCATACCGTCTTGCCACCAGTATCCTCCATACTGAACCAGCCGGCAACTTAATATGGTTACTCCTTCTTTACGACCTTTCAAGGAATCCATATTCAAAGAATCTTTCCGAATACCCAGCTGTTCTCCTTCTTTCTTTGACAAATCTTTTACAAACAGGAATTTTTCATCTTCCCCTTCATAAAGATACATTTCCTGAGGAAGAGCTTTTACTTCCGCCCACAAAGCTGTTTCAGGATGACTCTTTCCTATCAAAGCCAACCATTCGACTGATGTCAAGGAAAGTAAGTTCTTGCGTCCTTCAAACAGAATGTTCTGCTTTACATCGTACGACAAAATATGTGGATTGACATTCTGTCCCATTCGTGCAACCGTATCTACCACTCTCTGATATTCACCTCGGTTTTCAAAACCTACATAACTGCAGAAGTGGAACCACTCCAGCACACTACGATAACGCATGTAATCGTTTTCTCCAAAAGCCTCCCCATATAACATCGCATGCAACCGCTCATTCTCTGGAGCTACCTGAAACTCTTCCGACAAATAATCATAGATCTGATTAGCCAGTTCCTCAAAAGCCGGATTCTCTGGATTCAATACGCCACCAGCCTGTTTCTCCATGCATTGAAGATAATGCCATAACAGAAACTGCAAATCTTCCGGATTCACTTCTCCCGGATAATAGTCTTTTTCTTTTTCCGAAGTCATGAAGGGAACAAGGCTGCCATACCGCTTATGGCATTCTTCAGAGAATGCTTGCCAGATTCCGGTCTGTGAAATTACATCCTGAAACCAGAGTGTCAAATAAATGGCAATTCCATGCACTGAATGTTCCGGATAACGTCCTCCAACAAAATCCTTTAAACATGCAGCTATCTGATTGGCAACGTTTACATAGTACGTGTCTACTTCATCCTGGCGGTCGTATGGTTGAAATAACATCCACTCTTTTACATATATCTTTTTCATATTACATGAGATTTTAAGTTCTGGAGTGCAAATGTAAAATAATTATGAGAACAAGCAAGCTATCCCAAAGGGACTTATTTATTATTCACAAGTAATTCACAACCTGTTAATTTACACATCATGCTGATAATCAATAAAAAATTAGGATATCAACAATTATATTCACAAGTCTTTCAACAAGTAATTAACCGAGGTGTTTATATCCTATTCTCATATTCTCATAAAAAAATCCTGTCAAGGCTCCTTTTTAAAAGCCCTGACAGGATACTATCGCTATTCTTCAAATAAACTTACTCTTTCCGTTTTGCCTTCAACTCTTCGGCGGGCACCATGCGATACAAACGATCGCTGGGACGGATACGGTCGGGCACTTTAAATGACACGTGCACACCCTTCTTCACCACATCCACCGGCTTCAAGTCTACACGAGCCTCATCCAAGGTGACATACATGGCACCGGTAGTAGGACCGGTAATCAACAGTTTATCGCCGACTTTAATTTCTGAGGCTTCAATCAGGAATTCAGCTACTCCAATATTAGAGAAGTACTTGATTCCACGTCCGGCATATACTTTACGCTCCGTTGCTTCTGAACCGTAGTTCTTGCTCCATTCACCCAAACGCTGTCCTAAATAATAGCCGTTCCAGAAACCACGATTGAATACTGTCTTCAGACGTTCATCCCAGTTGGCCACCTTTTCATCGGAGAATGTACCGTCAATGTACGACTGAATAGCTTCCTTGTAGCATTCTACTACTGTACGTACATACTCAGGTCCACGGGCACGACCCTCAATCTTGAATACCCGTACACCCGCTTCAATCATCTCGTCCATAAAATGAATGGTCTTCAAGTCTTTCGGCGACATGATGTACTGATTATCCACTTCCAGTTCAATGTCACTTTCCTTATCCTTTACCGTATACGCACGACGGCATACCTGCATGCAAGCTCCGCGATTGGCCGAAGCATTCAGCTCGTTCAGGCTCAGATAGCACTTTCCGGAAACTGCCATACACAAAGCTCCGTGGCAGAACATTTCGATACGAACCAATTCCCCCATCGGACCCTTAATTTGCTGTTCCTGAATGGCATCGTAAATCTTACGGACCTGTTTCAGGTTCAGTTCACGCGCCAGTACCACCACATCGGCAAAACGTGAATAAAATTTCAATGCTTCTGCGTTACTGATGTTCAACTGAGTAGAAAGGTGTACCTCCTGTCCCACTTCATTACAATAAGCCATTACTGCCACATCGGCCGCAATGACCGCACTGATACCTGCCTCTTTTGCCGCATCCACTATTTTACGCATCAAGGTAATATCCTCGTCGTAAATAATGGTGTTAATGGTCAGGTAACTCTTTACTCCATGTTCATCGCATATCTTGGCGATTTCACGCAAATCGTCTATAGTAAAAGTGCTCGCCGAACGCGCACGCATGTTCAAGCTTTCAATGCCGAAATAAATGGAATCAGCTCCGGCATGAAGGGCAGCCGCCAATGACTCACGTGAGCCTACGGGCGCCATGATTTCAAAATCTTTGATTGTATAACTCATTTCCGTGATTGTAATATTACGGTGCAAAGGTAGCGTTTTTTCAGGATATAATAAAATTTCACTACCTTTGCGCGACAATATCAAGGCAATGAAAATTAGAAACATAGATTTAGGAGAAAAGCCAGTATTACTGGCACCGATGGAAGACGTCACTGACCCTGCATTCCGCCTGATGTGCAAGCAGTTTGGTGCCGACATGGTGTACACGGAATTCGTATCGAGCGATGCCCTGATTCGTTCGGTAGGGAAGACCATGCTGAAACTGAACATCAGTGAAAAGGAACGTCCGGTAGCCATCCAGATTTACGGAAAGGATACGGATACCATGGTGGAAGCAGCCCGCATCGTAGAACAGGCCAAGCCTGATATATTAGACCTGAACTTCGGTTGCCCGGTGAAGCGGGTGGCAGGAAAAGGTGCTGGCTCCGGCATGCTGCAGAACGTGCCCAAGATGCTTGAAATTACCCGGGCGGTGGTGGATGCCGTAAAGATTCCGGTTACCGTGAAAACCCGTTTAGGATGGGATGCAGAACACAAGATTATCGTAGAACTGGCGGAACAATTACAGGATTGCGGAATTGAAGCCCTGACCATCCACGGACGTACCCGTGCACAGATGTATACCGGTGAAGCCGACTGGACCTTGATTGGAGAAGTCAAGAAAAATCCGAGAATGCGTATCCCCATTATCGGAAACGGTGACATCACTACTCCACAACATGCCAAAGAGTGTTTTGAACAATATGGAGTAGATGCCATCATGATTGGACGGGCCAGTTTCGGACGTCCCTGGATTTTCAAGGAAGTAAAACATTATTTGGAAACAGGTGAAGAGTTGCCACCTCTTTCTTTCAAATGGCGGATGGATGTATTGCGTCAGGAAGTGCTCGACAGCGTAAACCTGCTGGATGAACGCAGAGGTATCCTGCACGTACGCCGTCACTTAGCCGCATCCCCACTCTTCAAAGGGATTCCAAATTTCAAGGACACACGCATTGCCATGCTTCGCGCAGAAACATTAAATGAACTGAATGGCATATTAGACCATATAGAAGCTACTTTCGGTAAGGAATAATCCTTACCGATTTTTTTAATACATTCGTTTAAAGACCGGGGAAATAAACCAGCGCTTATACATCAGCGTGGCCAGCTGATAAACGAAGAAAGCGGTAATAAGTCCTACCAGCGAATCAATCAGGTAGTGCGCCTGAATATACACTGTGGCACAGCACAGCAGTACATAGAATGGGAACAGAATGTAGGCCAATTTTCGGTTCACACGCCAGGCCATAATCATCACAATCGTAGAGATTCCCACATGTGAACTGGGGAAAGCTGCCGTAGGACGTTCACCCACTTCCTGTGAAGCTTCTACCAGATTATAGAAGAATCCGTGTTCATATCCCGGACCAGGAAGCAAGAAAGTATTGTCATTAAAATAATCTCCTATTGCTGGGAAATCACAAGCATTTACTTTATCCATTCCAATGGCCGGGAAATAGAATTGAGGTCCGGCCACCGGCACCAGAATGTAAAACAAATAGTAAATGAAGAAAGAAGTGACCAGTACGAAGCAAATCTTCTCAAACCATTCAAAACGGGTCAGGAAATAATATACCACCACAATCAGCATCATGGGATAATAAAAGAAATACCCCATGTTGAAAGGCTCACTGAACCACATGGAAGGACACAGCTTGCTAAATTCCACCGAAGGCTGGCAATGAAAAATAGCCTGTTCGGCAGAAGCAAACACGTAATCCAAGTTCGGGAACAAGCGGTTAAATTCAAACGTATCCGGATACCAGTATGCCAACAATGACATTTGCACGACCATACGGATAAAAGCCGTCAAACGACAGGGGAATGCCTGATACAAATATATCAGTACGAACGTCAGGACCACAATGCCCAGACGCTCCAGCAACATCATCCCGGGATGATCCATCCGGGGATACAAAAGCAAAATCAAAATAGTGGTCAGTGCATTGTAAATCAAGCTAATGCTTTCTACAGCAAACAAGCCCTTTCCACTTTCTACTCGTTCAAATAACTTCAGTTCTATAGCCATCCTTCTTTTTTATACCAGGCAATGATTTCTTTTACTCCTCTTTCCAACGGATATTCGGGAACATATCCTAATTCCTTTTCCAGCGGTGAGATGTCACACCGCCAGTTGCGCTGTTTCATAATACGGTATTTATCACAGTTCAATGTACTCGTCTTACGGAGTATTCGTCCTACATTCTCTGCCACAAATGAAATGGCTTTCAAAAGAAACAACGGACAGACGAAACGAAGCATCCACGGATTTCCCAATTCTTTCCGAATCAAGTCAGAAAACGTATGACTACTGTATACCTTTCCGTCGCTCACAAAATAAGCGCGGCCTGTGACATTTTTTTCAATAGCCAGATAAATAGCCTGTACCAAGTCCTTCACAAACACAAACGTAATATCCTGGCGTTTGAAACCTGCTGCAAAATCCACATGCTGTTGCACGGACTTCGCCATCAGGAAATAATCGCGTTCCCGTGGACCGTAAACTCCCGTCGGACGGAAAATCACATACGGGAAATTGGTGAGGGATTTCAAATATTCCTCGGTATGCAGTTTACTCAGTCCGTACGCCGTATTAGGCCGGGGAGTGTCCGTTTCACAAATGGATGAATAGTCTTTTTCCCGAATCGGTCCAAATATACTTAACGAACTTATGTAAATAAAGTTCACCGGAAGCATGTCTAATCGCTTCAGGGTCTCAATAAAATGTCGGGTAGCCCAGTAATTCCCGATTTCAAAATCGGCCTTGTCCAGACATTTGGTCACCCCTGCACAATGAATAATGTAATCCCATTTCCCATGCTGGCGTTTCTGTTCCTCCAACTGACTGGCCAGACGGTCGGAATCAGTAAAATCCAGTACGGCAAAATGGATACGCGGGTCCTGCAAATATTTCCGGCTGCTGCTCTTCCGCACACCGGCCCACACCTGCATGCCACGCTCCAGCGCACCTTCCACCAAAAAGCTCCCGATGAACCCACTGGCACCGGTGACTAATATTTTTTTCTCCATAAACTTATTTTTCCGGTTCTACATGGATACTGATGTAGGTATCCTCTCCAAAAGTATCCCGCAACTTTTGCTCAATGGCAGTAGCCTTTTCATGTGCCTCATGCAGCGAGATACTTCCGTCCATCCGCACGTGCATGTCTATTGCATAATGACTTCCAATACGGCGGGTACGCAAATGATGCGGCTGCGACACACCGTCCAGTGACAATACCGTCTGCGTAATTTCCTGCTCTATATCATCGGGCAACGAGCGTTCCAATAATTCATCAATACAAGCCTTCAGCTGCTTCACGGCCACCTGCACAATAAAGAAACTGACAATCACTGCCGCCAGAGGGTCGAGCACACGCCAGCTTTCTCCCAACAGGATAGCTCCTCCAATACCTACGGCCGTACCGATGGAAGAAAATGCATCGCTGCGGTGATGCCAAGCATTGGCTATCACGGCCGGACTATTACAGCGTTTTCCCACCAGACGGGTGTAATGAAACAAGATTTCTTTCGATACTACGGATACAATGGCAGCAGCCAGTGCAATCCAGCCGGGCGACTGTAATGCCTCTCCTTTTGCAAAACTGATGATTGATTCTATTCCACTCCAGCAAATTCCTACGCCTACAGCCAGCAAAGCCGCTCCAATCAACAGCGTAGCCAGTGTTTCATACTTTCCATGTCCGTAATCATGTCCCTTATCTTCCGGTTTGCTGGAAATACGCACAAACACGATGACAATCAAGTCCGTTATCAAATCCGACAAAGAATGCACTGCATCGGCAATCATCGCCGCACTCTTACCCCAGAAGCCTGCCGCAAACTTACAGGCCACCAGCAGAATATTGACCAGACTACCCACCAGGGTTACCTTGTAAATCTCACGTTCACGAACGGATGTTCCAATCTCATTCATATCTTACTTTTGTAAAAAGAATGTGGCAAAGATAATAGTTTTTCAGCATCTTAACAGAAAAAACCACGTTTATTCCCCGGAAATCACTTTCTTTGTATAAAGATAATCTTACCAACAGCAGAGAGCTGTTGATTTAAAACAAAACAACATGGCTAAAAAGAAAAAAGAAAAGAAAGGCGGAAAGCACCTGAAGAAAAAAGAGCTCGTAGAGATACTGCTCAACTATTTCCGTACAAAGCCGAATGAAGCATTCAGCCTCAAGCAGTTGTTCCAAGCTCTAAAACTTACAACCCATCCGGGAAAAATGCTCTGCATCGATGTAGTGGAAGAAATGTTGGAAGACAACTTCCTGATTGAAATCGAAAAAGGGCGCTATAAAATCAATGACAAAGGACAGATTCTGACCGGAACCTTCGTACGTAAAAGCAATGGAAAGAACTCGTTTATTCCTGAAGAGGGAGGAGAACCCATTTTCATTGCGGAACGTAACTCTGCTCATGCAATGAACAATGACAAGGTGAAAGTTGCCTTGTGTGCCAAACGTAAAAAGCATCAGCTGGAAGCACAGGTAATCGAGATTCTGGAACACGCCAACGAAACCTTTGTCGGTGTATTGAAAGTCAGCAAGAATTATGCGTTCCTGCTTACGGAGACCAGTACTCTGGCTAACGACATCTTTATCCCGAAAGACAAGCTGAAAGGCGGAAAGAACGGTGATAAGGCTATTGTCCGCATTACCGAATGGCCGGAAGAAGCAAAGAATCCGTTTGGCGAAGTGATCGACATCCTCGGAAAAGCGGGTGACAACACCACTGAAATGCACGCTATTCTGGCTGAATACGGATTGCCGTACGTATATCCGCAAGCAGTAGAAGCTGCAGCAGAGAAACTGTCGGCCGACATCACGCCGGAAGATTATGCCGAACGCGAAGATTTCCGCGATGTCGTGACGTTCACCATCGACCCGAAAGATGCCAAAGACTTTGACGATGCGTTATCCATCCGCACCCTGAAACCCGGTTTATGGGAAGTGGGTGTACATATTGCGGACGTATCCCACTATGTAAAAGAAGGAAGCATCATCGACAAGGAAGCGGCCAAACGTGCGACTTCTGTCTATCTGGTAGACCGTACCATCCCGATGTTGCCGGAACGTTTGTGCAACTTTATTTGCTCCCTGCGTCCCGATGAAGAAAAACTGGCTTACTCTGTCATTTTCGAAATGAATGAAAAGGCGGAAGTGAAGAACTACCGCATCCGTCATACGGTAATCAAATCCAACCGTCGGTTCACGTACGAAGAAGCACAGCAAATCATTGAAACAGGGGAAGGTGACTACAAGGAAGAGGTACTTCAACTGAATCGTCTGGCACAGATTCTGCGAGAAAAACGAATGGCCGCCGGCTCTATCAACTTTGACCGCTGTGAGGTAAAATTTGAAATTGACGAGACGGGTAAACCGCTCAGCGTATACTTCAAGGTGTCTAAAGAAGCCAACAAGCTGATTGAAGAATTCATGCTGTTAGCCAACAAGACGGTGGCAGAATACGTAGGAAAAGTTCCTAAGAACAAAAAACCGAAGGTACTTCCTTATCGTATCCACGACCTGCCCGACCCTGACAAGCTGGATAACCTGAATCAGTTTATCGCCCGCTTCGGTTACAAAATCCGTACAGGAGGTAGCAAAGCTGAAGTATCCAAGTCTATCAATCATTTGTTAGGCGAAATTGAAGGAAAGAAAGAACAGAATCTGATAGAAACAGTGTCTTTACGCGCCATGCAGAAAGCACGCTATTCGATTTATAACATCGGACACTACGGACTGGCATTCGATTACTACACGCACTTCACCTCTCCTATCCGCCGTTATCCGGACTTGATGGTACACCGCCTGCTTACCCGTTACCTGGCAGGAGGACGAAGCGCACAAGCCGACAAGTATGAAACTCTCTGCGAACACAGTTCGGCAATGGAGCAGACTGCAGCCAGTGCAGAACGTGCATCCGTGAAATACAAACAGGTGGAATTTATGGGTGAACGTATCGGAGAAGTGTACGATGGTGTAATTTCCGGTGTCACAGAATGGGGACTCTACGTGGAAATCAACGAAAACAAGTGCGAGGGCATGATTGCCATGCGCGACTTGGGCAACGATTTCTATGAGTTCGACGAAAAGAATTACTGTCTCATCGGACGTCGTCATCACCAGAAATTCAGTCTCGGCGATCCGATTAAGATTAAGGTAGCCCGTGCTAACCTGGCTAAGAAACAGCTGGATTTCGTATTGGCTGAAGCTTGACGAACCGCGTTTAAATAAATTATTTCCCCGCTTCTTTTTAGAAAACAAAAACTTTCTACAAAGAAGCGGGGATTTTTATTATTTCACCCTGCGGTTCAACTGGTTATTCGCTTTCTCCGGACGGGACTTTCCCACCCGTTTTCCACTTGTCTTTTTCTTATTGCTCTGTTTTGCCTTGAAAGCAAACGGATTTTTCTTGTTTACTACCATACCATTCTGATTTTTCTACAAAAATAAGATTTTATTGGATTCATCACAAAATATAGTTACTTTTGCCAATTATCAAAAAGAAATGCTCATGAGCCCAATTGATTACACACATATACTGACAAAGGCTGTTGACGAACTTTCCGACAGCCAATCTTACCGTGGGCTGTTCCATCAGCACAGAGAAGGTGAGCCGCTTCCCTCCGGAAAATCACTGGAACGCATCGTAGAACTGTCACGTGCCATCTTGTTCCCCGGCTACTTTGGCAATTCTACCATCAACAGCCAGACCATCAATTACCACATTGGTGTCAATATTGAAGAACTGTTCTCTCTGCTTATTGAGCAGATACAGGCCGGACTGTGCTTCGGAGTGGAAAATTCAGGCCAGTGTGACTGTCAGTCGCCTTGTCGTGCTACAGCTACCCAATTAGCAGCAGAATTTATCAGCCGTCTGCCGGAAATCCGACGGATTTTAGCTACCGATGTAGAAGCTGCATACTACGGTGACCCGGCTGCCACCTGCTTTGGTGAAATCATCTGCTGTTACCCCGTCATCCGTGCAGTGACCAACTACCGGATTGCCCACGAGCTTCACCGGCTCAACGTGCCTCTTATTCCGCGTATCATCACGGAAATGGCTCACTCTGAAACCGGAATCGACATCCATCCGGGTGCGCAAATCGGACATCATTTTACCATTGACCACGGTACGGGTGTCGTAATCGGTGCGACCTGCATCATCGGCAATCACGTGAAACTGTACCAGGGTGTCACATTGGGAGCCAAGAGTTTCCCTTGCGACGAACAGGGAAACCCCATCAAGGGTATTCCACGCCACCCGATACTGGAAGACAATGTGATTGTCTACTCCAATGCCACCATTTTAGGACGCATCACTATTGGTGAAGGAGCTACCATTGGAGGTAACATCTGGGTAACGGAAAGTGTACCCGCCGGTGCCCGCATCGTACAGCGAAAGAGCAAGGAAAATTAAGGAGAAAATGCCTGCCCAAAAACGCACTTACGTTTACTCTAAAACGCAAGGACGTTTGAAACCAAACGCAAGTACATTTCATCTTAAACTCCTTTGTGTTTCAATCCAAACGTAAAGGCGTTTTTTATCAGGAAGGCGTCTTCAAAAAAAATAACGTCCGCAATCTCGGAAAATTCACCGGAAACTGCGGACGTTTTTGTATATAAAATAATAAGAATGCTTAGAAAGCCTTATGGTAGAGTGCTTCAATGTCTTCTACTGAAGTCGGACGCGGGTTACCTCCGGTGCAGACATCATTGAATGCATCGATAGCCAACTGATGCAAATCTTCTTCCTTCACACCGATTTCATGCAACTTCTGCGGAATACCGATGCTCAAAGAAAGCTGGCGAACAGCTTCTACCGCAGCTTTTACACCTTCTGCTTCACTCATGCCGGTAGTATCTACTCCCATTGCTTTGGCAATATCCAGGTATTTCGGTGCGGCAGGAGATTCGGCATTGTATTCCATGACGTAAGGCAACAGCAATGCATTGGCTACGCCGTGCGGAGTGTCATAGTGCGCACCGAGAGGATGAGCCATAGAGTGAACGATTCCCAGACCTACGTTGCTGAATCCCATTCCGGCAATATACTGTGCCTGCGACATGGCTTCACGAGCTACTGGATCACTACCATTGTCTACAGCAGCCTTCAGATTCTTGGCAATCATCTCAATGGCCTTCAGTTCAAACATATCTGACATCACCCAAGCTCCCGGAGTAATGTAACTTTCAATGGCATGCGTCAGGGCATCCATACCTGTAGCCGCAGTCAGGCCCTTCGGCATAGAATACATCAGTTCAGGGTCTACGATAGCTACCGACGGAATATCGTTCGGGTCTACACATACCATTTTCTTGGTAGCAGCCTCATCAATAATCACATAGTTGATGGTTACCTCAGCTGCAGTTCCCGCAGTAGTAGGCAGAGCAAAAGTCGGCACTGCTTTATGATGCGTATCTGCTACCCCTTCCAATGAACGCACATCGGCAAATTCCGGATTGTTTACTACGATACCGATACCTTTCGCCGTATCAATAGAAGAACCGCCACCCAATGCTACGATAAAATCGGCACCGGAAGCCTTGAAAGCTGCCACACCGTTCTGCACATTTGCAATGGTAGGATTGGCTTTTACATCACTGTATATTTCGTAAGGAATACCTGCCTTTTCGAACACTTCCACCACCTTGTCGGCTACGTGAAAACGAATCAGGTCCTTGTCAGTCACAAAAAAAGCTTTCTTGAAACCTCTACGGCCTGCTTCTGTAGCGATAGCTTCGCGACATCCGGCACCAAAGTAAGAGGTTTCGTTCAAAATCATTCTGTACATAATTTCATGGTTTTAAAAGGTTAGATTTTTATTTATTTCGGAAGATGGAACACGTCCGTCAGTTCCTGCATTTGTTCTTTCGTCATACCGTCCGGCTCAAATCCCATGCAACGGGCATTGATGTAAATCTGGGCAGCCTTGGTCAGCACGTCAATCTGGTCGAATGCATCCATTACGTCGGTACCTACGGCAAACACGCCGTGTTTTTCCCACATTACCACATCATAATCGTCCAGTTCCTTCAGGGTAGCATCTGCCAGTTCTACTGAGCTCGGCATCTTATAAGGCACGATACCCAATCCACGCGGACAGAATGCCTTTGTTTCTGGAATCATGCTCCACAACAGATAAGTCAGTACATCCTTTTCCAGGAACTTCGGAGTATGGCTCATTGCCACCAGTTCGATGGGGTGTGTATGTACGGTAGCCTTTTTCTGGGCACCTTCCGCAATCAGCGTATTGTGAACAGTCAGGTGAGAAGCCACTTCCGAAGTCGGCATCACCGGCTGGTCAGCAATAATGACATAGCTGGCACAATCGTCGCAGATACGAATCACAGAACCGTTTTCCATCGGCCAGCGAGCCAGGTCGCGCATACGTTTCTGTGTACCTTTGCAGAAGAAATAACAGCCTTTCAGATGCGGTAATACCGCTCCAATCTGTTTCGGTTCACTGATGGCCGGCATCTGACGGATTTCATCGTCTACAAACTCTGTTACATTGATGGTAATATTTCCACCGTTGCGTTCAGCCCATCCTTTTTGCCACAAATATCCGGCCACTTCGGCCACTTTATTGATTTCACGGGCCAAACCCGGACGTCCTTCAAGAATTGATTTCATTATATTATGTATTTAAATTTGATTTTTTATTTCAACAGCTGCGGAAGGAAAGAAGATACAATCAGGACAATCAGTCCCAATACCAGTACCCAGATGGTCTTTGCAGAACATCCTTTCCATTCCTTCAAAATAATTCCCCACACATTCGAGAATGTCACGTTCAGCGACATCAGGATACACCAGGAGAACGTAAGCAGTACCGGTGAAGCTACCAGGAAACCTTTTCCCAGACTCAAGCCAAAGAACTGGCTATACCATAACACACCGGCCAAAGCACAGAACAGAATGTTGTTCACATACAGCGAGGTCTTTCCATAATCGCCCCAGGTCTTGTTCTTTGCATTCTGATAAAAACAGTACACCATGTTGGTAAGGAAACCTCCGGCAGTCACCATAAGAGTAGCCGGCAAAGTTTTATACACTTCTGCACTTTCCGGGAAACACAAACTCTGTCCGAATCCTAATCCGATGCTGAAACAGGCGCTCATGAAACCGGCCAATAAAGCTACGAAAATTCCTTTAGTAAAATTGAAATCTTTCACAGCTTTTTTCTTTTCTTCCTCACTCAGACTGGCAGACTTCATATTTCCGGCATAACCGATGATGCCGATACCCAGCAAAGTCACAATCACTCCCACAATCACCGGCATGGTCAGTTCCTCCATGTGACCAGTAAATATGGGCGTCAAGATTGTTCCCAGTCCGGCACAGGTACCCAGCGATATAGACTGTCCCAATGCTACTCCAAGGTAGCGCATACTCAAACCAAATGTCAGACCACCCACTCCCCAGAGTACACCGAAGAACATCGCCCAAAGCGTATCGGTTGGATGAGCCGCATAAACCTCAAAAAGGCTGTGTCCGTCCGGAACAGCCAGCAACGCGCCCAAGAAAGGAAAAACAAGCCAGGCAAAAACTCCCTGCACAATCCAGTAAGATTCCCAGCTCCAGTTCTTTATTTTATTGATGGGTACATAGCAGCTCGACTGGCAGAATGCTCCCACTGCAATAATCAACAATCCGATAATGATTTCCATAGCCTATAAATTAAGCCAGCCGGACAACGGGCAAGACAAGCTTTTCCCGCCATCCGGCTGTAAGATTAATTTCTCTTAGAGGTTACTTCCGCTTCGTATTTTTCTACTTCAGCAATGTATTCTTCGCCTACAGGTACATTGTTCTTCAAACAGAACATATCCCATACAGCTCCCCAAGGCAATGACTTGCATTCTTCAAGCAATGCCAGACGCTGGAAGCCACGGTCAGTTTCTTCATAGTCACGCAGCGTGTTCAGCGGTTCGAGCAATGCCTGCAACAGGCACTTCTGTGTAGCACGCATACCGATTACATACGCACCGATACGGTTGATAGATGCATCGAAGTAATCCAAACCGATGTGAACACGGTTCAACGCATTGCAACGTACGATTTCCTTGCACAAATCGAGTGTATCGTCGTTCATGATAGTTACATGGTCTGAATCCCAACGAACCGGACGGCTTACGTGCAACATCAGTTCCGGTACATAGAGTAACAGAGAAGAAACTTTATCAGCCACACTTTCGGTCGGATGGAAGTGACCGGTATCGAGTGTAATCAGTTTCTGGTTCTGTACACCATAGCCAATATAGAAGTCGTTAGAACCCACTGTATAGCTTTCCAGACCAATACCGAATACTTTTGATTCGATGCAGTCCTTCATGTGATCGTATTTCTGTGCAAAAATCTGGTCCAAAGAATCTTTCAGCAATGCACGGTACTTCATACGGTTTACGGTTATATCCTTGCTACCATCGTGTACCCACAAGTTCATGATACAAGGATCGCCCTGACGCTTACCCATTTCTTCAGCAATGGCACGGCAACGCTTAGTATGTTCAATCCAGAAATCACGGATAGCCTTGTCAGGATTTGACAAAGACAAGTTTCCAGACTTCGGGTGAGAGAAAGAAGTAGAGTTGAAATCCAGCTTCATGTCATTTTCTTTTGACCACTGCATCCAGCCTTCAAAATGTTTTACTTCTACCTGGTCACGGTCTACAAACTGTCCGCCGAATTCACCATAGATTTCATGCAAGTTTAAACGATGTTTTCCCGGAACGTAAGAAGCAGCCTTCAGGATATCTGCACGCAATTCCTCAATGTTACGAGCCTTTCCCGGATAATTCCCGGTAGCCTGAATACCTCCGGTCAGTGAACCCTGTGATTCGAATCCGGTCACATCGTCTGCCTGCCAGCAGTGCATAGACATAGGTACAGACTGTAAAGTTTCCATTACGGCATCCGTATCGATACCCAATTTAGCATAGCGTTCTTTAGCTATTTCATACGCATTGATAATCTGTTGTTCTTTCATGGCAAATTATTTTTTAATGATTGATATATATTTCTGATAAGCTTCATTCCACACTTCCGCATCTGCCGGTGAGAAATAATCCGGTTCCACATTGACAGAAATCACGTTACGCATTTCCTGCAACGTACTTACTACTCCAGCTGCTTTAGCCTGAAGCATGATATTTCCAATTGAAGATGCCTCGCTCGGTCCGGCCACAACCGGCAAGCCGATAGCATTTGAAGTAAACTGATTCAGCAGTTTGTTGCGTGAACCTCCTCCAATAATATGCAACTTTTCAATCGGATTTACGGAAAGTTCACGGAATACATCGAGTACCTCACGGTATTTCAGTGCCAGACTCTCAAAAATGGCACGGATAAACTCACCATGTGTCTGCGGTGCGTTCTGTCCGGTACGTGCACAATATTCACAAATGGCTTTAGGCATATCCTGTGGATTGGTGAATCCCGGATCATCCGGATTGATGAAACAAGCAAACGGGCGGGCAGCCTGGGCCAGTTCTACCATCTGCGGATACGTATAATCCGTTCCTTCCTTATGCCATTTCTTCAGACATTGTTCTACAATCCACATACCTGTGATATTCTTCAGCAAGCGAATGGTACCGTCTACTCCTCCTTCGTTAGTAATATTATAGTGAGTTGTCTTTTCATTCACAACCGGACCATCTGTTTCAATTCCCATCAATGACCATGTACCTGAACTCAGGTAAGCAAAGTTCTTGTTGGCAGCCGGTACAGCCGCTACGGCAGAAGCTGTATCGTGTCCGGCTACGGCAATTACCGGAACAGATTCTATCTGAAGTTCTTCACACAAATCCTCGGTCAGCATACCGACCTTAGCTCCCGGTTCTACCATATCCGCAAACAAGGATTTGCTGACACCCAGGACTTCCAACAATTTTTCATCTAATTTGCGTGTTTCCGGATTCAGCAACTGAGAAGTCGATGCAATGGTATATTCTGTCACCATCTTTCCAGTCAGCAAGTAAGAAAGTGCATCCGGCATGAAGAGCAGACGACTGGCGTGTGTCAACCCGAAGTCCTTCCGTTGTTTCAAAGTGTACAACTGGAAAATACTGTTGAAATCCATGTGCTGGATTCCCGTCTTTCCATACAACTCATCTGCCGACATCACCTTTTCAAAGAACTCTTCCTTTTTACCGATAGTCTGTGGGTCACGATACGCATACGGAAGGCCTATCAGTGCCCCTTCCTCGTTCACAAAAGCAAAATCCACTCCCCATGTATCAATACCGATAGAAGTGACAGGTACTTTTTTCTGTGCCACGGCAGCCAGACCTTTCTTCAAATTCTCATACAAGGAAAAAATATTCCAGTAAAAATGTCCGTTGAGTTGCAGCATCTGGTTCGGGAAGCGGGTAACTTCTTCCAGTGTCAATTTATCACCGGTCAGCGTCCCCAATATGGTTCTTCCGCTAGTTGCTCCTAAATCAAATGCAATAAAATATTTGGAATCCATGCTAAAAGTTTATTTGGTTAACTACTGTGACAAAAGTAGAAAGAAAAAATTCCCTTCTTGCGGAAGAAATGACTTTAAAATATAAGTTTTTGATTTTTCCTGCCGACGAAAATTCAGGAGTTTATCAGGGATTTTTTATCTTTGCGAAGAAAGGGACAAAAAATGGAAAAGAACAGCGTAAACTATAAATATCTGGTACGAAGTCCGCGCGATATAGACTGGGGAATTACCGTGGACACCGTAGGCTCGGAACCCATACCACCCAATTACCCGGTGTACCCACCTCGTACCGGACATCCGGATGCCTTTTATTTCACTCCCTCACGCGGCCGTGTGCTGGACAGCTACCAGCTATTATACATCACGCACGGAAAAGGCTATTTCTATACCTCTCCCGATACTTTCATCGAAATCAAGGAAGGAGACATCTTGATTCTCCAGCCTCACGTATGGCACAGCTATTTCCCCGATAAAAAAACCGGCTGGCAGGAATACTGGATCGGATTTCAGGGAATTAATATGGACAGCCGTTTTCAAAACAACTTTTTTGCGAAAGACCAGATTGTATATCACATCGGTGTGCAGGACAGCATCGTCAAACTTTACGAACAAGCCATCCAGGTGGCCATGGAAGAAAAAGCAGCCTGCCAGCAATATCTGGCCGGTATTGCCAATCTTATCTTAGGCATGACCATGTACTACTCGCAGAACTACGAGTTCGACAACAAAGCCACCGAACAGATTAGTAAAGCCAAGGTATTCATTCGCGAGAACCTGTTAAAAGGCATCGGTCCGGAAGAAGTTGCCGACTCTCTGCACATGAGTTATTCCTGGTTCCGGAAACTATTCAAAGAGTATACCGGCCTTTCTCCGGCACACTACATTCAGGAACTGAAAATCCAGCAGGCCAAAGATTTGCTGGCCACCACTCAGCGAAGCACAAAAGAAATAGCCTATTACCTGACCTTTGACGATATACCTTACTTTACCAAGGTTTTCAAGAAATATACAGGATACACTCCGCAATCCTACCGAAAAAAATTCGGAAGAGAATAAAAATACAACCTCCTTCTGCGCTGAAGAATTGCTCACAGCAAGCAGAAGGAGGTTGCTTTGTTTTATAGCCTAAAATTATTTCACCACAAAGTGATAAGTTCCCGACAACAATTCCGCCTTGCACATTCCATCCTGATACGTCACTTCTTTTATACCCTCTTTTCCAGCTTGTAACGCGCGACCATTTTCAGTTACGCTATCCATTGAAGCAGCAGGCAAATAAAGTGTTGCACTGGTATTTGCCGGAACTGTGAATGAATACCTCACTTCCCCGCCTTTTACTTCCCATGCACTTTCTATACGTCCATACAGCGAATCATAATATCCTCTGGCAAAAGTCATCTTTCCTGTAGGGTCTACCTTCGGACAAAGCACAAAATGCTTGAATCCCGGATGGTTCTCATCCCGCATAATACCCAGTGAATAGGCATACATCCATGCCCCGACGGCTCCAAAGGAATAATGGTTAAACGAGTTCATCCGGTTGTTCTCGCCAAATCCGTCGACATGCGTATACGAGTTCAGGCGTTCCCAAATGGTCGTAGCTCCCTGCTCCACAGAATACAACCACGAAGGATAAGTCGTCTGTTGCAACAAGTTGTAGGCTACCTCATCATATCCATTGTCCGAAAGAGCCTTGCTAATCCATGCCGTACCGATAAATCCCGTCATCAGCGAGTAAGCCGGATAAGTCTTTCCATCATCCGCCACATTCTCCCGCTGCACCGTATGCGCCAGATTAGCCGCAAACTGTTCTTTCCATTCCAGATTCACAATGCCGAAAGACAAAGGAAGTACATACGAGGTTTGTATATCCACCAATTTTCCCCTTTCCGGACCGTTTGCCCCAGAAGAAATCGTTTTCGCGGTCTGCGGGTCAATATATGTACGGTTGAAGAACGCTTTACGTTCGTCATACAACTTCCCAAACTTTTTCGCATCCTCCTTTTTACCTAAAATTTGAGCCACTTTTTTCATAATGTCCAAATCATAGAGGAAGTATGCTTCCCACATCAATGTTTTGTCATTCTTGTTATCCTCCGGTCCCAGCCAGTCGCCCAAGTTTCCCCAGACCTTTTCCTGTTCCAATATGCCCGTCTCTGGGTTGATATTCCTGGTCCGTACATAATCCACATAACGGCACATCGCCTCATAGTGCTCTGCCAGCAAGCTCTTGTCACCATATTGCTGATACACTTCCCACGGCACTGTAATACCAGCACTACCCCACAGCAAGCCACCAAATCCGCCACCTAGAGGAGCCACATCCGGGAAACGGCCATCCTCACGCTGTACGTCCCTCATGGCACACAAATAACGACGCAAGAACTGCGGAACATCTGCCAGGTAAGTGGCCGTACGGGAGAACACCGATATATCACCCGCCCATCCCAAACGCTCGTTACGCTGCGGACAGTCGGTCGGAATGGAGAAGAAATTGGCATAAGTAGACCACACAATATTGTGCCACAACTTATTAACCTTCTCATTAGATGTTTCATACTTGGATGCCAGTCCGTCAATCGAACTTAACACCACTCCTTTCACATCCTCCAGCGGCAAAGCTTTGTCTATGCCCGTAATCTCAATGAAGCGGTAGCCATGATAGGTAAATCTCGGAGCAATCGTTTCATTTCCTCCTTTCGTAATGTATTTATCCTGCGCCATGGCTGCACGAATATTTTCCAGCATAATCATTCCCTCGTTTCCGGCATAACGCGGCAGGTCGGGATATTTCACCTCGGCATAACGCAGATTGATTTCCTGTCCTGCCTTGATTCCCTTGAGCGTGATTTCTGGCACTCCTACCATATTTTGCCCCATATCGTACACAAAGATGCCCGGACGAACCTCTTCTACCGATTGTGCCGTCAGCTTCTGAATGGCCTTTACCGTCTGACCGTATTGAGCCATCAGGTGGAAATTAGAATAATCATCGACTTTAGGCATTGTTCCTCCACCTAACCGACTGACATGACCTCCAAGCGAGACTTCTACAGCTTTCTTCCAGGCCGAATCATCATACCCGGCTTTCGTCCATCCTTCAATCGCTTTTTCTCTCAAGGCATCATATACCTCTCCCTGAAAGAAACTGCCATACACCACAGGTCCCTGATTAAAATATTTCCACGTATCCGGAGAAGTTACAATCGTCTGTACCTGACCATCTTCATAAGTCACAACCAATTGCGCCAGCAACGACTGACGGTCGCCAAAGAAATTCCAGTTTTCTCCGGCATAAGTTGCTCCTCCGCTCCACCATCCTTCGGCCAAAATTGCTCCAACGGCATTCTTACCTTTCGCAATCAACGTCGTCACATCGTACACCTGATACAGATGCGTTTTATTATACTGTGTCACGCCCGGGTTAAAATAATCCTCTCCTACGCGCTGTCCGTTGAGATATATTTCATAAATACCCCGGGAAGTCACATACAAACGTGCCTTCCGAACCTTATTGAAAGAGGTCTCAAACTCCGTACGCAGCATCGGCATAGCGTTACGGCTGGGATTCTGTACATAGCACTTCTTTACGCCATTCAACAGTGTAGCATCCAAGGTGACAGAAGCTAACTTATTTTCCGGACTCCGAAAATTGCGAATATCCGTTCTGACTCCTGAGAAATCAGTTGCATGCTCCAACGCATACCCCACATCACCGACTACCGGAAACGCCACGAAATCACCTCCCTGCCCCAACGGGTTCAGATTCACTTCTCCAATCTGCACCTCTCCTTTTTTCAATGTGGTAAAACCCAGATTGGAATACAAAGAGAATGTATGCGGCTGATATTGATTCTCCGCATTCAGCACATCAGCGGGCAACATAAAAGATTTCAAAGGAACAGAAGGTTTATCATCCGGCTGATAACCGGCACGATAAATATGTATCCAGGCATTTCGTCCGTCTTTCAAAGGAGACAAATCAAACTCCACTTTTATGTATGATTCATCCTTCCCGCTGGCAATGTGATAGATGTTCTTATTCGCATTCATCAGACGTTCATCGTTGGCACCATACACAAATGCTATCTTGCGCGACGTAGCCTGTTTTTTCATCTGAAATGAACAATCCAGTCTGAATACTGGCAAATAATGTGAATAAAGCACCATATCCTCGTCACTGCCTCCAATCCAACGTGCTCCGTTCCAGCCCTCTTTATCATCAGACGTCATCAGGCTTGTCTCAAACCAAGCATCTTTTTCCGCAATTTCTCCCTTATTGTTCCAGATTTTTACTTTCCAGGTATAGCGAGTAGCCGGCTTCAATGCCTTTCCCTGATAAGTCACATGCTGGGATACATCCGTTGTCACTTTTCCGGAATTCCAGACTACCTTTCCAGCCTCATCCTTTACCTCTAATTGGTAAGCTGTCTGATATATGCCTCTTTCGTGTGGGTTGCCTACAAGTTGCCAACCGAATCTGGGGACTGTTACATCCAAAGCAAATGGATACTGATGATATTCTACCTCCAGTTTCTGTAACTCCATTGAGAGTGCAGGAGAAATTAACATGCTACATAAAAAATATAAGCAAAAAAGAGATCGGTACTTCATAAGTTTCATAGGTTAAAAACGAGACAGTATAATACTGTCTCGTTTTTCATTATAAATTAAAAATAAGGACTCAACGCTGCCTCCGAAGCTGGTAACGGGAACAAGATACGAATATCCGTATAAGAATTAGGTGCAACCGAATATCCTGCCGGGAAATAATAAGCAGAAGGATTAGACTTCACTCTCTCTCCATACGCTTTCATCACCGTTTCGACTTCTCCTGAACGAGTTAAATCCAACCACCTTTTATTTTCAAAAGCAAGCTCAACCCGACGTTCTTGTAAAATAGCCTTCCTTACAGCTTCTTTCCCTGTCGCCTGACTATCATCCAATCCAGCTCTATTTCTAACCTTATTCAAATAAGGTAAAGCTTCATCTGTTTTATCTTGTTCATTTAACGCTTCTGCTAAAAATAGTAATACCTCTGAATAACGATAAACCGGCCAATTATCATTCGTATTATTCGTTAGAGCATGTGCATGGCAATACTTCTTTATATAAGGATATGGATTCCCTGATGCTGTAAGCCAACCTATAGAAGCATCCTTTCTTTCATCACCTTGCTCATAAGCAGCAATAATATCTGGAGTTGGAATATTATATCCTTCTACAATGTAAGAATTCTCTTTTATTCCAGTGATAGCCGAAACTTCTTCTGCAGTAATAGGTTGTGGCAAAAATACATAAAAGAAATTACTTGCATAGCCTTCATTACCTTCTTTAAACTGAACTTCAAAAATAGATTCTATTCCATTCTTATTGGCTGGTTCAAAGGCATCCTCATAATTATTCCATAAATCATATCCGGTTACTTCTTTCAATACTTTTTCAGCTTCACTCCAATTTTTTCGAGCAATATATACATTTCCTAAAAGAGTTCTCGCTGCCCCAGAAGTAGCCCGTCCAAGTTCTTGTTTACTTTTATCAGGCAACAACTCAATAGCTAGTTTTGCATCTTTAATAATCTGTTCATAAACAGCATCTACTTCTGATAAAGGCAAAGCTGTTTCTTCCATGGTCTTTACTGGAGTCAAATGTAAAGGCACAGAACCAAAATATTGAACCAAATCAAAATAAGCCAAAGCCCGTAGAAAATATGCTTGCCCTTTAATATTATTCTTTACAGATTCATCAAAATCAACTCCATCTATTGGTTCCAAAAGATAATTGACATTAGAGATAATACTATAATTTGTCACATATTTATGATAAGGAACACTGTTATTCGCATCATCCAAAAAATCTTTTACAAATTCAGCTGAGATTGTTCCTCTGTCTGTTGGATTATACACATAAGTTGTATTATCAGACCTTAATTCACCCATTGCCCATGCTCCATTACTTCCACTATATAAATCTCGTAACAAAGCATACGCACCATTTATTCCCTGTTCAAAATCACTTTGTGATTTATAATAAACTTCAGAACTTAGTGATGTCTCAGACGGTATATCTAGGAAATTATCACAGCTTCCTAATAATGAAGCAAATAATATTGTATATAAAGATACTCTAATTTTCATAACTTTTTTCTTTTAAAATGAAACATTTAGTCCAACAGTAAATGTCCGCGGTATAGGATAAGTAGAGAAATCTATACCTTGCAACAACGCATTAGGAGCATTTCCGTCAAAATCAACCCCAACTTCCGGATTTGCATATTTATATTTAGTAAAAACAAACGGTTGTTGTACACTTGCATACAAACGTAAACTCTTTACATACTTAAGAATATGAGTAGGGAATGTATACCCGAAAGTAATATTTTTAACAGTCAAATGACTTCCGTCACAAATAAACCTAGAATGTAAAATATCTCTTTCACGACCTGTACCACTAGTACTCTTTCCGTATTTCCCTGCACCTGGATTTTCGGGAGAACGCCATCTGTCTTTTACTTCTTTCAATACATTAAAGTTACCATCCAAATTGGTTGTTCCTTGTTCACTCACAGCCACAATCTTATTTCCATAAGAACCTGAGCAAATAATAGATAAATCAAAATTCTTATAAGAAAAATTATTTGTAAACCCAAAAGTAAACTTAGGATATGGATTTCCTAATTCAGTCTTGTCTCCTCCCATGTCATCATAAGTTATACTTCCATCTCCATTTACATCTTTAAACTTAATAGTACCAACTTCAGAGTCTACAGCCTTCGGAGAGCTATCATAATCTGCCTGATCCACATATACCCCTTCTTGTACCATACCATAAAATTGACCTATTCTGCCTCCTACCTTGGTGATAGTTTGCACAATTCCTGTAGACGCCAGCATATAATCACTCATACCTGATAAAGCCAGCACCCTATTATCACTAAAAGCGATATTGAAATTAGTATCCCATTTGAAAGCTCCCACGAGGTTATGTGAGTTAATACTAATTTCATGACCCCAGAATTTTATTTTACCCACATTTCCTGTAATTGTAGAAAAACCCGATTCTCTTGGGACAGACAAGGAATAAAGCAAATTATCCGTAATTTTTTTGTAATAGTCATAAGTAAGAGTAATACGATTATTCAGGAAAGAAAAATCTATACCTAAATCTAATTGTTTTGTTTTTTCCCATCCTAAATTTGAGTTTCCCAAATTAGTTACCTGACTTCCGTTCACAACCGTACTCCCAAATACTCCCCCTTTTGTAATATTGATTGTGTTATATTGGGTATAATTCCCTATATTATTATTACCTATTACTCCATAACTACCACGTAATTTCAACAATGAAACCCATGAAAGCTTCTTCATAAAGGCTTCATCACTAACTAACCATCCCGCAGATATAGCAGGGAAATTACCCCAGCGGTTATTCATTCCAAAACGTGAAGAACCATCCCTACGTATACTAAATCCCAACAAATAACGTCCTTTAAAATCATAATTAAATCTACCCAAATAAGACATCATACTCCATTCTTGAACATCCATTGTTGGATTATTCTTTATTAAAGCAGCATTTATTGTCTGAATACGGTCATCAGCAAAATTATACCCAGACACAACTCCATATTGAGCATGATACTTTTGAACAGTAAATCCAAGTAAGGCATCAATATGATGGTCACCAAAATTTTTTGAATAGTTAGCTGTCGTTTCCGAAAGATAAGAATAATAATCATTATCTTCTTCCCTCAAATTAGCATTAAGAGCGCTTGGTTCTGAATTAAAAGCCCTTCCAGCAGTAGAAGGCTGAAAATAATGTCTGTCTTCATACCCTAAATCTGTACTAATGCTAGTTTTTAAAATTAAATTCTTAACAGGTTCATATTCAAAATAAGCATTAGCCAATATACGCAATGTTTTATATGCATTCTCTGTATCCTGAATAGAGCGTACCCAGTTAGGAGTAGGATTCATAGTAACCCCCTCCGTTGTTACAGATACAGGCATATTTCCGTCCTCATCTTGATATGGAAGAATGGGAGGAGTTAAATTTGCATTAGCCAATAAGCCGCCACCTCCAAAAAATGCTCCATCACTTAATGGGCGATTCTCAAAAGTATAAGTAGGTGCGATATTAAAGGCTACCTTCATCTTGGGATTTATTTTATACAATGTATTAGAACGCAAAGAAATACGTCTATAATCTGAGTTTAAGACCACTCCATCCTGATTAAAATATCCTAAGACAGTTGAATTCTGAAGTTTTTCAGAACCAGACTGAATAGAAACATTATAATCTTGTATTAAGGCATTCCTCAACATTGTATCATACCAATTATATCCTTCTCCGTATTGAGATGGATTTTGAAAAGCTTCTGGAACAGGCTGTCCTAAATCTTCATAATGTTCTTTTCGGAATTGTGCCCATTCTGTTCCATTCATCATATCTGGCCTACCTTTTTCAGGAACAACCTGAACTCCCCAATATCCATTAAAACTTACGTTTGTTTTACCTGTTTTGCTCCCTTTGTCGTAATCAATACAACTCCAAATGCAGCCCGCGAACCATATAAGGCTGTTGCAGCAGCATCTTTCAATACGGTCATTGACTCTATCTCATTAGGGTTCAAATTATTAATATCACCCACAATCGGAAAACCATCTACCACATACAATGGGCTTGAATCTGTGGATAAAGATGCAGCACCACGAATTCTAATATTCATTCCCTGTCCTGGAGCACCAGTCCCTTGATTAATCTGAACTCCAGTAATCTGACCTTGAAGTTTTTGCGCAAATTGTGCTGCCGGAATATCGCCAAGCTCATCAAATTTCACCGTTTCCATTGAACCCGTTACATTTCGTTTTGTTTGCGTTCCATAAGCCAAAATAA
>ENA-UPWU01000155-UPWU01000155.1-human-gut-metagenome-genome-assembly--contig:-NODE-155-length-28574-cov-6.346036_pt1 | contig 28574 bp, 20 predicted proteins | sample MGYA00250058_ERZ773392 | MGnify/ENA primary metagenome ERZ773392 (study PRJEB29103, sample SAMN06112084) | human gut metagenome | biome: human gut; feature: ankylosing spondylitis patient; material... | reverse complement strand
CCGCATCTACGGCAACGACAAGCTGATGCCCGTCGTGACCGCGCTGGGCACCGGCATCGGCGACGAGTTTGATATTAGCAAAGTCCGCTACCATAAGATCTTCATCATGGCCGATGCCGATGTGGACGGCTCGCATATCTGCACGCTGATGCTGACCTTCTTCTTCCGCTATATGCGCCCGCTGATCGACCACGGCTATGTCTATGTCGCCCAGCCGCCGCTGTTCAAGCTGCAGAAGGGCCAGACCGTCAAGTACGCCTACACCGACGACGAAATGAAGCTGTTGAGCGCCGAAATGCCCGGCGCGAAGGTCAACCGCTACAAAGGTCTGGGCGAGATGAACCCCGACCAGCTGTGGGAGACCACGATGAACCCCGACAACCGCGTCATCGTGCAGATCAAAATAGAGGATGCCGAGCGTGCGGACGAGGCGTTCAGCATCCTGATGGGCGAGCAGGTCGAGCCGAGACGGCAGTTTATTGAGAAGAACGCAAAGTACGCGAATTTGGATGTGTGATGTTCCATGTGGAACATTGGTAGTCTATGGACAATGTGTTTCCGAAACGAAAATGGATGCGGCTGCGCAACTATGATTATGCCTCTCAAAAGGTTTATTTCATAACGCTGTGTACGCAAAATCGTGAAAGAATCTTATCTGAGATTGTAGGGAGGGGGCTTGACCCCTCCGTGCGCGCGGAAGTGACGCTGATGCCGTATGGGTCAATTGCTGAACATGATTTGCTGGAAATACCAAATCATTTTCCTAATGTGGAAATTTTGAACTATGCCATAATGCCGGATCATCTGCATATCTTATTGGCGCTGGGCTGCCGGGAGGCTGCTGCGGAGGGGTCAAGACCCCTCCCTACAGTGTCAACCATTATAGGGCAATATAAAGCCGGTGTGAGCCGCAAATGTAAGCGTGCAATATGGCAAAAATATTACCACGACCACATCATCCGCAACCAACTCGATTTTGAAGAAACATGGAAATATATCGACAACAACCCGTTGCAATGGGTGTTGGACGGAAAAGCGTAAAGTTTTTGTAACGTAATAGATAGTTAAGGTGATACAATGGAAGAAAACATCATCATGGTGCCGGGGTCCGGTACGAAGGTCATTGTGCGCGATGTGAAGCAGGAAATCGAGACGGCGTTCCTTGACTACTCGATGTCTGTCATCGTGGCGCGCGCTCTGCCCGATGTGCGCGACGGCCTGAAGCCTGTCCACCGCCGCATCCTGTACACGATGCACGAGCGCGGCAACGACCCGCAGCACCCCTACCGCAAATCTGCCGATACCGTCGGTGCGGTGCTGGGCTCGTACCACCCGCACGGCGACGCCTCGGTCTATGATGCCATGGTGCGTCTGGCGCAGGATTTCAGCCTGCGTTACCCGCTTGTGGACGGCCAGGGCAACTTCGGCTCCGTGGACGGCGACCCCCCGGCTGCTTACCGTTACACCGAGGCCCGCATGTCCAAGATGGCCTGCGAGATGCTGACCGACATTGAAAAAGACACCATCGACTGGGACCCCAACTTTGACGAGACCAAGAAGGAGCCCCACGTCCTGCCCAGCCGTTTCCCGAACCTGCTCGTCAACGGCAGCCAGGGTATTGCCGTCGGCATGGCGACGAACATCCCGCCCCACAACCTGCGCGAGATCGTCAACGGCATGGTCGCCCTGATGGACGACCCCGAACTCGACCTGGCCGGGCTGATGGAGTACGTCAAGGGCCCCGACTTCCCGACGGGCGCCATCATCATGGGCCGCAGCGGCATCCGCGCTGCTTACGCCACGGGCCGCGGCAAAATCACGCTGCGGGGCCGTGCCGAGATCATCGAGAAAAAGAACGGGCGCTACGAGATCCTGATTTCGGAAATCCCCTACATGGTCAACAAGACCCGCCTGATCGAGTCCATCGCTGACCTTGTCAAGGATAAGCGCATCGAGGGCATCAGCGACCTGAACGACGAGTCCTCGAGCCGCACCGGCATGAAGATCGTCATTGAGATCAAGAAGGACGCGAACCCCCAGGTCGTGCTGAACCAGCTCTACCGCTTCACCCAGCTGCAGGACACCGTCGGCGTCATCATGCTGGCGCTGGACGACGGCGTGCCCAAGATCATGAGCCTGAAAACCATGATGGAGCGCTATATTGAGTTCCAGATGCAGGTCATCCGCCGCCGCACCGCGTTTGAGTTGAAGAAGGCAAAGGAGCGCGAGCACATCCTCGAGGGCCTGCACAAGGCCGTTGACATCGTCGATGAGATCATCGCGACGATCCGCGCCTGCAAGGGCGGCTTTGCCGAGGCGCGGCAGGCCGTTATGGACAACTTCGGCTTTGACGAGCTGCAGGCGGACGCCATTGTCAAGCTGCAATTGGGCCGTCTGGCCGGTCTGGAGATCCTCAAAATCGAGCAGGAGTTGGGCGAGCTGCGCGAGGCCATCGCTGATTATGAGGACATTCTGGCCAACGACGAGCACGTCAAGCGCATCGTCAAGACCGACCTGACCGCGCTGGCCGACAAGTACGGCGACGAGCGCCGCACCTCCATCGAGACCGTCTCCGGCGAGGTCGATATTGAGGACCTGATCCCCGAGGAGACCTGCGTCTTTACGCTGACCCACGAGGGCTACATCAAGCGCACGACGCTGGACACCTACCAGGCACAGAACCGCGGCGGACGCGGCGTGCAGGGCATGACCCAGAAGGACGACGACTTCACCGAGGAACTTTTTGTCGGTTCTACGCATGATTATATGCTGTTTATGACGAACCAGGGCCGCGTCTACCGCCTGAAGGGCTATCAGGTGCCCGAGGGCAGCCGCACGGCCAAGGGCAGCCATATTGTGAACCTGCTGCAGCTGCAGGAGGGTGAGAAGGTCACGCTGATGCTGCAGCAGAAGGCCGGCGTGGACGAGGACAACACCTACGCCACGATGGTGACGAAGCAGGGCCTCATCAAGCGCACGCCGCTGTCCCAGTTCCGCAACATCCGCAAGATGGGCCTGATCGCCATCGCGCTGAACGAGGGCGACAGTCTGGTGTGGAGCCACCTGACCAAGGGTGACGACGAGATCATTGTTGCCACCCACGACGGCGCGGCCATTCGCTTTACCGAGGACGGTGCCCGCTCGATGGGCCGTACCGGCCACGGCGTCCGCGTCATCAAGCTGCGCGAGGGCGACTATGTCGTCGGTGCAGGCGTCTGCCGCCCGGGTGCAAACGTGCTGACCATCAGCGAGGAGGGCAAGGGCCGCCGCAGCCGCATTGACGACTACCGCATCACGAAGCGCGGCGGCTTGGGCATCCGCAACTACTCTAACGGCAACGTAGCGGGCATCAAGATCGTGGATGACACCGACGATCTGATCCTCATCAGCCAGAACGGCATTCTGATCAGAATCCATGCGGCGGACATCAACGTCCAGAGCCGCTACGGCAGCGGTGTCCGCGTCATGCGCCTGGTCGAGGACGACAAGGTGGCCGTGGTCGCCCGCGTGGACCGCGACAATGACGCCGAGACCGCAAAAATCGAGGATACCGGCGAGACCGACCCGACCCCCGAGGAGCTGGCGGCCATCGAAGCCGAAGAACTGGCGCAGGAGGCCGCGGAGGACGCAGCCCCCGAGAACGAGACCGAAGAATAAACCAATACAGGGGAGAGGCCGCGGGTCGGCCTCTCCTTTTTGGTGGATTTGTAGGGAGCGGTCTTGACCGCTCCGGGAAGTTTGCCATGCCTTTCACGGGCACGGAGGGGTCAAGACCCCTCCCTACAAGCATTTGAAATTTTTTCGCCGAAGCCTTTTTTATAAAAAAGGCTGGAAAAACACCGCGTATTCATGGTATTCTAAAGTATTCCCATCACAAAAAAGGAGCGCTCCACATGGAACATCTGCACACAACCATCTGCGCACTGGCGACGCCACCGGGCGAGGGCGGCATTGCCACCGTCCGCGTGTCCGGGCCGGACGCCTACGGCATCGTCGGCAAAATCTTTGCGCCGGTGCGGCAGGGAAAAAGCGTGGCCGACGCGAAGGGCTACACCGCCATGCTGGGCCACTATCTGCTGCACGGGGCCGAGATGGACGAGTGCGTGGCGCTGTTTTTCCGCGCACCGCACTCCTACACCGGCGAGGACGTTATTGAGCTGTCCGTCCACGGCGGCACGGCCATGGCGGACGGTTTGTTAGAAGCGCTCATCACCGCGGGCTGCGCGCCTGCCGGACCGGGAGAGTTCACCCGCCGCGCACTGGAAAACGGGCGGATGTCGCTGACGCAGGCCGAGGCCGTGATGGAGGTCATTGCGGCGAACGGGCGGCAGGGGGCTGCGCTGGCAAAATCCGCGCTGGACGGGCGGCTGGCAAAGCGCATCGGTAAGATACAGTAGCTCTGCCGGATGTCTTGCTTCTGCCGCCATCGGGAAAGCCAGTTGGAACCGCCCTCGCCGGTGCCGGATGCGCCTGTATCTTGTGCCGCAGTTGGCTTCTGCACGGAAGATTTTGCGTTTCTGGCACCCTTCTTGCCCTGCATCTTGGCTTTCCTCTTGAGCTTCCGGGCATAGCGGCTCTTGGAAATATCCCGGACATTTCCTGCCGCCTTTTCGCCCTCGCTCAGCGCCTGCGTGCCCACATTGTCATCCTCGTACTGGTCAACTTCGTGATGCGCCGCAGACCGGGCGGCATGGGCAGCGTACATCTCTCGCTTCTGCGCCTTACTCAACCGGCTCAGTTCGTCCGGGGTCAGTTCCGCCTTGCCAAACCGCAGATGCTGTGCCTTTTCCGCAGGGCCGCCGCCCTGCGCGAACGGTTCGGGCGGCGCGTGCTGGGACCCACGGCCCCGCCCGTCGATCGGGTACGGGGCGAGTATCTGGCGACCCTGCTGCTGAAGGTCGAGGCGGGGGCTTCGCTGGCCCGGGCTCGCGAGGCGGTGCGCGGGATTCTCGACCGGGTGGTCAAAAGTCCCGAATGCAAAGGCGTTACGATTCTCTGCGATGTCGATCCTCAATGATATAAAGGGGCTTTTTCTGCCGCCTGTCTGTCCCGTATGCGGCGGCGAGTTGCACGAGGGCGAGGGTGCTTTCTGTATGATGTGCCGTACGTTGGCACCCCAGACCGGATTCTGGCGCCGTGCGGACAATCCGCTGGCCGAGCGGCTGCGCAATGAGTTTCCCGTCGTGCAGGCCTCGGCTTTTCTCTGGTTCGTTGCGGGCAGTCCCTGGCAGCGGGCCATTCATGGTTTCAAGTATTACAACCGCTGGCGCACGGCCCGCGACCTGGGTGCCTGGTATGGCGGCAACCTTGCCGACAGCGGACTGTACGGAAGCGTGGACTGCATCGTTCCCGTGCCGCTTCATACCCGGCGGTTGCTGGCCCGGGGGTACAATCAGGCTGCCTATATCGCCGAGGGGATCGCTTCCCGGATGGGAGTGCCGGTGGAGGATCGGGCGGTCAGTCGCCTGCGCAACAACCCGAGCCAGACGACCCGTTCTTCGGCCGGGCGCTGGGAGAACGTACGCGACTTGTTTGCGGTCGCGCGGCCCGGAGCGTTGGCCGGACGGCACGTGCTGCTGGTCGATGACGTGGTGACTACCGGTTCGACGCTGCTTTCCTGCACCGAAGCTCTCCTTCGTGCGGTGCCCGACTGTCGGGTCAGCATTGCTGCACTGGCCGTTTCGCGCCGCCATTTCGGATTGGATCGGTAACTTCGATCGAGTAGTCTTTGCATTGACAATGAGGTGTTTCGGTTGGATTTTGCTCCGGCCAGGTCCGAACGGGTTTGGCTTGTCACTTACCTTTCGCTATCTTTGTAGAAGATAGGATGCGCCTCGGAAAACTGGGAACAAGTTCCTGTTTTCTCTCGGCTTTCGCTATCTTTGCAGCGCGAAATTTGTGTTTTATAATATTTTTCCGGCGGGGTGCAATGTATCTCGTCGGGCTTTTTTAACTGTCGATTGAGCTATGTTTCGTATCGTTTTGCTGTTGTTTGCCGGAATCGGAGCGGGCTATCTGCTGCGCAACTGGTCGTTTGTGGCCAGGCTGGAGCGGGGAGTATCGCTTACCGTGTGGGCCCTGCTCTTCGTTTTCGGTGTTACGATCGGTTCCAACCGCGAACTGATCGTCAATTTCGGACGTTTCGGCTGGCAGGCCGCCGTGATCGCCTGCCTCGGCGTCGCCGGGAGTTTCGCGGCGGTATTCGTCGTCCGGCGTTACTTTTTCCGGAAAGGAGGGAGCGATGAGAGATAGTCTGATCGTTTTCGTTTTTTTTGCAGTCGGCGTGGCGCTCGGTTATGCCGATGCCGTCCCGACGTGGCTGTTGGATCCCGATCTGCCGATGATTATTCTTTCGGTGATGGTGGTGCTGGTCGGCTTGGGACTCGGGGCCGGCGACAATCTGCACTATATGCTGCGCACGTTCAACTGGCGGATGCTCCTGTTGCCGCTTTGTACGATCGTCGGCACCCTGCTCTTTTCGGCGCTCGGCGTGCTGGTGCTCCGGGGATTCAGCCTGACGGACTGTCTGGCCGTAGGCAGCGGTTTCGGCTACTATTCGCTTTCGTCGGTGCTGATCGCCGACCTGAAGAGCGCGACGCTCGGCGTGCAGGGCGCCGCCGAGTTGGCGACGGTCGCTTTGCTGGCCAACGTCGTGCGCGAGATGATCGCCCTGTTCGGAATGCCGCTGTTCGCCCGCTGGGGCGGTCCGCTGGCCCCGATCTCGGTGGCGGGCGTGACTTCGATGGACGTGTGTCTGCCTTCGATCGCCCGTTATTCGGGCAGCGACCTGGTGCCGCTGGCCATCCTGCACGGCATCGTACTGGAGGTGTGCGTGCCGATTCTGGTCGGTGCCTTTTGCTGACCGAAGGGACCGTAAAAAAGAATCGACAGAAAGCCCCTTTTTATCGACATCTTTCCGGCCCGGGAGAATCCCCTGCCGGGGATCGTTCGATTGTAAACAGATTTTTCGACAAAACGGGGTCCGGGGCGTTTTGATATGTCGCCCCGTTTGTCTATTTTTGAAAGTTGAAATCCACGTAACGAATGGCTAAAGAATATACCCCCGCTTCGCGCAACCGCGAAGCGTTCGCTGCAATGACCGATACCCCCGGCAACGTGCCTCCGCAGGCCGTCGAACTGGAGGAGGCGGTGCTCGGCGCTCTGATGCTCGAGAAGGATTCGATCATCACCGTGCAGGAGTTCATCACGCCCGAGGCTTTCTATACCGAAGAGCATCGGACGATCTACCGCGCGATCGAGGAGCTCTCGACCGAACTCAAACCGATCGACCTCTATACGGTCACCGAGCGGCTGAAGGTCCGCAAGGAGTTGCAGAAGGTGGGCGGTGCGTCGTACCTGGCGCAGCTCACGCAGAAGGTGGGCTCGGCGGCCAACGTGGAGTTCCACGCCAAAATCATCGCCCAGAAGTACGTGCAGCGGGAGCTGATCCGCTCCGCGACCGAGATCCAGCGCCGTTCGTACGACGAATCGACTGACGTGACGGAGTTGATCGGCTATGCCGAGAGCGAAATCTTCAAGGTGGCCGAAGGTCACGTCAAGCGTTCGGTACAGTCGTCCAAGGATTTGCTGGCCAAGGCGCTGATGCAGATCGAGGAGGCATCCAAGAACACGTCGGCCTTCAACGGCGTGCCTTCGGGTTTCATGGCCATCGACCGCGTGACGCTCGGCTGGCAGTTGTCGGACCTCATCATCGTGGCGGCACGCCCTTCGATGGGTAAGACCGCCTTCGTGTTGTCGATGGCCCGCAACATGGCCGTCGATCACGAACGTCCGGTGGCGTTCTTCTCGCTCGAGATGTCTTCGGTGCAGTTGATGATGCGCCTTATCATCGCCGAAACGGGTATTCCGGGCAACGATATCAAGAGCGGCCGTCTTACGCCCGAGCAGTGGCGCCACCTGGAGTCGGCGACCAAGCCGCTGGGGGCGGCCCCCCTTTACATCGACGATACGCCGGCGTTGTCGGTCTTCGAATTCCGCTCGAAAGCCCGGCGTCTGAAGATACACAACGACATCCAGATCATCATCATCGACTATTTGCAGTTGATGACCGGCGGAACGCAGGATTCGAAGGGCAACCGCGAACAGGAGGTGGCTTTCATCTCCCGCACGTTGAAGGCCATCGCCAAGGAGTTGAACGTGCCGATCATCGCCCTCTCGCAGTTGAGCCGTGCTACGGAGCTGCGCGGCGGTTCGAAACGCCCCCAGCTTTCGGACCTGCGCGAATCGGGGGCCATCGAGCAGGACGCCGACATCGTGGCTTTCATCCATCGTCCCGAATATTACGGTATCAATCAGGACGAGAACGGTATGCCGACGGCGGGTATGGCCGAGATCATCATCGCCAAGCACCGTAACGGTGCGGTCACGGATGTCAATCTGCGTTTCCTGAAGGACCAGGCCCGCTTCGCCGATGTGGACGAAACGCTGATGCCGGAGGCGGGCAGTCGCCCTGCGCCGGGGCAGTACGAGGATGTATCGAGCGGTTCCAATTCCGGGCTGGGCGGCTTCGGCGGCGTGCCCGAGGAGTTCCTTACGCCCGGTGTGTCGGGGGCGCCCGTGAATCTGAACGAGGAGGAGCCGTTTTAGCGGAGCCGGCTCCGGTTTCCGCGTCCGGTTTTGCCGCATTCGCGGCGGGGGCGCCGCTCTGGAAGTGCGGGTCCGGAAATTCGGACCGGAGCTGGAGGAAGATCGCTTGATTGTATAGTGAAAGATCGATAATATGTTCGTCAGTACGTATGCAGGGGCTGTTGCCGGGATCGACGCCGTGAAGGTGACCGTCGAGGTCAATCTCACCGGGGGCGGTCTGGGACTCTATTTGGTCGGACTGCCGGACAACGCCGTCAAGGAGAGCGAGCAGCGTATCCGGGCGGCTTTCGAGAATACCGGTCGCAAGATGTCGGGCCGCAAGGTCGTGGTGAACCTCGCTCCGGCCGATCTGCGCAAGGAGGGGGCGGGTTTCGACCTGCCGATCGCCGTGGGGATTCTCGCCGCGATGTCCGAGGTGAGCGGGGAGTTGCTTCCGACGACGATGTTCGCGGGCGAGCTCTCGCTCGACGGAACGCTGCGGCCCGTACGGGGTGTGCTGCCCCTTGCGGTCAAGGCCCGGGACGAGGGGTTGCGGCGGCTCGTGGTGCCGGCCGAAAACGCCGCTGAAGCGGCGGTCGTGGAGGGGGTCGAAGTGTACGGTCTGCACTCCCTGGGCGAGGTGATCGCCCTGCTGAACGGGGAGCGGAGATTCGATGCGACGGTGCCGGTGGATGCCGAGGCAACTTTGGCGTCGCAGAGTGCCTATGCCGAGGATTTCGCCGACGTGAAAGGACAGACGGCCGTAAAGCGGGCGCTGGAGATCGCGGCGGCCGGAGGACATAACGTGTTGATGATCGGTGCGCCCGGTTCGGGTAAGACGATGCTGGCGCGGCGCATGCCGACGATTCTGCCTCCGCTCAGCGTCGAGGAGGCGTTGGAAACGACCAAGATACACTCCGTGGCGGGAAAATTGGGCGCAGAGAGGGGATTGCTCTCGCAGCGTCCGTTCCGTGCGCCGCATCACATGACTTCGCAGGTGGCGCTGATCGGCGGCGGACAGTCGCCCCAGCCGGGCGAGGTGTCGCTGGCGCACAACGGAGTGCTGTTCCTCGACGAGCTGCCCGAATTCGGACGCAGCGTGCTCGAAGTGCTGCGGCAGCCGCTGGAGGATAAGAAGATCGTGGTTTCGCGGGCGAGATACAGCGTGGAATATCCGGCCAATTTCACCCTCGTAGCGGCCATGAATCCCTGTCCCTGCGGGTATTACAACCACCCGACCAAAGAGTGCACCTGCCCGCCGGGTGCGGTGCACCGTTATATGGGACGTATTTCGGGCCCGCTGCTGGACCGCATCGACTTGCAGGTCGAGGTGACGCCGGTGGCTATCGGGGAGATTTCGCAGGTGCGGCCTTCGGAGCCGAGCGCCGCGATCCGCGAGCGGGTGATTCGGGCGCGGGAGGTGCAGGCGGAGCGTTTCCGTGAGGTGCCGGGCGTGCATACGAACGCCATGATGAACGCCAGAATGTTGCGCGAGTTCTGCCCGCTGGATCAGGTGGCGCGGGAGCTGCTCGAACGGGCGATGGTGCGGCTCGATCTTTCCGCCCGTGCCTACGACCGGATCGTGAAGGTGGCCCGCACGATCGCCGATCTGGAGGGGACGGCCGACATCGGTGCGGCGCATCTGGCCGAGGCGATCAACTACCGTTCGCTCGACCGGGGAAGTTGGGGCCGGTAATCGAATGGGGATGTTGCGATGAAGAAGTGGAAACCGGAAAGGAGGGACGGATTGCTGCTGCTGGGCATCGGGCTCGGTGCGGCGGTGGGACTGTTGCGCGGTGCGGTGCTCGCGTGGCTGCCGGTGGGCGTGGCGCTGGGGCTGTGTCTGCGGGGCGGGGCCGGAACCCGCAGCGGAAGCGGTAAGGATTCGTTAGGAGATATTTCGGATAAAAATCAGGAATTTTATGCCGGCGGGGATGCGTCTGCCGAGGCTGGAAACGAAAATAAAATATGAAAAGAGTCATTGTTTCGGGCGGCGGCACGGGCGGTCATATCTATCCTGCCGTGGCTGTGGCCGAAGCGCTCCGACGGCGCTTCGGGGAGGAAGTCGAGATCCTCTTCGTCGGTGCCGAAGGCAAGATGGAGATGGAGAAGGTGCCTGCATTGGGATACCGGATCGTCGGTCTGCCCGTTGCGGGCTTGCAGCGCCGTTTCGATTTGAAAAACCTGGCGGTGCCCTTCAAGGTGCTTAAAAGCATCCGCAAGGCCCGGCGCACCATCCGCGACTTCGGGGCCGATGTGGTCGTCGGTTTCGGAGGGTATGCCAGCGGCCCGGTGCTGTGGGCGGCGCAGCGGATGGGGATTCCGACCGTGATTCAGGAGCAGAACTCCTATGCGGGAGTCACCAACAAGCTGCTGGCCAAGCGTGCCCGCACGATCTGCGTGTCGTATGAGGGAATGGAACGCTTTTTCCCGAAGGAGAAGATCGTGATGACGGGCAACCCTCTGCGGGGACGTTTTTCGAAAGCGGGTGCGGATCGCCGCGAGGCGCTGGCGCATTTCGGCTTCCGGGACGATCTGCCGGTGCTGCTCGTCGTGGGCGGGTCGCTCGGTACGCGGACGCTCAACGAAATGATGAAGGCCTGGGTTCTGCGGCAGGGCGGTACTTCGCCGGTGCAGGTGATCTGGCAGACGGGTAAATATTACGAGCGGGAGATGCGCGAGTTTCTGGCGCAGCATCCTACGGCGAATATCTGGCAGGGGGCATTCATCGACCGCATGGATTACGCTTATGCGGCGGCCGATCTGGTCGTTTCGCGCAGCGGGGCCTGCACGGTGTCGGAACTCTGTCTGGTGGCCAAGCCGACCCTTTTCGTGCCGTCGCCCAACGTGGCAGAGGACCACCAAACCAAGAATGCCCGGGCGTTGGCCGACAAGGGGGCTGCGCTGCTGATCCCCGATTCCGAGGCGGTTGCCCGAGCCATGGACGAGGCGGTCGGGCTGTTGAAGGATCCGGTCCGTTTGGCCGAATTGAGCCGCAATATCGAGGCGCTGGCTATTCCCGATTCCGCCGAGCGGATCGTGAACGAAATCGAGAAACAGTTGCCGCAGTCGAAATAGAGCCGCCGGGAGCGACCGAGCGGGGAAAATGCCTGAGCGGGGCAGGTGAAATCGTCCTGCCGGGTGTAATAAAGAAGAAGAAATCGATCAATGAAAGAGTTTTCCAATGTTTTCGATGAGCGAGGGGAGCACCGAATCTGTTCGGACTCTGCCGAGCCGGAAAAACAACGAATGCAGTTCAACGTATATTTTCTCGGAATCGGGGGGATCGGCATGAGTGCTCTGGCCCGGTATTTCCTCCACGAAGGCCGAAGGGTGGCGGGTTACGACCGGGTGCGGTCGCATCTCACGGACCAGATCGAGGCCGAAGGAGCCGTTGTTCACTATGAAGAGGATCCGGCGCAGATTCCGGTGGATTTCCGGGATCCGGCCACGACGATCGTGGTCTATACGCCGGCAGTTCCGGCGGATCACGCCGAATTGCGCTGGTTCCGGCAGAATGGGTTCGAGATCGTCAAGCGTTCGCAGATGCTGGGGTATCTTTCACAGGGGAAGTTCGTGATGGCGGTGGCTGGTACGCACGGCAAAACCACGACCACGACGCTCGTGGCATGGCTCAACCACCGGGTGACGGGCGGCGGAAGCGCTTTCCTGGGGGGTATTTCCCGGAATTTTTCGAGTAACCTGGTGCTCGGCTCCGGCCGGCGTCTGGCGGTCGAGGCCGACGAGTTCGACCGTTCGTTCCTGCGGCTGTGGCCCGACGTGGCGGTGGTCACCTCGGCCGATGCCGATCATCTGGATATTTACGGTACGCACGAGGCATTGCGCGAGGCTTTTTCGCAGTTCGTCGGACAGATCCGCGAGGGCGGGGCGCTGGTCGTCAAGCAGGGTGTCGATCTGAAGATCGGGAACCCCGGTATCCGGGTTTACCGCTATTCGTACGACGAGCCGTGCGATTTTTACGCCCGTAACGTGACGCTGCTCGAGGGGGGCCACTACCGGTACGATCTGGTGACGCCCGGCGGCGTTATCGAAGGGTGCACGCTGGGTATTCCCGGCTGGGTCAATATCGAGAATGCCGTAGCGGCCGTGGCGGCGCTCTGGTGCGCGTCGGAGCGGGACGGCGAGCCGCTGGATGCGGAGCGTCTGCGGGAGGCGCTGGCCTCGTTCGAGGGGGTCAAGCGACGTTTCGAATTCTATGTCAATACGCCCCGGCAGGTTTATATGGACGATTACGCCCACCACCCGCGCGAGTTGGCGGCGGCGATCACTTCGGTCAAGAAGATGTTTCCGGGGCGGCGGCTGACGGCGCTTTTCCAGCCGCATCTCTACACCCGGACGCGGGATTTCTACCGCGAGTTCGCTGAGGCGCTCTCGCATGCCGACCGGGTGGTGCTGCTGCCGATCTATCCGGCCCGCGAGGAGCCGATTCCGGGGGTGGAATCCGAGATGATCGGCCGTCTGCTGACAGTACCCTGGACGATCTGCGACCGTGCGGAGTTGGCCGAAAAGGTGGCTGCGATGGATACCGATGTAGTCGTCAGCTTCGGCGCGGGCAATATAGACGCCTGCTGCGGGGCACTGGCAGAAAAATTGCGGGAAAAAGCCTGATTCGCCGTCTGCCGGGGACGATCTGTTTTTTTCGAGGCCGTGTCCGTCGCGGCCGTACCGGGGGGGGAAGTAAACGCCGGGATGAGATTCAACCATTGACGAATGCCGAAATACCTGAAATATACGCTTCTTGCACTGCTTTGGGGCGGTGTGGCCGCTTATTTGCTCTATGCGGGAGGCAAAGTGCGCCGTCATCGTGCGGAGCAGCCTGTGACGCGCATCGAGGTCGAAGTGGTGGACAGCACCTCGCAGTTGCGGCTGGTGTCGGAAGCTACCGTTCGGGGGTGGCTCGCCCGCAGCGGCATCAAAACCGTCGGCGAGAAGATCGGTGCCGTGCGGCTGGATGCGCTGGAACGGCTTATCGCCCGCAATGGATTCGTCGCCGACGCCCGGGTTACGGTTTCCTATTCGGGCGTGCTGCATGTCGCCGTCTGGCAGCGGACGCCTCTGATGCGGCTGTTGATCGACGGCTATAATTCGTACGTGACCGAGGAGGGCTATCTGTTTGCAGTGCCCCGTGCCTCGTCGGTTTATGTGCCGGTGATTACGGGTACCTACCGTCCCCCGTTCCCGGCCTCCTATGTGGGGTATGCGGCGGATTACAGGCGGGAGCAGATGCAACAGATAGACGATAAGATCGCGGAGTTGGAACGGGAAAAATACCCTCTTTACCGACGGGAGCTGAAGAACGATGAAAATATCCGTTCGCTGCGGCGGATGCTGATTAAAAAGAGATGGTTCGAATCTTCGGAGTCCTTCGGCGAGCGGGTGCGGGAACTCCGCAAGCACAAGGAGCAGTTGCGCCGCAAATATCGCTATGAGGCTCAGGTGATTCAGTCGGCGATCGACAAAATTTCCGAAAAACAGGAAGCCGAGCGTCGCCGACAAAAAATTTTGGCGAAAAGGTACGAAGATTTCTCGAAACTGACTACCTTTGTAAAATGGATGGAAAACGACGATTTCTGGCGGTCGGAAATCGTTCAGATAACGGCCCGCACCACTGAAAGCGGGGCTATCGACCTGGAACTTACGCCCCGGAGCGGCAACTATACCATCCTTTTCGGCCGCTTGGACGATGCCGAGCAGAAACTGGATAAGTTGCTGCGGTTTTACCGGGAGGGACTCGGAAAAGCCGGATGGGATCGGTACCGGACGATCAACGTGAAGTACGCCGGGCAGGTCGTCTGTACGGAGTGGTAAGGTTTTCGAGATGCAGGAGCCGGATCTGCCTGCGGAATATGTGCCGGGCAGGGAAGAGGCTGGGAAACGATTCAATGAAAAAATAGATAGAGCACAGTGGAAAAAAAGAGTTATACGGTAGCCATCGACCTCGGTTCTTCGAACGTGGTGGTCGCTGTCGGGTCGAAACGCGAAGACGGAACGCTCGGTATCGAAGCCGTCGTTTCCAAACCGGTCGAGGGGGTCAAGGCCGGCCGGATCGATAATATCGAACAGGCGGGCAATGCCATCCGGGAGGCTGTCGCCGAGGTGGAATCGACGCTCGGCGTTCGAATTACGGAGGCTTATGCCGGCATTTCGGGCGAGTTCGTCCGTTGTGCCCGCCATACCGACCACGTCTTTACCTACGATCCCCAGAACGGGGTGAACCAGGGCGATGTAGATGCCCTGTTCGATCGTATGCGCAACGTCCAGGCCCCCGACGACGAAACGATCATGGAGCGTATTCCGCAGCATTATATGGTGGATGATGCCGAGGAGGTGCGCAATCCGGTCGGTTCGTTCTGCAAGCGGTTGTCTTCGACTTTCAACTTCATACTTTGCGGCAAGACGCCGCTGCAACGGCTCGACATGGCTCTCCGGCGGCTCGGTATCCGTATGTTGGGGGTATTCCCCAATGCGCTGGCGACGCCCGAAGCCGTACTCTCTTCCGATGAGAAGGAGGAGGGGGTGGCCGTCGTGGATATCGGTGGAGGCGTGACCGACGTTGCGGTTTATTACCGGGGCGTGCCGCGTTACGTGGCGACGATCCCGATGGGAGCGAGCGCCATCAACCGGGACATCCGTTCGCAGAGCATTCCCGAGAAACATGTCGAGAGCCTCAAGTGCAAATACGGTTCGGCTGTCGCCGAGCTCGCTCCCGAAGACAAGCTGATCCGCGTGAGCGGTCGCACGGCCCGCGAAGCCAAGGATATTCTGCTGCGCAACCTGGCCACCGTCATCGAGGCCCGGGCTACCGACATCGTCGAATTCGTGCAGCAGGAGATCCGGGATTCGGGGTATGCCGAGCGGTTGGCCTACGGCATCGTGCTGACGGGCGGCTCGGCCCGACTCAAGGATATAGACGAATTGTTCCGTCGTGTGACCGGCATGGACGTTCGTATCGCAAGCGCCGAAACAGGCATCAGCGAAGATTCGCGCGAGGCGGTTGCGAACCCTGCGTTCGCCACGGTCGTCGGACTGTTGCTCAAGGGGGCCGGCATGGGTTCGTGCAACGTGATCGAGGACAAGGCGGGCCTTTCGCCCCGTCGCCCTGTCCCGCCGACCTCTGTGCCGGGATTCCAGCCTCCGCAGCCCCAGTCGCGGCCGCAACCCCAGCCCTATGCGCCGACACGGCCTTCTACGGAAACGGTCAATGCGGCGTATGCGCGTCGGGAGGCTGCCCGTGCGGAATCCGCAGCGGTCGAGCCCGAGGCGGAAGATGCCGGAGAGGATCCCGCGCCTCAGGCTCCCGTGCAGGAGCCGGTGAAAAAGGAGCGCAACTGGCGGAGTATTTTCAAGCGGACGCTCGACAAGATCAACGAGGGCTTCAATGCCGCCGATGACGAGGAGATTTAACGATTAAGACAAGAGAAACGAAACGATATGACAGACGATGTAATGACCCAGTTGGCCGCTGCCCGCACGAATCCTTCCATTATCATGGTAGTCGGTGTCGGCGGTGCGGGCGGCAATGCCGTGAATCACATGTGGAACCTGGGGATCAAGGGCGTGGACTTTATGGTCTGCAACACAGACCAGCAGGCACTCGACAAGAGTCCCGTGGAACTGAAAGTCCGGCTCGGCAGCGAGGGATTGGGTGCCGGCAACGACCCTGAAAACGGCCGCAAGGCCGCCATCGAGTCGCTCGATGTGGTGCGCCAGCGTTTCGAGGCGTCGGGGACCAAGATGGTCTTCATCACTGCCGGCATGGGCGGCGGTACGGGTACGGGCGCTTCGCCGGTGATCGCCAAGCTGGCCAAGGAGATGGGAATGCTGACCGTCGGCATCGTCACTTCGCCGCTGGCCGTCGAAGGTAAGATCCGTTACGAACAGGCGTTCCGGGGCATCGAGGAGTTGCGTCAGAACGTCGATTCGCTGTTGATTATCAACAACGAGAATATTCTTGAAATATACGGCCGTCTGGCCTTGAAGCAGGCTTTCGGCAAGGCCGACGACATCCTGGCTTCGGCTGCGAAGGGCATCGCCGAGATCATTACGGTCGAGAGCGACTTGGTGAACGTCGATTTCGCCGACGTGTCGAAGGTGATGCGGGACAGCGGCCGCGCGCACATGAGCGTAGCGACGGCCGAAGGCGACAACCGGGCCGAGGCGGTGGCCGAAGCGTCGCTGCATTCGCCCCTGTTGGATCACAACCTGATTTCCGGAGCCCGCAACATTCTGCTCAATATCTCGGTGGCCAATGCCGAAGAGTTGATGTACGAGGAGGTGGTGCGGATTCTGGAGTATATTCAGGCGCATGCCAGCGTCGAGGATGAGTCGGGCAATATTCACAACGCCAATATCATCTGGGGTACGAGCGAGAAACCCCAGCTGGGCAATGCCATCGAGCTGGTGGTGGTGGCGACGGGATTCGAGGGCGACGAGGAGAAGCGGATGATGAAGACGGTCATTCCGCCCGCACGGATCGTCAAGCCTGTTCCGGAAGGTGGCGACCCTGCCGGAAAGCCGGTGTTGGAACCGGTGGGCAAGCCCGGCAAGGCCACTCCGCAGACACGCCCTCTGGAGCAGGTGATCCTGGGCGAGAAATCGACCCGTTACAGCAATATCGACCAGATCCTCGCCAAACCGGCTTATCAGTCGCGTAAGGCGCAGTTCATCGTCGAGATGCCTGCGGGCCGCAAGGAGGTGCTTAAGGAGGAGAAGGGTGCTGCGGAGCGTGCGGAGGAAAACCGCTCCGAGTCGCTGTTCGATTAACATAAAACGGATTGGATTTGGAAGATAGTGCTGCGGCCATCATCTATCACGGCATGACGTTTCATGTCGTGGTGCTGTGTTGTGTGACTTTGTTCCTGCTATTGGTTTCGGCGTTGGTTTCCGGCTCCGAAACCGCTTTTTTTTCGCTTTCGGGCAACGATGTGCGCAAGATCCGGCGGCACGATACGCCGGTTTGCCGGCGGATGCTGAATCTGCTGGGCAAGGCCGATCTGCTGCTGGCTACGATTCTGGTAGTCAATAACCTGGTCAATATCGGTATCGTTATCCTCTCTTCGGAGATCATCGATTCGCTTTTCACTTTCGCCCGTTTCGAGTTTCTTTTCAAGACGGTGATCGTGACGTTCCTGCTGCTGCTTTTCGGGGAGATTCTGCCTAAAGTCGCGGCGCAGACGATTCCTTTGCGGTTCGCCGGTTTCGCTGCGCGGCCCCTTTTGGTGCTGCGATGGATTTTTTATCCGTTGTCGTATGTGCTGGTGCGCACCGGAAACCGTATCAGCGAGCGGGCTGCCCACCATCAGGAAATTTCCATCGGCGAACTGGCCGATGCGATCGATATGACACGCACGGCCTCCAAGGAGGAGCACGGGATGCTTTCGGGCATCGTCAGCTTCGTCAATACCGAGGTGCAGGAGATCATGAAACCCCGGGTGGATATTACGGCCGTTGCCATCACGGATTCCTATGAACAGGTCAAGCAGACCATCATCCGGTCGGGTTTCTCGCGCATTCCGGTTTACGAGGGCGATTTGGACAATATTAAGGGAACGCTTTATGTCAAGGATCTGCTTTCGCATATCGACCGGGGCGACGAATTCGGCTGGCAGCAACTGATCCGCAGGCCCTATTTCGTGCCGGAGCACAAGAAGATCAACGACCTGCTGGCCGATTTCCAGAACCAGAAGATCCACATGGCGATCGTCGTCGATGAATACGGCTCGACGCAGGGCCTCGTGTCGCTCGAAGACATCGTCGAGGAGGTAGTGGGTGAAATTTCGGACGAAAGCGACAAGGACGAAGTGTTTTATACCCGTTTGGACAAAGATACCTACCTGTTCGACGGCAAGACCCATATCGGCGATTTCGAACGCATTGTGGAGATTGCCGAAGGTACTTTCGCCGATGTCAAGGGGCGTGCCGAAACACTGGCCGGTCTGATGCTCGAACTGAAGTGCGACTTCCTGAAAAAGGGGGATACGGTAACGGCTCACGGTGTGCGGTTCACTGTGGAGGAGATCGAGGGACACCGCATCGACAAGATCAAAGTCCGTCTGCATGGATAATATCCTTTGTATCGAAAAGGTTTTGTCCTGGGAACGGTTGCTGCGGCTGGTTCCCGAACGGGATCTTCGGTTGGCTGCGGCGTTGAAGCCGGCTTCCCGCCGCGAAGAGTTTCTGATGTGGCGGTCGATTGTTTACCGTCGTCTGCCGGATGCCGAAATCGCATATAATGCGGTCGGAGCTCCCGTCGTATGCAATTATCCTCTCCATATCGGAGTTTCCCACTGCCCCGGATACGTTGCGGTCTGCTTCTCCGACCGTCCATGTGCCGTCGATATCGAGCCGCTTGCCCGCGATTTCGGTCGGGCGGCAGTCCGCTTTGCTTCTGCCGAAGAGCGGCAGTTGTCCGACAGTCCGCTGTTGTTGCCGGCCCTCTGGTGTGCCAAGGAGACGCTTTACAAATATTCGGGGCGGCGGAACCTCGATCTGCTCCGGGATTTACGGATCGAGCGTTTCGATCCGGACGAAGGCCGGATGACGGGTCGTATTTGCGGGGAATCCGCATTGGAAATCGGACTTCGGAGGGAGGAGGAGCTTCTTGCAGCCTATATCTTGGTGTGATTATGCTTGCAGGCGTAATTCGGTTCGGGACTTTCGGGGTGTCTGTCGTTCTATGATGGAGGTTCCGCCGAGGAGTTGATTTTCGGACGCTTGGGGCGGTGCCTGCGGCGCCGGATGCAAGGATGCCGCCCGGCAGCTTCGAGGCGGGGCTTCGGTGCTCTTGAAATTTCGGATCGTCTGTTGGCAGACCGTTTTGCCGCCGGGGAGGGATGTCGGGCGGCTGCGGAGGATTCGGAACCTTCTTCTTGCCGAAATGGGACGAATACCCTCCTCCTTGCCGGAAGTTTCACAAATCCTTTTTCGTATCGGGCGGCCGGAAATCGAACCTCTTGCCGACGAAATCCGGTCGGTCGGGGCGTTATTCCGAATGTTATTGTTATTTTTGTAACGATGAAACAGGCTGTCACCCCGCTTCGTTTAGGTTCCGACCGGATTTCGTCGCTGCTCGTCCGTTATGCGATCCCTTCGATTATCGCGATGACCTCTTCGTCGCTCTACAACATCGTCGATAGCATTTTCATCGGACACGGCGTCGGTCCGATCGCCATTTCCGGCGTGGCGCTTTCGATGCCTCTGATGAACATCGCGTCGGCTTTCGGGTCGTTGATCGGGATCGGTGCTGCGGCGCTCACCTCGATCCGGCTGGGACAGGGACGTCGGGAGGCTGCCGAGGGGGTGTTGGGCAATGTGGTGTTGCTCAATTTTCTGGTAGCGGCGCTTTTTACGGCCGTAGGTCTGTTGCTGCTGGACCCCATTCTCTGCTTCTTCGGGGCGAGCGATGCCACGATCGGTTATGCACGCGATTTCATGCAGATCATTCTCGGCGGTACGATCGTTACCCATATGTATTTGAGCCTGAACGAAGTGATTCGTGCTTCGGGTTATCCGAGGAGAGCCATGACGATTATGCTGACGGCCGTCGTGTTGAACTGTCTGCTCAATCCGCTGTTCATTTTCGGGTTCGGCTGGGGTATTCGCGGTTCGGCGGCCGCGACGGTGCTGGCCCAGGTCGCAGCACTCTCGGTTTCGCTCATCCACTTCTCTTCCCGGGGAAGTTTCATCCGGTTCGAACGGGGGATTTTCCGCTTGCAGGCGTCGGTCGTGGGCAAGATCTTTTCTATCGGTATGGCTTCGTTTCTGCTGCACCTCTGTGCTTCGGCGGTAGTGATCGTCGTGAACAAATCGCTCCGGGAGTACGGTGGCGACGTGGCGATCGGGGCGTATGGCATCATTTATCGGGTGGCGATGCTCTTCCTGATGATCGTTTCTGGACTGAATCAGGGCATGCAGCCCATCGTGGGGTACAATTACGGCGCCCGGCGGTACGACCGGGTGTTGAAGGTCCTGCGGCAGACTGTCGTGTGTGCGGTTTGCGTGACGACGACGGGATTCCTGCTGGGACAGCTCTTTCCCCGGCAGGTGGCGATGCTCTTCGTCGATGCTGCGGACGGAGCTGCGGCCGAGCGGATGATCTCTACGGCGGCCGAGGGGCTGCGGATCGTGTTGTGCGTTTTCCCGATCGTCGGATTCCAGATCGTGACCTCCAATTTTTTCCAGTATATAGGCAAGCCGCACAAGGCGATTTTCCTCTCCCTCACGCGGCAGATGCTGTTCCTCATCCCGCTGCTCCTTGTTTTGCCGCCGCATCTCGGTACGCTGGGTGTCTGGATGTCGATGCCGATTGCCGACGGTACGGCCTCTCTGCTGGCCGCCGTGCTGCTCTTCTACCAGGTTCGTAAATTCAGACACCGGCCCCATGCGGAACGGAGTATCTGAGTTTTTTGAAAATATCGATTACAGACTCTTTCGGTGAATTGATGGGGCATTCGCTCGATCCGGGAAATACGACAGAACTCTCGGACGGATCGTTGCACGCGTCCGATTTGGCTTGAATACGGAGCAGGAGCGAGGAGGTGTCGGGTGCCTCCGGGCGTTGGTCGTAACGATAGGGATATCTGCGCAGAAAGAGCTTTTACGATAATAAAAAACAGAGCCGGTGATCCACCGGCTCTGTTTTGGATTTTGTGTTTTGGATTAAATTCCGAGTTTGGTGCGGATCTCCTGCGGAATGGCGTTCTTGTTTACCATAACGGACAGGGTTTTGTACTCCACGAACGGACGCGAGAAGTAGTAGTAACCGTCGTAGGGAGGACGTACGTCCCACGAGTTCTTTACCTTGAAGAAGGGATTGCCCTGCTGATCGACGGCCGTACCCACGATTACCATGCCGTGGTCGTCCGTAGTTTCGTAGTTGTCGAAAGCGATCTGGCGCATCTCCTGCGTGATCTTCTTCTCCTTGACGGGTTTGTCGAACTTGTAGAGGGCGGCCTCTTTCTCGGCGGCGCTCAATTTGCCCCACTTCTCGGCCTCGGTACCCTCCATGCCGTCGATGTCGGTTTCGGGAATGATTCCGATCGCCTTGATGCGGTCGAAGCCCTTTTCGCTGACGTCGGTAGCCCATTCGATCGAGTAACCGTTGGCCAGGACATTATCGACCACGGCCATCATCTCCTCCAGCGGTACGTTGTAAACCGTGCCCCACATCCAGTTGTCGGGGACTTCGATGATGAACTCCGTGTAGAACGGATGGTGCGTGAAGGAACCTACGTCTACATAGTCGTCCATCTTGATCGGCAGCGACGCTGCGAACGATTCGGGGGTATATTCCTTGCCTTCGTAGGTGAATTTTTCAGGGCGCACGCCGAAATAAGTGTCCAGCAGCGCATTCAGACCGTCTTGCCAGGCCGTGGTCAGCACCCCGTTGTTTCTTGCCTTGATAACTGCGTCCAGGTAGGCTTTCAGTGCTGCGTCGAGCTCGCCGAAGACCGGTTTCTCCGTGCCGTAGTTCAGACCCGGATAGACCTCCTGGGGTACGATGCCGTATTTCTTGATGCCTTCGATTACGTCGTGGGCGGCACCGCCTTCCGCAAAGTTCAGATGTCCGTGCAGGCGGACGTATTTAACGCCTTTATCGAAATACATGTTGCGGACGATCCACATTTCGGACAGGTCCATCTCCGGCCCGCCGGCCCGCAGAATTTCGTTTTCCAGGAACGAAAGAGCCGAATAACACCAGCAGGTGCCGCTGCGGTGCTGGTCTTTGACCGAAGTGGTCGGTACGGTGGTCAAGTCGGTGAACTTGTAGCCTTCCTCCTGGGTCTTCTGTGCAGGTTTCTTGGCCGATGCGGAGCACACCATAAGTGCCAGGCCTGCGAGTAACAGCAGTTTTTTCATCGTAATTTTGGGGTTTGTTATTTTTTAGAAGTTTGAATGATTTTCATGCACGCTTCGAGAGTGATCTCCTCGGGTTTGGTCCCTTTGGGAATACGGTAGTTCTTGCCTTTGTAGGCGATATAAGGACCGTAACGGCCGTTTTTAATCAGTAGTTCGGGCTCTTCGGCGAAGGTTTTGAGCGGAGTGTTCGCTGCAGCGGCGCGGGCCTGCTGTTCGCGCACGAGCTCCGCAGCGCGGTCGTAGCCGATCGTATAGGGATCGTCCGTGCGGGCGAGCGATGCGAACGATTTGCCGTGCCGCACGTAGGGCCCGAACTTTCCGATGCCGATGACCAGATCTTCCCCTTCGTAGGGCCCCAGGTTGCGGGGCAGGCTGAAGAGCGCCAAAGCCTCTTCGAGGGTGAGCGATTCGATCAACTGCCCCTTCTTGAGTGATGCGAAACGGCTCTTTTCCCCTTCGTTGCCTTCGATTTCGACCATCGGACCGTAGCGGCCGATGCGGGCTTTTACCGTATGCCCCGTAGTGGGGTCGGTGCCCAGGATGCGTATCTGGTTGTTTTTGGTCGTCTGGGTCGTGGTCGCATGATCGACCATTTTATGAAAAGGACCGTAAAAATCGTCGATCATGCTGTTCCAGGTGATCTCTCCGTCGGCGATGCGGTCGAACTCCTTTTCGACGTTGGCCGTGAAGTTGTAGTCCATGATCGGCTCGAATTGCGATTCGAGGTAGTCATTGACCACCATGCCGATATCGGTCGGCTGGAGTCGGTTTTTCTCCTTGCCGTAGGTTTCGGTAAGCCTTTTTTCGGCGATCTTGCTGCCGGTCAGCGTAAGTTGCACGTAGCTGCGTTTCTGGCCCTCCTTGTTCTGTTTGACCACGTACCCGCGGTTGATGATCGTCGTGATGGTCGGCGCATAGGTCGAAGGACGTCCGATGCCGAGCTCTTCGAGCCGTTTTACGAGCGAAGCCTCGTTATAGCGGGCCGGCGGTGCGGTGAAGCGTTCCGTGGCCGTAATTTGCGCGGGATTGACGCTCTCGCCTTGGGCCATTTTGGGGAGGATGCCCGATCCCTCTTCGCCCGGCTCCTCGTCCGTGGATTCCGAGTAGAGTTTCAGGAATCCGTCGAAACGGATCACTTCGCCCGTGGCGACGAACTGGGCGTCCGAACCGGAGATATCGATGACGATCGTGGTGCGGTCGAGCTCCGCAGGAACCATCTGCGAGGCGACCGTCCGCTTCCAGATCAGGTCGTACAACTTCTTTTCGGCGGGAGTGCCTTCGATCGTCTGCCGCTCGATATACGACGGGCGGATCGCCTCGTGGGCTTCCTGTGCGCCTTTGGTTTTTGTCTTGTAATTATGTGCCGACGAATATTTCTCACCGAAAAGTTTGATGATTTCCTCCTTGCACTGGCCGATCGCCTGCTTCGAGAGATTTACCGAGTCGGTACGCATGTAGGTAATCAAACCCTGCTCGTAGAGGTGCTGCGCCACGGACATCGTCTGCGATACCGACATTCCGAGTTTGCGGCCCGCCTCCTGCTGGAGCGTCGAGGTCGTGAACGGAGGCGCGGGGTAGCGCTGTGCCGGTTTTTCCTCGGCTTTGGCGACGGTGAACCGGGCGTCGATGCAGCTGCGCAGGAAAGTCTCTGCTTCCTCGCGGGTATCGAAGCGGGTGGACAGTTCCGCCTTGAAAAGGGTTTTATCGGGATCGGCGGCGGCGTAGAACTGTGCTACGACACGGTAGTAGGGCGTCGAGCGGAATGCGATGATCTCCCGCTCCCGCTCTACCAGCAGCCGTACGGCGACGCTCTGTACGCGTCCGGCCGAGAGTTGGGGCCGCACCTTTTTCCAAAGCAGGGGCGATAGCTCGAATCCGACCAGGCGGTCCAGCACGCGGCGTGCCTGCTGGGCATTTACCAGATTCATATCGATCGTGCGGGGCGATTCGATGGCTGCCAGAATTGCCGGTTTGGTAATTTCGTGGAAAACGATTCGCTTGGTTTGGTCGATCGGCAGGCCGAGAACCTCTGCGAGGTGCCAGGCGATCGCCTCTCCTTCGCGGTCTTCATCGGACGCGAGCCAGACGGTCTTGGTCTTCTTGGCCAGCGACGAAAGTTCCTCGACAACCTTGCGTTTGTCGCTCGGAATTTCATAGACCGGTTCGTAGTCCTTGTCCAGATTGACGCCGAGATCTTTTTTCGAGAGGTCCCGGATATGCCCGAAGCTCGACTTGACGACGAAATCCTTGCCCAGGAATTTTTCGATGGTCTTGGCTTTGGCCGGGGACTCGACTATTACTAAATTTTCCTGCATAACATTCAGTATCTTTTCACTAACGCAAGATAACCTAAGTTCGTACTTAGGTTATCCGCAGGTGCTTCGCTATTTTATCATCGTGTAAATCAGGCGCAGCTTGATCGGCGCGTTGTTTGCGGTATTTTCCATGCCTTGTGCCGATGTATAGGGCATCGTGAAGAGCCCGTAGGCTTCGGGTCCGATGTAGATCGTCCGGGGGGCGGGATTCTCCGTTTGGCTGCCGCCGGTTTCGATTCCCTGGGATTTCAGGTAGCCGTTCCATACCTCCTGCAGGTGACTGGTGATGTCCATGACATAACAGCCTTGGCTGCGGTTGAGGTAACCTCCGTACGGCAACTGGAAGTTCTGGCTTGAATAGAGCCTTTCGTAGGTGTAATAGTAATCCGAAATGCCCAGTACGTGCTTGTAATCGGCATAGAGGCCCAAGCGCTCGAATGATGCGTCCAGCAGGGGAGTGATGGCTCCCACGTCGATCTTTTCCCAGTCGTAATCGCTCTTTTCGAGGTAGATCATCAGTTCCGCCTGGTTGATGGCGATCGAGGTGTAAGGCATGCCCGATTCGTCCGTAACCTCCTTGTAGAGGGCTTCGATTCCTTCGAACAGGGCGTCCGTGAGGGTCAGCTCCGTGATTACGCCGTCCATCCCTTCGACATATACGTTGGGGTTCAGGGGCCGCTGTTCGTTCCGCTCGTCGATGTCGGCCGGATTGATCTTGGAGCCGGTGTAATCATGCCGGATGGTATTGATCGAAACATTGCCGTAGGGATCGTCTTCGCGGTAGAAGAGGTAGCTGGCCGTGATCGTATCCTGGATCAGCGTCGGGTCGGTTCTGTTCCGGCTGCGGGTGTACATCAGAAGACCCGACTCCGCGAGGTTCGTAGCGAACAGGTTCCCTTCTCCCGACGGATTTTCCTGGGCCGGCTTGATGTAAATACCGTTGAAATAGTCCACCCAAAGCTCCGGATTGCGGTAGATCGTCATATCGCCCTTGTACTTGCCTTCGAGCAGCATCAGACGCTTGATGAGCCCCCGTCCTTCGGGCGTAGGCTGCAGGGTGACGTACTCCGTGGCCGGTCCGGTCGTCGTGCCGTTGGGGAAGGTGAAGGTGAATACCGGATTGGGGTTGAGGTAGGGGGTCGGATCGAAGGTCGGGTAGAAAAGGGTGTCGGCGACGCTGCCTGCTCCGGCCGGGGCTGTCAGCGAGGGATTGAGGTAATCGTTCGAAATCACCTCATAGACGTTGTACGTCATCGGCTTGAGGGTGTCGCCTCCGTAGTTCGAGATTTTGATTTTGAGTTCGATCGAGTCGAAAATGGGCTGGTAACCGAAGCCGGTCGTATCGGAGAGGGCTACGGCGCGGTATTGGGTCAGGAAACCTGCCGTGCGACGCCCGAAAGTTTCGTCGTGCATCACACCGAAATACCCCTCTCCCAGGTTGGAAGCCTTGAGAGAGTCGGTTTTGTAGAGTCGAGTTTCGAAATAGGGCCGCTCGGCGTCGGGTGCGAGCGCGAAAACTTTCAGACCGATCTTCATCTGCTGATCCCCCGGTTGGTAGCCTGCGCCCAGCCGGTCGTCCACTTTCGTGCAACCTGTAAAGAAGACCATGCCCGCTGCGGTGAGAACGGCGGCCAATTCGGCGGCCCGGCGTATTTTACTGGATCGAATCATAGAATCGGTTGTAGTTGTCGAAAAAGTCCTCTGCGTCGGGCGACTGGTATTCCAGGAGCGGTTTGCCGCTGTTGCGGACCAACTCGATAATTTCGGGGGTTACCGCATCGGAAGCCAGAATGATGCCGTCGGCATACTCCATAACGTAACGGCAGAGGTTTTCGTATGAAGGGGTGTCGAGGATCGACAGTTTTTTGTCTTTGACGCCTTCGTTGGCGATTTTCTCCTTCATTCCTGCATCCAGCGGTTTGTCGAAACCGTCGCCGTAGAGCGAAACGACGATTTTGACCTCCTTGAAAATCGGGTCGTCGGCGAAGACCTTTTTCAGATAGATCGGCACGATACTCGAGAACCAGCCGTGGCAGTGGACGACCGTTGGCGTCCAACGCAGTTTCTTGACCGTTTCGAGTACGCCCCGGGCGAAGAAGATGGCCCGTTCGTCGTTGTCTTCGAAATAGTTTTCGTCGGCATCCCGGAGAATGGCTTTGCGGGCGAAATAGTCGTCGTTGTCGATGAAATAGATCTGCACTCGGGCTGACGGAATCGAAGCGACCTTGATAATCAGTTGATGATCGTTGTCGTCGATGATGAGGTTCATACCCGAGAGCCGGATCACCTCATGCAGTTGATGACGCCGTTCGTTGATGCAGCCGTACCGGGGCATGAATGTGCGGATTTCATTGCCGCGCTCCTGCATCGCCTGCGAGAGCCGCCGGCACAGAAGCGCCCCCTCCGTATCCGGGACATACGGAGCCACTTCCTGACAGACGTATAGTATCCTGTTCGATGCCATTGGTTGAAATTTTTTCTTCATCTCCTGGTGCGGTGTGCTCGGAGTGCCCGCCGGTCGGAAACGATGATTTTTTAGCTTGCTCGGCGAAGAAGGCACGGGCCGGATGCAATGCGAAAAGTTGCCTTGTCGTGCTGCCGTACCTCACTTCACGAAAGTTTATCTTCCGCAAAGATAGTGAAAGGTGAGAGCAATCGCGCGGGCTTGCACGCAAAAGATTGCCGAACCGCCTCCTATCTTCCGCAAAGATAGTGATTTTTCTTAAAGAATCAGCATCGCGTCGCCATAAGTTCCGAAGCGGTAACCCTCCTCCTTGGCTATTTTGTAGGCATTCATTATCAGGTCGTAACCTCCGAATGCCGAAACCATCATCAGTTGGGTCGAGTAGGGAAGCTGGAAGTTGGTCACCATGGCGTCGGCCACCGAAAATTCGTACGGGGCGAAGATGAACTTGTTGGTCCAGCCCTCCATCGGCTTGATCATGCCGCCGGTCGAAACGGCCGTTTCGAGCGTTCGCATGACCGTCGTGCCGATCGAAACGATCTTATGTCCTTCGCGTTTGGTCTTGTTTACCGTTTCGGCCGTGGGTTCGTCCACGAAGAACTGTTCGGAGTCCATCTTGTGCTTCGAGAGGTCTTCGACATCGACCGTGCGGAAGTTGCCCAGACCGACGTGGAGCGTGATGAACGCCTTTTCGATCCCCTTGATCTCCATGCGTTTGAACAGATGCTTGGAGAAATGCATGCCGGCTGTCGGGGCGGCTACGGCGCCCTCTTTGCTGGCGAAAATAGTCTGGTAGCGTTCGGCGTCTTCCGGCTCGACCTTTTCGCGCACCCACTTGGGCAGCGGGGTTTCGCCCAGCTTGAAGAGGGTCTCCTTGAATTCTTCGTAAGAGCCGTCGAACAGGAACCGGAGCGTGCGTCCCCGCGAGGTGAGATTGTCGATCACTTCGGCGACCAGTCTGTGGATTATTCCGTGTCCGCAGCCGGGGCAGTAGTGGGTCGGCACGTCGAGCAGGGCGTGCGGTCTTTTGAATATTACCGACATTTTATATACCTCCGTTCAGTTCGCGCAGCTTTTCCAGTATCTCGCCCGGCGTAGGCACTACGCCGCCTGTTCTGCCGTAAAATTCTACCGGCTTCGAGCAGTTTATAGCCAGCTTTACGTCCTCTATCATCTGACCCATCGAAAGCTCGGTATCAAGCAGCACCTTTGCGCCCGCCGCAGCTTCTCTCAGCGCGTCCTTCGGGAATGGGTAAAGGGTTATGGGGCGGAAAAGGCCCGCCTTTATGCCCTCGGCGCGCGCCTGCGCCACCGCCGATTTTGCAACTCGC
>ENA-UPWU01000135-UPWU01000135.1-human-gut-metagenome-genome-assembly--contig:-NODE-135-length-29801-cov-7.427197_pt1 | contig 29801 bp, 23 predicted proteins | sample MGYA00250058_ERZ773392 | MGnify/ENA primary metagenome ERZ773392 (study PRJEB29103, sample SAMN06112084) | human gut metagenome | biome: human gut; feature: ankylosing spondylitis patient; material... | reverse complement strand
TCCAGTTCCTTGGTCTGCTTTACCGCATAAGGGTTAACCATAACCAGGAGGATGCCCTCATCCTCAAGATAAGCGCCGAGGTCAAACCAGTAATGACCTGTCGGCTCGATACCTACGATTGCATCCAGCTTCTTATACTTGTCCTGTAAATGCTGCATCCATGCTTTGAAAGATTCAAATCCTTCTCTGCTGTTGCTGAACGGAAAGACTTTCCCAAGCTCAATGCCTCTCCAGTCAAATGCCCTGGCATACTGTGTCGTGCTTCCGATATCGATTCCAACTACCAAAGTTGATTCTTTTACTTGATTGATTTTTTCATTCTGCTTATAATTCATTTGTGGGTGTCTCCTTTGAACGATGATTTGTCAACCGGCCAGTTAACAATCATTATTCTATAGGTGGCACTCATTTTTTGCAAACCGGTTATTTGTTACTTAACAGGAATGCTCCATTTTCAATGATATACCGTAAGTTGTATCTGCTTTGCGAAACCAACACAGGCCCGCTCCCGCTACGTGAAAAACGCAGCGGCTACATAGGTGTGCATGAGACTTACGTCCATGCGCACCAAGTACTGGCGTTTTTCAAGTGCCTGTTTATGGTTTGGTAAAGCAGACACAACTCACTGGGTTAATGCATGTCTGGAATAAGCAGACTCACAAGCTTCGCTTGCTCGTTCGCGTTGCTCGCCATAGTATAAGATACAGAATTGTATGCGAGCATGAATTCTGTATCTTATACCATGGCTCTGCTTATCCGCGCAAAAAAGGCTCCGTCCTGTAAATAGGACGAGAGCCTTACAATCGTTATACCACCTATTACAAATGTACTCCATCATAAATGATGTTCATACCTGTTCCCTGTAACGTAGGAAAGACGGCATTGCTTACTTATTACTTTCTACTAATTTTCAGCTCTGCGACTCAGGAGTGATTTTCATTCATCAGCTACTTGCATCGGTTCTCACCTGCTCCGACTCGCTGCGGCGTTCACTCATAAACTACTGTCTCCGTCATGGTCTTTTCTTTTTCATTATAACACTACCGTGTGCCATATATCATATAGTATAAGCACATCCAATTATGGTGTCAAGCAGTTTTCTACAGTATATTCTCTTAGTTTTGTCCGCTTTTCCATATACTTTTTCTGCTATCTTGTCCGTTTTTCCATGTGTTCTTAATCATCTTCCATCAGCTCGTACAGCGTCTTTTTGGATTCTTCGACTTTCTTTCTGTCCTCGCTGCGCAGAGCATCTTCAAACAGGCGGATACCGGCTTCCAACCGCTCACGCTGCTTTCCCAGGGATTCCTCATACATACGCTCTGCCCGAAGCAATACAAGCTTATTTTCCTCCTGATCACGCAGTTGTACTTTCAGATAGGAGAGTTCCTCCATACGTTTTGCAATCTCTTCTTCTGTCATGGTATTATCCTTGCCCTTGATTACCAGCTTGCTTGTCTCTCCTGTTGATACAACTTTCGCCTCTACTTCCAACAGTGAATTGATATCGTATGTATAAGTAACATCAATTGCCTCTTCACCTTTGGGCGCCTTGGGAACCTTTATCTCCAATTCTCCTAGATACAAATTATTTCTTGCCAGTCGGCTCTCTCCCTGTAATACTCTTACAGTCACCCTGTCCTGATCGTCATGCACTGTATAGAGTCGCTTCGTCTTACTTGTCGGTATCACTGTATTTCTGTCAATGATCGGACAGTAATGTCCATCCTCCATCAGACCATCACTGTATTCCATGACAACCTCAGTTCCCAGAGTAAAAGAGCATACATCGGTAAGAATCATTTCTTTTACAGCTTCTTTACGCTCCTTCATAGCACCCTGAATTGCCGCGCCAAGTGCAACTGCTTCATCTGGATTGATGCTCGTGTCCGGGAATTTATGAAATACCCGGATAAAGAAGTCTCTGAATATCTGTAATTTGGTCGCTCCACCGATCAATACGACCTCATCAATGTCTTTTAAGGATAAGCCTGCATCTGAGAGACTTCGTTTAACCGGTTCCCGAATCTTCGAGAAAAGATCTTCACATTCCTCTTCATATTCTTTCGTGGTAATTTCCACTGTTTCAGGCTCGTCCTTAATAAGACAGGTTATCTCTACCTTATCTGCATCATTGATTCTGCGTTTTGCTTCCTCTGCCTGTCTGTACAGTCTGACCTGTTCCTTGGCAGTCAGGGAATTGGCGTTGATTCCTGTTTTATTCAGGAACATTTTCTCCATAACTTTGGTAAAATCTTCGCCCCCCAGATAATTATCCCCTGCCACGGCGCGCACTTCCAGAATATTCTCATATAACTCTAATATGGATACATCAAAAGTACCACCTCCCAGGTCAAATACCAGGAAACGTGTATCCTCTTTCTTCTCATAGAGACCATAGGCTATTGCAGCAGCTGTAGGCTCTGATATCATACGTTCTACTTTCAGTCCTGCCAACTCTCCTGCTCTCTTGGTGGCTTTACGCCTTTTGTCATCAAAATACGCAGGTACACTGATCACCGCCTCTGTTACCTTTTCTCCCAGATATTCTTCTGCATCTTCCTTCAGTGCACGCAGTACCAGGCTGGAGAGCTCCTCCGGTCTGTATTTTTTTCCACCCAACTGATATTCTCTGTCACTTCCCATACTGCGTTTAAAAGCAGAAGCTACCGTATCAGGATACAGACTCATTCTTTCTAATGCTGTCTCTCCCACGTATACATTGCCCTTTTCATCTACGCTGACAACCGACGGTGTCAGATGTTTCCCCAGACGATTTGGAATAATACGCGGACCATCGGGTGTATAATACGCCACCAGGCTGTTCGTTGTTCCTAAATCAATTCCTACTATCATTGTTTTCTCTCTTCTCCAATATGTGTTCCGCACAGGGCATACAGGTTATAGGGCTGCCTTGCCAGCAGCTCTTCAAATATACTGCGCGCCTGTTCCATATCTCCTTCATATGCCTTTTGCAAAGCTCTTGCCAGACTGCACCTCATACATTCTGCATGATTACACAGCCTGCATCTCTCACTTTTTTCCAATCGTTCCAATACCTGTGCTGACGCCTGCAGGTCTTTTGTATACAATGCCGCCATGTATTCCAGATATCTGACATATCTCTCTTTATAGAAAAAGTCACCAATAGGATTATGCAAGTAATCCTCAAGACGTTTTGCACAGTTTCTGCCTTCTTCTTCATAAGGAAATACATCCTGCTGTTGTACAGATTCCTTTTCTTTTACAAAAATCCCTCTGATTTTCTCCAGCAGTGTCTTTTCTTTAACCCCACTCTGGGTGGCTGCACTTTCCTGCAACTTCATAAGCGCCAGTAAGAACAGCTCATTTGCACACAGGTCAGTATACATTTTCGCCGGCAATCTCACGTTTTTCTTAGTCTGTATATGGAATATATCACGAAAAGCCTTCAAAGCCTGCGTCCATTTGCCCTGCCGCATTAACTGCCATGCCCATATATGCTCACATTCAAGCTCCTGTATGGTTCTGCCGTTATTCGCCGATTGCGATTTAAGATGTCTGTACATGCAGTCATGGGCTTTGTCTGCCTTTTCCCAATCTGCTGCGTACACATACATGCGGTAAATAAACTTAAAGTATTCGCTGTGACGATTCATATAAGTATTTAATATGATTATTGCCCTTCCCACCTGATTACTTCTGGCATAGTTGGCACTGATGTTCTTCATGGATGCTAGAGATTCCTGCTGTTCGCTGAAAGTATCTATCAGTTTCTCATAAGTCTGCGCCGCCAGTGCATACTCTCCCATAAGTTCATATGTCTGCGCTTTATTTCCTAAAGTCGTTGCATTGGGTTCCTCTTTTCCCTCTCGATACATATAATATAATGCCTTTTCAAAATAAGGTAGTGCCAGTTCATATTGCCCCTGATATTTCAACGCACATCCTATATTATTATAGGCAAACTGATCCGCCGGGTCACGCTCCAGTATTTTTCTAAAATCTTTCAGTGCCTGCTCATACTCCTTCGCAGCCATGCTGAACAATCCTCTGGCATTTAATATGTAATTACACGGATACAGATTCAGGTATTTTGTAATGATCGGATAACCTTCTGTATAATATCTGATCTGCCCGGACTCCATAAGTTTTCTGTAGTAATCCCGGTTAAATTCATCCAGATACTGACTGATAGGATAATCCTTGGTTTTCTCTTCACCTGTGTAGGCATATGCATCCAGGTAAGCACTATTCACCTGATTCTTTCCAGCCAGATCCAGTATTTCCTTTAGCTTGTCCTTCTTTTTAAGGTCATAATATACTTTTGCAACCTCTTCATATGGTCTCTCAAATTCAGGAAAAGCCTTGATACATTCCATACCACACCGGATTACATTCCCTGCATCCCACAGCTTCACGTATACTTCCAGCATCAGTGCATAGGCATACTGAATCTGGTAACGATTCAGGAGTTCATCTGCCAGACTCAGGCTCTTATTATATTCTTCCATCTCCATATAGATTCTGGCTGCATCAATCAATGCATTGGGATTAGTATTTTCCTGCTGTCTATAGAATTGATATTCTTCCAGTGCATTGGCATAATATTTCGAATATGCACGTCCCATCATATGATATGTGGTCATTTGAATCCTGTGAGCGATTTCTATATTCCTGTTATACTCTTCCACTTCCTCCTGCTTCTGTGGAACTGTCTGAGCCAGTAGAAGCTTCTGCCATTGTCTTGCTGTTTCCAACGTTTTATCAAACAGCCCCTGTGCCATATAGATACGTGCACACAATCCCAGATATTCTACTTTCATTTCCGAAGGTATCAGCCCTGCCATTTCCTGTGTCAGTTTATCTGCCGCCAGATAACGATCCTCCTGCAAAAGACACCAGGCAAGCTCCCTGGCAGCCTCAATATCCTTATTCTGCTGCCACTTCGCACGATAATCCTCTTCTAACTGTTTATTAATTTGGATTCTGAGATTCATGATCTCATCATCCTGTCCTCTTCTCATGACCAGTCTGATACAGTCTTTGGCTTCTTCATACTTATTACAGTCTGCATATAGAAATGCCAGTCTGTAATTTGCCATATAATGATTTTTATCCTGCTCCTTTAGATTCCTGTAACAGGCAATTGCCTGTTCTGACTGCTTCGTTTCATAATAAAACTCTGCAAACTGATACAATATGGTCGTATCCTCCGGGAAACGCTCTCGAAGGCTCTCATATATGCCCTGCGCCTGTTCCACCGCATCATTATCCCGGTATTTTGCTGCACGCACCAGCTCCATATATGGATGGGATATACCGGTTGCATCTGCTTCCTGCAGCAGTTCATCCAACCTCTGATAATCCTTATGATGCAGGCAATCCCAGGATGCGTTATAACAGCGGATAAAGCCGTCATAATCTGCATCATCCGGTCCTTCAAAAAGACTATAATCAATTACTTCCTTCGTTATTCCCCGACGAATAAGAAAATCAATAAAATCGGCAGGGAACTGTTCTCTTAACTTTCCTGCATTCTCTGTGATCTGAAGTTCGCGGCTGATCACATTCCACACTGCATCCGGATAGTTAAAATGATTCATAAGAAAGATCAATAACTTCTTCTGACATTCTTCATTAGAGTCCAGTGATACATAGATATCATCCTGAAAAAGTTCTCTCCACAGTTTCTCATCACATCTTAAACTTAATTTCGCATAAAGCTCCTCTGCCCTGTGAATCCATATACCAGAGGGCGTATGATCGATCTGTTCTTCCTCTGATACCTCTTCTTCCTCCTCATTTGCGGCATAGTCACAGGCAGCTTCATACGCCTCTCTTAATCTCTTAAATCCTTCCGGATCATCCTCCGGATTGGTATGCATCAGTTGCTGACGATATGCATTTTTCAATGCTCTCTCATCTTTTGTTTCATCTATTCCCAATATAGCAAATATTTCCTCTTTCTGCATATTCGCTCTCTCCTTATGCTGTACATTTCACAAATACTGTTTCACAATTATCTATATTGTACCAAGTTGAATGATTTTCGTAAATATGAAGTATCATCCAGTTTTGCACAAAAAAAGCAGGCAGCTTACACTGCCCACTCATAATTAATCATATAAATGACATCTGACAATATGTCCATTGCCCATATCCTTGGCTTCCGGTGCCTGCTCCTTACAGATGCCCATACATTCCTTACAACGTGTATGGAACTTACAGCCTGAAGGTGGATTAGCCGGTGAAGGAATGTCACCTTCCAGAATCGTTCTGTTAATCTTGATATCCGGGTCCGGCATTGGAATCGCACTAAACAGAGCCTTGGTGTAAGGATGTAATGGATTCTCGAAAATATCACCAGTGTTACCAGTCTCAACCAGTCCGCCCAGATACATAACGCCTACTGTATCAGAGATATGCTCTACAACTGACAGATCGTGTGAAATGAACAGATATGTCAGGTTCATCTTCTCCTGTAATTCTTTTAACAGGTTAATGATCTGTGCCTGAATAGATACGTCAAGTGCTGATACAGGCTCATCACAGACGATAAATTCAGGATTCAGTGCCAGTGCCCTGGCGATACAGATACGTTGTCTTTGTCCACCGGAGAACTCATGAGGATATCTATCCTTATGATAATCCTGCAGACCACAGTTCTTCATAACCTGCGAAATATACGCATCATATTCGTTCTTTGGAACAATATTGTGTTCCTTTACAGCTTCACCAATGATCTCACCAATCGGAAGTCTCGGTGACAGGGATGAGTAAGGGTCCTGGAAAATAATCTGCATCTTGGTACGCAGTTCTCTCAGCTTCTTCTTATCTACATCACTGACATCTTCTCCATTAAAGAGAATCGTTCCTTCTGTCTTCTCAATCAGACGAAGAATTGTACGGCCTGTCGTAGATTTACCACAGCCGGACTCACCAACAAGTCCCATCGTAGTACCACGCTTAATGCTGAAAGATACATCATCTACCGCTTTTACATTACCTGTTACGCCGCCAAAGAAGCCGCCTTTAATTGGGAAGTATTTCTTTAAATGAGACACCTCCAGAATATTATCAGGATCATGCATGATCGTATTATCATTACTCATTCTGAGTGCCTCCTTCCTTACAACGATAACAGCTTACTACATGAGTTGGAGATACATGATAAGCTGCCGGATAAGCACCTTCACATCCCTCAACACACATTTCACAACGATCTTTGAAATAACAGTAGTTAGGCATATCTACCGGATTCGGTACGCTGCCTGGAATACTGTAAAGTTTATCAATATGCTTACCAACTACCGGCTTGGAGTTCATCAGTCCGATTGTATAAGGATGTCTTGGATCTTTGAAGATTTCTCTTGCTGTACCCTTTTCCACAACACGTCCTGCATACATAACTACCACATAGTCAGCCATTTCTGCAACAACACCCAAGTCATGCGTAATCAGCATGATAGAGCTGTTGATCTTATCCTTTAAGTTACGGAGCAGATCCAGTACCTGTGCCTGAATCGTAACGTCCAGGGCAGTTGTGGGTTCATCTGCAATAATCAGCTTAGGGTTGCAGGCAAGTGCCATAGCGATACAGATACGCTGTCTCATACCACCGGATAATTCGTGTGGGTACATTCTGTATACGCCTTCTTTATTGGCAATTCCTACCATGTCAAGCATTTCTATCGTTCGTGCCTTGACCTGTTCCTTGGTCATTTGCGGATTATGCAGTGCAATAACCTCATCTACCTGTTCCCCGATACGAAATACCGGATTTAGGGAAGTCATAGGCTCCTGGAAGATCATGGACATATAGTTACCACGTAACTTCTGCATTACCTCGTTTGGTGCATTGACTACATTAATGACCTGTTCTCCGGTGTTAAAACGGATCTCACCTTCCACGGTCTGACCGGATGGTCTCTGTACAAGCTGCATCAGGGAAAGACTGGTTACGGACTTACCACAGCCGGACTCTCCTACGATACCGACTGTCTTACCCTGTGGCACATCAAAGGACACACCATCTACAGATTTTACTGTTCCGATATCTGTGAAGAAATAAGTATGCACATTGTCAAATTCTACACAGTTATCAGCATTTTTCATTTGTGTGATATATTCTGATTCAGGAATATGTTTTCTGTTTCTCTTCTTCTCCAGCTCGTTTGTAATCTTACGATTCTGTCTGGAGATTGCACGCGATTCTTTCGCAGATATATAATTAGCGCTCTTTTTCTTATTACCGAATGCCATCGCTACCACCTACCGTTTCATCTTAGGGTCAAACGCATCACGCAGACCATCACCAATAAAGTTAAATGCAAGTACAGTCAACAGGATCAGCAGACCTGCCGGAATCCATACGAACAGATAATTTGTCATAACATACGAGTCATTAACTGCATTGATAATACTTCCCCAGGAAGCTGCCGGATACTTGATACCAAGCCCAAGGAAGCTAAGGGTTGCCTCTGCCAGAATGACATCACCAAGTCCCATTGTTGCAAATACGATAAGCTGAGGTACTACGTTAGGAATCAGGTGCTTGAAGATCCTGCGGCTTACTCTGATACCGGTCGCTTCTGTTGCCACCATGAATTCCTGTTCACGTAAGGACAGAATCTGTCCACGTACAATACGGGCAATACCTACCCAGCCAATAATACTCATAACAACACATAAGCTGTAAATACGGACTGTCGCACTGGCTCTGTAATGATCCATGATAGAACCAAGGATCAGGTACAAGGGCATGGCAGGGATACAGTAAATAACATCTACCAGACGCATCAGGATATTGTCTACCCAGCCGCCGAAGTAACCTGCAATACCACCAATGATGACACCAATCAATACTTCAATGAATACAACAACGAAACCAATCAGCAGTGAGATACGTCCACCGTACATCAGACGCGCCAGCAGATCCATACCATTGGCATCTGTTCCTATCCAGTGATCCTTAGAAGGCTTTGCGTAAGTATCAATCACTCTCGTCTCCTGGTTACGCTGAATGATGTACTGACCAGTCTTCTCAGAGATAAGATACGTATCTGTCTCTCCTGCTCCATCTGTATATTCAAAGGATTCTGTGCCCTCTTCAATCGCAAGAATCGCTGCCTCCTTAAAATCAGGTGTTAAGAACACACCACCTACAACACTGTTGATATTCATGTCGGAGATATAAGCATAATCTGCTCCATCTGTAGTCTTTACCATGGCAGAGTCTTCACCCTCAAGCTCCAGCTCATAGGTTGTACCTGCTGCATCAAATTTCTTTGCGCCATCACTCATGGCAATCAGTGCATTCTTATAGAAATCATAAGATAACTTCGTATCAGCAGAATATGGTGTAAAAGACATCTTACAGGCAACTGCCATCTCATTTACAATATAAAGCAGCTCCTTACCGGTAGAATCATCTACGATATAGGATACGCCATCATATTCAAAGTAATTATCCCCTGCTGCAACTGCCTGATTATGTTCGTCAGATCTCATTGCCTTGGGATTCTTGGTATCTTCTGCACTGTAGATTACATAAGCGTTATCTTCCAGCTTTCTGATACCGATTTTGGAACCGTCTCTTGTCTCTACGATGTTCTGCTTCTTACCAATTGCCAGGATTGTCTTGGAAAAGATATCACTTGGCAGTGTAACATCCTCTGCCTGATACATCTGATAATCGTCAATATAAGTTGCACCTGCATAATCCTTCTTCATTTCCTCTGTACGGTAGAATACCTGGCTCTGGGAGTAAGGGATAATTGCTCCCCCCAGGAAAGAGAACAGGAACATACAGATAATAATTACCATACCGATAATGGCAAGCTTGTTTCTAAAGAAACGTTTTGCTACCAGCATTCCGGGAGAAAGTACCTTAACACGCTGTGCATCGTCTAACTTCATATTTTCATTGTTCATAGCATTTTCTTCGTTAGCCATGTTCTTTCTCCTTTCTAATTTACTCTGACACGAGGGTCAACAACTGCGTAGAGAATATCTGCAATCAGGTTGCCCAATAAGATTAACACCGCACTGAACAGCATATAGAACATAACAAAAGGAATATCTCCTAATGTAATACACTGATAGGAAGTATATCCGATACCCGGAATCTGGAACAGTGTCTCCGTGATCAGGGCACCACCGAACAGACTGGGCAGAGTACCGCCAAGCAGGGTAATAATGGGAATCAGAATATTACGGAATGCATGATGATTGATGACCTTCTTCTCAGGAAGACCCTTTGCACGGGCAGTACGGATATAATCTGCATTCAATACCTCAAGCATATTGGTACGTGTATAACGCATCAGGGAACCGATACTTACAATTGTCAGTGTCAGTACCGGCATGATCATATGCTTGGCAATATCCAGGAACTGTCCCATAGGACTTAACTGCTGATGCATACGTCCTACGATACCGTACAGGTCAAGCCAGTTAAGCTTCACTGCAAAAATCCACTTCAGAATCGTTGCAAAGAAGAAGCTGGGCAGGGATATACCGATCAACGCAATAACCGTAATAGAATAGTCCGTCAGTGAATACTGCTTTCTGGCCGCTGCCACACCGGCAGGAATCGCAATGATGATCTCCAGAATAAAGGAAGCAAGTCCTAATGCAAAGGAATACCAGATCACGCTGGCAAACTTCTGTAATACAGGCTGGTTGTATAACCAAGAATCACCGAACTGTCCACGGATTGCCTTGGATGCCCATACGAAATATCCCTGGATCACACTGTCATCCAGTCCGTATGCAGCATTTAACTGCTGTAACCATTCATCATAGCTCTTAGCCCCAGGTTTCTGTGATAATTCCATAGCCTTTGTCTCTACGAAGGAGGCAGGCATGCAGCGCATGATGCCATAGATAATCATAGATACAAAGAATAGAAGCACTATGGAAATCAATAATCTTTTTACTACAAATTTCTTCATTGTCTTCTCTCCTTACTATTGCCTTTCCAAAGGCATTTCGCCAGAGGGCACACCACCCTTTCGCGAAATACCTTCGCATTTACAGTATAAAAGGGGATATGTATGTAGCATATCCCCCTTTTAGCTGCATGATTCTGTAAAAAGAATTTATTTTCTGTCAGGAATATTAGTTCATTTGAATCTTTTCGATTTCAGCACGGTAATTCCAGAAAGGTGTCGGATCCTTTACGATAGAATCTGCATTTACTCTTTCTGCACTGTAGATCATGCATTCCTGTCTCTGATATACAGGGATTTCTACAGCGTAATCTACGATGTAATCCAGTGCTTCCTTGTAAACTGCCTTACGGTATTCCTGATCTGTACTTGTACGGCCTTCCATTACAAGTTCGTCAAGCTCTGGCTGGTAGATTCTGTAGTTCTTAGCACTACCGCCTTCGCTGTGGTAAATCTGGAACATATCAGGATCAGGAGTTGCTGACCATGCTGCACACCACATATCGATTGTACCGCTGTTGATACCATCCCATAACTGAGAAGTATCGGATAAGTCGTTGATAACCATATCAAAGCCGATTGACTTTAATGCTTCAGATGCTGCTGTCAGGATACCGAAGGAAGGATGATCTCCGCTGCCGCCTGCAGGAATTGTAGCTGTACACTCTAATCTGCCGCCTGCCGGAGCTGCTGTCAGCTTACCATCTGTTACTGTATAACCTGCTGCTTCGAAGTAACCAAGTGCTGCATCAAGTGCTGCTGCGTACTTCTCGTCTTCTGTCATACCATCTGTGTAGATTTCGTTACCATCTACATCTGTAGAGAATGCTACCTTATAATCAGGGTCAGACTTCTGAGGAGCTGCCCAGCTTGTGTTTGTAATAGGATAGTTGATTACAGATGCTGCTTCTCCATAGTAGGAGTCAATTACAACATCACGGTATGCTGCGATTACAGTTGCAATAGCTTTTCTGAAGTCCTTGGAAGCTTCGCTGCCTGCATCCTCGCCAACCTTCATCAGCTGGGAGTTCATACCGATATAACCATATCCAAGATAATCTGTAAGGCATGTGATCAGCTTATCACCGGATAACTCGCCGTTGCTGTTCTCACCCTTGATCTGAGCCATAACATCCTTGGAGATAGAAGGAGAAGCGATATCTGTTGTTCCCTGTACAACACCGGGAAGCTTATCAGCTTCAGAAGTTGTCTTCCACTGCAGATTCTTTGTCTTAGGAGCACCCTTATAGTAATACTCATTTGCTTCCATGTATACGATCTTATTATCATAGCTTACATACTTGTAAGGACCAGCGCCCATAGGAGCTGTTGTCTTAGCTCTTACAGAGCTTAAATCACCCTTAGGGAATCCGAACTGGTTGTTATCATAGTCATATAAGCTCTCATCACCATAGTAGTGTAATGGAGATACATAAACTGCTAACTGATAGATAGCTGTTGCATCAACTTCTGTTAAAGTTACACGTACAGAGTTGTCGCCTGTCTTCTGGATACCTTCGATGTGGTCAACAGAATTACCTGTCTCAACAGTTGCCTTATAGCTGTCATCCAGGAAAGAGAACAGAGAAGACTCAGCTGCTTCTGTGTCAGACAATGTCTGGTAATCACCATCGTAGATAGCTACCATTTCATTCCACATATCTGCATATGTAGGAGCATCTGTCCAAGTTGTGTCTGTACCGTTACCTGTGATAGATCCGTCATCGTTCTGTGTAGCAAATCCCCAGTTTACCATACCGTTAGATACTTCATCCAGACCATCTACTACATAACCTGATGCTGTACAATAATCAGCAATGCTCTTTGCAAAAGCCTCACCTGCTGCCGGAAGATCTGTCTCGAAGAACTTCTTCTGTTCATCCTCTGTATAATATGTGAAATCTGTGTTGTCAGCACCCTTATCCAGCATTAACTGATATAATACGGTAGAACCGTTTCTATATGCATCCAGTCCCTTGATAGGCAGGGCATACAGAGAGGATGAGCCATCATAGGATGGGTCAAGATATGCATAATAGGAGAAAATTACATCATCGATTGTCAGAGGCTCGCCATCTGCGAACTTCACATCATCACGGATTGTAAAATCATAATCTACTGTGCCATCTGCGTTCTCAGTAACTACACAGTCAGCCATACCTGTATAAGTATAGTCTGTACCGTTGTAGCTTCTTGTCTCACCTTCAATACCGTTGTAAACGATCTCACCCTGACGGTCAACGTCCAGTAACGTTACTGTGGTCAGAAGCCATACATCCTCATCAGGTACTGATTCACCGAAGAATGGGCTGAACTTCTCGCTTACGTCATCATGTGCGATAACGAGCGGTGTGTCTGAATTGCTTGCTGTTTCTGTTGTTGCTGCCTCTGTAGCACCTTCTGTTGCTGCTTCTGTAGCAGGTGTTGTATCAGTAGAAGTATCTGCTGAGGAACCACATCCTGTTAATAAGCTGGCTGCCATTGTGCCTGCTAAAAGAACAGCTACAAGCTTGTTTCTTTTTTTCATAACAAAATCCTCCTTGTTCATATATATGCTTTACCTTTTGCCGTGCTCTTACGGGCAAAGGGAAAAACCTGATTGAAATGTCTTATTCCAGTTTATTCTGGGACTGTTCTGTTCTAAGACCTGCATAAGTCTTATCATAGTATATACCAAACCCTGCTGCTGCTATTATATACAGAATCAAAACGCCTGTATACAGGAATTCTTTGCCTGTCTGCATATCACCTCTGTGGATGACCATATAGATAATATCAAGTATGACACTGATAATCGTCATTACCATGGAACCGATACAGGAACGGCGCATTCTTGCAAGTCCTGTCTCATACTGGGCTGTCTGCATACGCAGGGGATCGCTCCAGTAGCCGAACGCTCCTACCAGAAAGTAAAATACCGGAAGGAATGTAAACAGATAGGGATACAGTACCCAGAAGGTTCTGGAAGAGTCCTGATTGACCATACCTGCTGCCACCTGTAATATCAGTAGCACCGCTGCAAATGCCATATTAAGCCAATTGCTCTTTTTCTTCTCCTGTTCAGTAAAAGGCAATATATAATAAGTACCTGTATAACAGATATCATCCACCACTCTGCCCTTGCCATTCAGTCTGGCACTCCACGAATAATCGTCTTTAAATCTGTTCTTTATCATAGCTTTCCTTCTATAAAAAAGACTTCCTGCTCTGCTTCTTGACGTTAACACTTTATTGCATTAAATTTTCTCTGTATATGCAAAAAAAGTGCTTATAGACTCCTTCGTCCATCGCACTTAGTTTATATTCAGAAATACAATTGTTCGCCTGTTGCAAACAACTGATATTTATTATACATAGTTGAAAACTTTTGTCAACAAGTGTCTGTGTGGTACATTTTAGCATAAATATAACGTTTTTTCAAGATATGTGGTTATTATTATTCAATGTACTTTACTTTTTCACCGTTTTCCTGCATATTCATTCTTTCATTCAATTTTTCTTTTTTGAAATAAATACAATATTATGCACTATTTTGTCATAAAAAATGGCAATTACCGAATGAATTTCCGGTAATTGCCACTTAGAATCTACTATATTATTAGTTCAAACCAAGCTGAGCCCAGCTGGATACTCCGATGATCGGAAGCGCAAAGTTAGTATATGCTGCGGACTGTGCTGTATCAATATACTTAAATACATCATAAATCTGCTTTGGAGTGGAAGCCCATCCATTTGCATCACAGTTATAAAGACCGCAGGCAATCTTATCACTTGCCTTCTCATAAGGAGAATCTACCATTCTGTGTACGATAAATGCCTTGATATAAGGATTCTGTGCAGCCAGCTTATATGCATATGCAAAAGAAGCCGCCTGTACTGCTTCGCCGCCATTCATGGAATTGAACAAAATCTCAGATATCATGATATATCTTACCTGTCCTGTCGGAGACAGATATGCAGGCTGTGCCATGTAATTGGTAAATACCTCCATATTGGTAGGATTGATCATTCTGGTATTGGCTGTATGATCAATCAGATGAAGTGCCTTATAGCTTGCAGGCATATCCCAGAACCTGGATGCTGTCAGTGGTACAGGATGTGGATGCCATGCAACACCCCAGTCAATATTACCGTGTGAAGCGATATCAACATTGAATGCATCAATGAACTTCTTTGCGCCATACTGGTTAGCTGTACCGTCTTCCCATGTCCAGCGCTGGTCAATACAGGTAAGCACTCTTGCATTGGCATTGGTACTCTTGATCGCCGTATAGAACATACGGAATGCCTTCTCATATTCCAAGGTAAAAGCAGTTACATTATAGTTGCCTGCATAATACCATGGATTATTATTATTAACTTCATTACCGATGATCCAGTTAGATACCAGGCCTGTTGCTGCATTGCTGTATCTCTCTGTGAGGAAAGCCATAACTGCCTGCAGGGATTCTGCACCCTGCTGCTCATCTGTATTAAATGCATAATGACGGTAGCCCGCCTTTCTCGCACCCGGTTTTACTGTCATGGCAGTTGCTGCATTATAGTAGTTGACTACATTCATGGTAACTTCTACATGCTGTGTAGCAAATAAAGTCATGACCATGTCATATTCTGCTACGACTGCCTGATTGAAATTATAAGGCTTACCATTATAAGTATAGGTAATATAACCTGTTACAGAGGGCTCGAAAAATCTGTCCACTGCAATTTCATAGCTTGCATGCTGAACTCCCAGTGCTGCCAGATCCAGAATTGCCGCATTATCCGCTGTAACACCCTTAATGGATGTTGTTACCGGATTTGCTGCTGTCTTCGTTGCTACTGCTTCAGGATTCGTAATATAGAATTCCGGGCTGACAGCTACATATTTGCCGCCTGTTTTTACTGCTACAACGAACTTGGCATATAATTTGGATGCTGTTGTCCCCTGATCCAGTGTCGTTACGAAGGTTAAGGCTGCAGCCTTGGCTGTCTGGGCACAGAAGTCAGTTCTTGCGCCAATTGCATTTTCATAGGGCTGTAAAGCAAATAAATAATAATTGTTGTCATCACTTGGTGTCGTTGCTGAAGCACTTGCTGTTACAGTTACCTGATTGGCTCCGCTGATGATACACTGACTGATCGTTACTGTTGTTGCTGCTGATACGGTCATCTGTATCATGCATACCATGATCAGACATAATGCGCCCCATAAAGTTAGTTTTTTTCTCATTATACCCTCCAGTTGTCTAAAATGATTAGTTTAATCCCAAATCGGCCCAGCTTGTTGCACCGATGATTGGCAGAGCAAAATCTGTATAGGCTGTGTTGCCTGTGTCCATGTACTTAAATACATTGTATGCGTACTTAGGTCCTGCATCTGTTCTGATACCTACTGCCATACCATCAGATACGATTTCTGATGCATGGTCCACCTGTCTATGGATGATAACACCTTCAATAAATGGATTGGAGGAGGTCAGCTTATATGCGTATACCATAGCTGCTGCCTGAATTGTTTCATCTGTAGGAATCTGTGCATTATAGGAAGTGAAGCCCATCTCAGAGATCAGAATATGTCTTGCATTTCCGTTTGGTGCCAGCATTGTTGGCTGTATCATATGATTGGTCAGTACATCTACATTTGTAGGATTGATCATCTTGGAGTTATCTGTATGGTCAATCAGCTTCAGTCCTGCATAAGCTGCCGGCATATTCCAGAACTGGCAGTTAAATAATGGTACCGGATGAGGATGGATAGATACACCCCAGTCAATATTACCGGTCTGGCTGATATTTGTTGCAAAATTATCAAGAATTTTCTTAGCTGCGTACTGATTTGGTGTACCATCTTCAAAGTTCCAACGCTGGTCGATATTTAAGAATACTCTTGCGCCTGCATTCTGGCTCTTGATTGCGTTATAGCACAGACGGAATTCTTTTGCATACTGTGCAGAAAAAGCTTCTGCGCCCATATCACCTGCATAATGCCATGGTGAGTTGTTGTTGATCTCGTTACCGATGATCCATGTGTGTATCGTTCCCTTGGAACCTGAATATCTGTTAGCCAGGAAAGACATCAGTGCTTCAATCTTCTCTGCGCCGCCCTGTTCAGCAGTATTAAATGCGTAGCAGTTCTTGCCTGCTACACGTCCTGTAGGCAGGATCAGATCTGCTGTTGCAGGATTAAAGGAATTCTTAATGATCATAACTACATTACAGCCTGCATTGGCAAACTTCTGGCAGACAACATCATACTCGGTAACAACACCTGAGTTGAAGCTGTATGTCTTACCATTATAAGTATAGTTAGTACCACCTGCTGTAAAGAATCTGCTGATATCCAGCTCGTAGGATGCATAACCTGCTCCAAGGCTGCTTAATTCATCGCTGTATCTCCAGTCTGCAGTCAGTCCCTTCTTTGATCTGACAGGATAACCTGTTGCCTTAGTTGCTAATGCTTCCGGGTTGGTAATATACATTTCATTGCTGACAGGTACGAATAAACCACCCTGTCTGGTTGTTACAACAAATCTGGAATACAGCTTGTTTCCTGCACTGTTATAATCCAAGGTAGTTGTAAAAATAGCTGTCTCAGCTGCCGGTGCAGATGCACAGAAATCTGCTCTTGCCCCTACCTCTGTCTGATATGGCTTTAACTCGAACAGATAATAGACACCATCATCTGATGCCGGTACTGCTCCGGTAGCCACAACTGTCACCGTGTTACCTGCTATCGTACAGCTGTTGATTGTTACTGTCGCATTGCCGGCAGCACATACAGTCATCTGCATCAGCATGGCAAACAGCATGGCGAGAGCAAGTCTAAAGCTCCATCTTCTTTTCATTTGAATTACCTCCATGTTTTTACGGGCAATTATGTCTACCTTTTATGTTCCTATGCCCTCATTATTGATATATACAGTTAAAAGTATATCATTTTCAGAAATTATACGCAATGTTTTGTATACATAACAAATCTTATTTTTCTTTGATATATGCCACAAACTGGTTATCGTTCTCTTCAAACCACTTCGTTGAGTCATTCATTCCCTTCTTATATACAGTCCCCGCCTCCGGATCCATCACCACAATATTCTGCTCATTAAAGCCGATGACCAGCACTGCACTGTCATCATTAAGCGAAATCAATACCGGTATATCCTGATTCACGTAGTAAAGGACTGCATCCAGGCTTACTCCGCTTAACTCCAGTATCCGTACATCATTCATTCCCTCAGCCAGAATCTCCGTTGCAGTCATGCCCTGATCCAGTAACGGCTGTACTTTTCTTGCTGTTCCTGCATAACTTAATATGGTCTCCAGACATACTGCAAGCTGTGAAGTCTCTGCATCTGCCTGTGTACCTGTAATCGCCATGATCTGGTTTCTTGTACTGCGGGCGGTCTTCTTCCAGATATACTCCCCATTTTCATTGACTACAACACCATTCAGTGAATATGCCAGATTGATTGCATCTGACGGATGGGAGAACGTTCCCATGACACCGGCTTTGCCATATACATAATAGCGCAGAATGGGCTGCTCTATATTCACCAGCATGTCTCTGGAGCCTTCATATAACACTTCCTTTGGCTTCGTATATTTCAGGCTCTTAGTCTCAATGGTACTTTTCACGACAATCTGCACGATTGATTCATATTTCTGGGTTGCTACCGTCTCCCAGCTGTTATAACCATTCTCTTCCACAATGTTATTCACGATCTGATCGTCTGAAACCTGTGTATATTGCCCTTCTGCCTCCTTCTGCACACGCTTGAGCGTGATCAGATTATCATTTACCGCACTTCCCGTTACATAGATTCCATCCTGATGATAGCTTTTGAGTATCTCTCCCTGCTCATTCTGAATATAGACAGCATACATGGGGAATGTAATAGAACCGGAAGAATCCCTGATAATATCGCCATACTCTGCGACTCCATAGATCAGATCTTCATTCATAAAACCAAGCGGCATCATTCTGTTATTACCAGTCGCTGTAATCTCCCGGGTGTTGCCCGTATTCAGATTCATCAAAATCAGTTTCGTACAGTCATAGGCATCTGCCGAATTCTGCCATACCAGCATTTCCTCTTTCTGGGATACCTGGAAACTGCCTTCTTGTACCTGTGTTGCAATCTCCGTATAGGAGCCCTCCGGCAGATTAATAGCCAGAATAGAACCATCCAGATACAGATACAGGATACCGCTCTTATTTACAAAGGACAGCTGTTCTACATCAGCCTTGAGAACAGCATACGCTTTATTACAAGGTATGAATATCTGTTCTTCTATGGTATTGAGCATACCATTGTACTCATATACCAGTATTCCCACAGTTCCCTCATGGCTTCCACGGTTCATATATCCATATACCATGAAAGTCACATTTCCTGTCTCATCTACATTCAAGATTTTGATACCATGATGGTCATATATTGTCCTGATATCGTACTGTCCTGACTTCTCCTCATAAAAGCTGAACAAATAAGCCATTTTCTTATCTGCGGCATGATAACAGAACAACTGATTTTCATTGACAAAAGCAAGGTTGCTTCCTCCGTCACTTTCCATCATCTGCACATCGCTCCCACGAATACCAAGCATAATCTTATTACTTGCATAAACGTCTGCCTGTGCATCAAAAATCTGGTTCATCGTTCTCTCAAAATCCAGCAGATACATTCTGTCAGAAGTATAACGTACCCGGTAGAACTCGCTGATATTATAATATCTGCTCTGACCATCAGCCCTGATCATTGCCATATAATTTACCCTGATAGAAGCTGTCTGCGCATCAATTTCACTCACAATAACATCAGAGTCCGTCACCTGGGCTGCTGAAAGTCCCGCCCATGCTACCTGACTCAGGCTGCTGTGGATATCTACCCTGGCAAGTGTCGTATTATCGCCCTTGGAATTGGATTCCATGTACGTACTCAGCTCGTTGACCCTGTCAGGATCAAAGGTCTTCTCATGAAACTCTCTTACAAAAACAAGCTTCTCATCCAGATGGTAATCGCCTGCATCCATAATTCTTGTATAATACCGGATTGTTTCCCCCTGTGTAGTCACCAGAAGTATCCAGTTATATTCTGTATTCTGCTCAATCAGATCCTTTATGGTTATGCTGGCTGAAATGCTCTTGTCATTCTCCTGATAGTCTGTGACCTTCGTCTTTTCTACCAGTCTGGTTCCATCAATGCTGCGCACTTCAAAGGTCAGCTCATCAATCGTATTGCCATATTTATCTATTGTAAAAGACAACGACCGGTTCTCCCCCAACGGAGTCAGCGTATCCCGCATGAAACAACCGTCTACCTCCTGTCTGAGACCATGAAGCGTATTAAAATACTCCCCTTCTCTGGTCATTTTTACGATAGGAAGAGAAGCATTACTCATCTCCGAAGTCATATCTGCATTTCCCTGATTGTATACATTACTGCCAATAAACAGCGTTATCACAAAAACACAGATACATACAATGATTTTGATAATGGTTTTTCTCATGCTTGTCCTTTCTCCAACAGATTACGCAGTGTAGGGTCCACCTGCAGGAAATCAACCAGCTCCTGTACAGACTCTCCCCTGGATGCCTTATTCCCATATCGCATACCTGTCTTCTTCACTGCGCGGATCAATATATTCTTAGGTGTATGTTCCATATCAATGAACTCCAGAATCTGGGTATCATATCCCTGTTCTTCCAGAAGATCTGCCCTGATTGCATCCGTAAGCAGTGCCGCCATTCGTTCTTTGATCAGCCCGTATTTTGTAGCCGCCTCCAGCTCCTTACAATGTATCTGTCTGTTCAGCTCATGCTGGCAGCATGGAACGGATAAAATAACCCTGGCATTCCACCTGACCGCCTTAGCCAGTGCATAGTCCGTTGCAGTATCGCAGGCATGCAGCGTTACTACCATATCTACCTCATCAACACCCTGGTAAGTGCTGATATCTCCCACATGAAACGTCAGTCCGTCATAACCGTATTTCCGGCTTAACACATTACACTTTTCTATCACATCTTCCTTTAAATCTAATCCTATGACTTGTATATCATAATTATTCAATATTTTCAAATAATAATAAAGTGCAAAGGTCAGGTACGATTTGCCACAGCCAAAATCAATAATGGTCAATGTCCTGTCTTTTGGCAGACTGGGAAGGATATCCCTGACAAATTCCAGGTATCTGTTAATCTGACGGAATTTATCATACTTGGCATGTACAATACGTCCTTCCCCAGTCTGCACGCCCAGATCTACCAGAAAAGGCACACTGACTCCCTCTTTTAAAATATACTGTTTTGTCTTATTGTGATTCAGCTTACTAACTGAAATATTCTGTTCTTCTTTCTGCTGCCTGCGCTTTATGGTTACTTTGCCTTTTTTACTCACTAATGCTGTAATATGTTCTTTTGCCGTATCCATCTCAAGCTGTTTGAAATCCTGTGCGAGCCCCACCACATAATCAGGCAGCTTATCCGGCTCCAGATTCGTATGGTATGCCTTATTATTGCTGAATCGTTCTGCCTGGTAGACCAGCTTGTCCTTCATAACGACAGGACGCAGCTTTACCTTACCGGCATTCTCTTTATCTCTGGGATTACTGGCAATGATTCCCGTAAAGATCACCTGATTCTCTATCTGTTGTTCCATCAGCAGCTTTAATGTGTCCATAATGTTCCTCTCTTCCGTTCCTGTCTGTTCCTTTACCAGTTCACATGACTCTGAATAGATACTATATTACTGCAATTACAGGCAATCCGCAAGATTGCAGTTATAACCTGATCAGAAACTGCAATCTTGCATCTATGTCTTGCTTCTAAAAAAGATAATACTTTTTCTTTTTATTTCGTCTTTTCAGTATTTCATAATATACCAGCACTGTGATCAGTTCTCTGATCCAGGGCCATTTATCTTCTTCCTGTTCCTGATTCAGCTTCGCCTCTTCCTGCTTTATTGTGGTCATGATACTGTCTATAAACCGTTCCAGCTGCCATCTGTCAGGATACTGGTCATAGATCATACTCCCGTCATAATCCATACGATCAAGCATCTGGCTGATCCGGACCTGATATTTTTTAGCATAAGAAGGATACATCTGCTGCAGGTATTCCAGATCCCCGGCTACTGCATCTGCATCCATCTGTCCCAAGTCCCCATACTGTGAATATGCATGATAAAAAGGAAGCGCCCTACGATAATCCATGGCATTGTCTCCCTGCCTTTTTATGATTATCATATGCGCTTCCCTATTTTTGGTGTTACTATGTGTTATCTGAGTTGTGCCGCATTGATTCTTGTGATAGATCTCATCAATGCTGCCTCTGCTCTGGCTACGTCAACATTTGCTCTGCTGCGCAGTCTTGCCTCAGCACGTTCTCTTGCCGCCTTGGCACGCTCTTCATCAATCTCTCCAGGCCACTCAATGACTTCTGCCAGAATAGTGACTTCATCCTGTAGAATCTGTACGAATCCGGTATGAAGTGCTGCACTCTTTGTCTGGTCGCCCTGCGTAATTCTAAGAATCCCAGGACTTACGATTACAGTGAGAGGAGCATGTCCTTTATAAATACCGATCTCACCCTCTGTCGTATTGAATTCTACCATATCCACATCTTCGTTATAGAATTCACGATCCGGTGTCACAATTGTAAGTTTGAACTTCTCTGCCATCTGCTCACCCCTTACTTGGCACGGGCTACTACATCATCAATAGTTCCGGCATTCAGGAAATGACCTTCCGGGATATCATCATGTTTGCCTTCCAGAATCTCCTTGAAACCTCTGATTGTTTCTGAAATCGGCACATACTTACCATCTACACCGGTAAACTGCTCTGCAACATGGAATGGCTGGGACAGGAATCTCTGTATCTTTCTGGCACGGCTTACGACCAGCTTATCATCCTCTGAAAGCTCATCCATACCCAGAATTGCGATGATATCCTGTAATTCCTTATATTTCTGCAGAATCTGCTGTACGCCTCTGGCTACCTGATAATGCTCTTCTCCTACGATACGCGGGTCAAGGATTCTGGAGGTTGACTCCAACGGGTCTACAGCAGGATAAATACCAAGTTCTACAATAGAACGGGACAGAACCGTAGTTGCATCCAGATGGGCAAATGTCGTTGCCGGTGCAGGGTCTGTCAAGTCATCCGCAGGAACATATACAGCCTGTACAGATGTGATAGAACCATTCTTGGTAGAAGTGATTCGCTCCTGCAAAGCACCCATTTCTGTCTGTAATGTAGGCTGATAACCTACTGCTGAAGGCATACGGCCAAGCAATGCGGATACCTCACTACCAGCCTGTGTAAATCTGAAAATATTATCAATGAATAAAAGGACATCCTTGCCGCCTTTGTCACGGAAGTACTCTGCCATAGTAAGTCCTGTCAGACCTACACGCATTCTGGCTCCGGGTGGCTCGTTCATCTGTCCGAATACCATGGTCGTTTTGTTAATAACACCTGAATCTGTCATTTCATGATACAGATCATTACCCTCACGGGTACGCTCACCTACACCGGTAAATACAGAATATCCACCGTGTTCTGTAGCGATATTTCGAATCAGCTCCTGAATCAGGACTGTCTTACCTACACCGGCACCACCAAACAGACCAATCTTACCACCCTTCTGATAAGGGCAAAGAAGGTCTACGACCTTAATACCGGTCTCCAGCAGTTCTGTTTCTGTTGACTGCTCCTTGAATTCAGGTGCAGGTCTGTGAATCGGCTCATAGCCTACGCCTTCCGGAACAGGTTTATTATCAATGGGTTCACCAAGTACGTTAAACATACGTCCCAGTGTATTTTCTCCTACCGGTACGGTAATGGGCGCACCTGTTGCCTGCGCATCCATTCCTCTCATCAATCCGTCAGTAGGTCCCATGGCGATACATCTTACCGTATCATCACCCAGATGCTGTGCCACCTCGACTGTCAGATTGGAACCATCCGTGCGAGTGATCCTGATTGCTTCATTGATCTGTGGAAGTTCCCCTTCTTTGAACTTAATATCGAGTACGGCACCGACAACCTGTGTAATCTTACCAATTACTGTCTTATCTGCCATTTTCTACCTCTTTCTTATATTATCATTTTATTGTGCGGGTAAGCTTACCCTTATGAAATAGCCTCCGCACCTGCGATGATTTCTGTTAATTCCTGTGTAATCGAGCTTTGACGGGCTCTATTATAAAGGAGCGACAGTTTACTGATCATATCATCAGCATTGCTGGTAGCAGAATCCATAGCCTGCATTCTTGCTCCGTTCTCACTTGCTACAGATTCGATAAGTGCTCCATAGATCAGGCTTGTAATATACTTGGGAATGATCAGATCAATCGCTTCCTCACACTCCGGTTCAAATTCCATCACTGCCTGATGATTCTCACTCTGTGGACGGTCATCCTCTACTTTTACAGGCAGAAGCTTCAACAAGGTTGGAACATGCGTCACTGTATTTTTAAATCCGGTGTAAGCAACATAGATTTCTCCAATTCTGCCTGCAGCGAACTCTTCCAACAGCTTCTTGCTTATTTCCATTGCATCAGAATACATTGGCTCGTCAATTACTTCCGAATAATCCGCTGCAATTGTATAGCCAAGCCTTGCCAATGCATCCCTGCCCTTTGTACCTATCGTATAGAGCAACAGATCTTCCTTCTTGCAATCCCTGTTTTTGATCAGTTTCACAATGTTAGAGTTATACCCTCCGGCAAGTCCTCTGTTAGCAGTGATCACAATAACTGCCTTCTTAGTAGATTCTCCAGCCATCAGGAACGGATGGTTCACTGTCCCTGCTTTGGACAGCATAGATGCCACCGTATCATACATGCAGGAGAAATATGTCTTAGACTTCTCCGCACGCCCCTTTGCCCTCTGCAGCTTTACAGTGGATACCAGCTTCATCGCTTTCGTAATCTGCTGTGTACTCTGTACAGAGCTCTTACGCCTTTTGATGTCTCTCATGGAAGCCATAAGAAAACTCCTTTCTTGTCAGAAGACATTAGTGAAATCTCTTCTTAAACTCTTCGATTGCTGTAACCAGTGTTTTTTCTGTTTCGTCAGAAATTACCTGCTCCTCCTTGATTGCCTGCGGAACCTGAGGATACTGTGTATCCAGGAACTCAAAGAATTCACTTTCAAATCTTGTAATATTCTCTACAGGTACATCCAGAAGATATTTCTTGGTTGCTACATACAGGATAATAACCTGATACTGTACAGGCATTGGCTTATACTGAGGCTGTTTCAATACTTCTTTGATTCTGACACCCTGTTCCAGCTTCTCCTTGGTATCTGCATCCAGTTCGGAACCAAACTGTGCAAAAGATGCCAGTTCACGATACTGTGCCAGTTCAACACGGATTGGCGCTGCAATCTTCTTCATAGCTTTAATCTGTGCTGAACCACCTACTCGTGATACGGATAAGCCGGCATTAACAGCAGGTCTGAAGCCTGAATTGAACATTTCTGTCTCCAGATAGATCTGACCATCTGTAATAGAGATAACATTGGTTGGGATGTATGCAGATACATCTCCTGCCTGTGTCTCAATAATAGGAAGTGCTGTCAGGGAACCTCCGCCGTATTCATCACTCATACGAACAGCTCTTTCAAGCAGTCTGGAATGCAGATAGAATACGTCACCAGGATATGCTTCACGGCCGGGTGGACGTCTCAGAAGCAGGGAGAGTGTACGGTATGCAGTAGCATGCTTACTTAAATCATCATAAATGACAAGTACATCTTCTCCATTCTCCATCCATTCCTCACCGATCGCACAGCCCGCATACGGTGCTATATACTGTAACGGTGCCAATTCACTTGCAGTAGATGCTACTACTGTGGTGTAAGACATAGCTCCGAACTCTTCAAGAGTCTTCACAATTGTTGCAACAGTAGATGCTTTCTGACCAATTGCAACATAAATACATTTTACATTCTGTCCCTTCTGGTTGATGATCGTATCAATGGCAATTGCCGTTTTACCGGTCTGTCTGTCACCAATGATAAGTTCTCGCTGTCCTCTTCCGATAGGTACCATGGCATCAATTGCCTTAATACCAGTCTGTAGTGGGGTATCAACAGATTTTCTGGTGATAACGCCGGAAGCGACTCTTTCGATCTGACGATATTTGTCTGTCTGGATAGGACCTTTACCATCAATTGGCTGTCCCAGTGCATTCACTACTCGTCCAAGCATTGCGTCTCCTACAGGTACTTCTACTACTCGTCCTGTAGTCTTTACAGTGTCACCTTCATTGATACTGCTGGCGCTTCCCAATAATACTGCACCAACATTATCTTCCTCCAGGTTCATGACCATACCATATACTTCACCGGGGAATTCTAAAAGTTCACCCTGCATTGCTTTCTCAAGTCCGTGCACACGGGCAATACCATCTGCTACCTGAATAACTGTACCCACATCGGATACTTCCAGGTCAGAAGCATACCTCTTAATCTGATCCTTAATCACAGAACTGATTTCTTCTGGTCTCAAATTCATATGGATCTTCGCACCTTTCTTGTTTATTTCATCATAGTTCTATACCAGCTGGATTGCCATAAGCTCCCGCTCCATTTTATCCAGCTTTGTACGAATACTGCTGTCTACTACACGATCTCCGATTCGAATGATCATACCGCCGATCAGTGTAGGATCAACTGTATAATTACATTCAATCTGCTCATAATCCGTGGTATCCAGCAGACGCTTTTCGATATCCTCTTTCTCCTGTGCGGATAAATCAACAGCAGTTGTTACATCCACTGTACCGATATGGTTGTATTCCTTCACTTCCGCAATAAAAGTATCCAGAATTTCTTCAATCTTTCCATATCTGTCCTTATCCACGATGGTAATGAGGAAACCGAGCAGCTCATTATCTATTCTGCCGCGAAAGATATTCTCAAGTGCAGCTTTTTTCTCTTCCTTGGGAATTTTGGGATGATTCATGAATTTATGAAACTCCTCATTATCCCTCAGAATCTGCTGAAGGCTCTCTACCTCCTGTCTGAAGCTGACCGTCTGATTCTCTTCTATGGCAAGTTCAAATAACGCATCTGCGTATGTTTTGGAAATCAGCTTAGCCATGTGCTATCACCTATTTCTTTCAATGTTTCCTCAATGAGTTCATGCTGTGCATTGGCATCTATATTCGCTGCTACAATCTTTGCTGCCATAACAGATGCAACTGCAACCATTTCGCGTTTTACCTCATCTGCCATCTTCTTCTTTTCAAGCTCTGCCTCTACTTTGGCCCGATCCACGATCTTTGTAGCTTCTTCCTTAGCCTCTGCGACAATTCTTGCTTCATTCTCCATGCCGCGTTTACGGGCATCTGCCAGAATCGCTTCAGCTTCTTTTTCTACTGCTGCCAGCTTCTCTTCATAGAGCCTGCGGCTCTCCTTGGCGCTTTCCTGATCCTGCGCAGCCTGTTCCAGTTCACCTTTTATCTTATTCTGTCTGTCCTGAAGCATTTTTCTTACAGGATTGAACAGATAATGTGATGCAAACATAAAAAGAAAGAACATGGCTATGATCATCAGGGATGCATCTGCAAGAAGCTGAAAATCCAGATCGAACAAACGGCTTAATCCTTCCGTTTCAGTAGCAAGTATCATGCTGTAAGCCTCCTTTCTTCATTTTACTCCTAAGTTCGGGCTTAGGGAACTAAAGGCTTAACGAATAACAGAAGCATAGCAACCAACAGACCATACAGACCTGTTGTCTCGGCAACTGCCTGTCCAAGAAGCATGGTAGATGTAATATCTGATTTTGCTCCCGGATTTCTTCCTACTGCTGCTGCTGCATGTCCTGCTGCGATACCCTGACCAACACCAGGTCCGATACCGGCGATAACTGCCAGACCTGCGCCGATTGCTGAACAACCTAAGATAAAGTTTGAATTAAATTCCATGTAATAGTTCCTCCTTATGTTATAAATTATCCTTCAATTGCATTATTAATGTATGTCATGGTCAACATACTGAATACATACGTCTGAATTGCTCCTGAGAACAAATCAAAATACACATGAAGTGCTGCAGGCCATGCTGTAGCAATAAATCCCAGTAATCCATAGATCAATGCCATCATAACTGTTCCCGAAAGGACATTGGCGAACAGACGCAAAGACAGAGAAATCGGTACTGCGATATCTCCGATGATATTGATTGGCGCCCAGATAGGCCATGGATCACACAGTCCCTTGATGACACCTGATACCTTCTGATACTTGAACTTATTAAATGTGATCAAGGTAAAAGTAATCAGTCCTAATGCAAGTGTCACACCATAATCTGCTGTTGGCGGTCTAAGTCCAAACAGTCCCGATATGTTGCTCAACAGTATGAACATGAAGAGAATACCGATATAGTTGGCAAAAGCGGCTCCATTCTTACCCATGACACCGTTTACCATGCCATCAAGCTTCTCCACGATCAGTTCCACCACATTCTGAAAACCACCTGGGACTTCACTTGCATGCTTAACCGCCCGATTTGCGCATAGACAGAAGATGACCAGCATCATCATTACTATGAACAGGCATACATGCGTGGTTGTTATCCATACTGTATGACCAAAGAAACTGTACTGGAATACTCCATGTATCATAAAATCTATATCATCAGCCGAGGATAACAAAATTCCTGCTTCCATAAACTCACCTCCTGTTTCTATTCTTTATTCAGTTTTTTCTTTCCTGTGGGACAGCTTTGCAAAAAGCGGCTGTATATATGCAGATACTTTAAGTCCAATAATTCCTACAAATGCCGCTATGGGGTTGCCTACTTCAGTTATCATCAGAACCCCAAGCACAAGAATCACTGCAAGATAACGTATGATGCTGTGTCTTGCCACTGCTGCCTGCGCCCCTTTTTCACCCCGAGGGTGCTGCGGGCGCAACGCCTGTAGTCTCGGACTGGGGTGCTCCGAAAGCGACGACTTTTCCACTGAGCGTATGGACCGGAAAAATGACACGCCCGAAAAAGCGGTCTTGTAATTGTCCGTTGTCACGTTTGTAACATAAGCCGGTAGAGAGCAGGAACTCTTCTTTGTAACCTTTGGCTTTCGCTTCGCGGGCACAAGCGTCTCTTTGAGAAGGACTGTATCCTAACTGGAATTTTTTTATGATATCGTCCCGGAAGCCTCGTGAACGAAAATAGGTCATTCCGATGGCTCGTCCGTCTACTGTGTTGTAGAGCTGGTCTTGAAAAAACTGGCATGCCCATTCGTTGACGACGAACATGCTTTCCCGTTCATCCTGGGCCTGCTTTTCCTCTTCTGTCAGTTCCCGTTCTTTGATTTCTATATTGTATTTACGAGCCAAATAACGTAGGGCATCGGGATAGGACAGTTGTTCGTGCTCCATGATGAAGTGTACGGCATTGCCGCCTTTTCCACATGCGAAACATTTGCAGAGGCCTTTGGATGGGGATACCACGAACGAAGGAGTACGGTCGTCGTGGAAAGGACATAAGCCTTTGTAGTTGACCCCCGCTTTTCGTAAAGTCACAAAATCCGATACGACATCCACAATCTGGGCCGCATCCATAATCCGGTCTACCGTAGCTCTGTCTATCATTCGATCATTCTCCTATGATGGTGGCTGTGAGTTTGCGTCTTCCGCCGTAGTCGCGGAACTCACAAAGATAGATTCCCTGCCATGTGCCCAAATTCAATTTGCCTTTGGATATGGGGATATTGAGGCTGACGCCTGTCAGGCTACATTTGGCATGGGCCGGCATGTCCAACTTATTTCTGATGTTGTAGAAGTAAAACTTTTAAAAGCAAAAGACTATACCAGATATAATCCAACGAACTTTAAAGAAGAGTATGGAATTGAACCAATTAAAGTA
>ENA-UPWU01000096-UPWU01000096.1-human-gut-metagenome-genome-assembly--contig:-NODE-96-length-33769-cov-13.099311_pt1 | contig 33769 bp, 49 predicted proteins | sample MGYA00250058_ERZ773392 | MGnify/ENA primary metagenome ERZ773392 (study PRJEB29103, sample SAMN06112084) | human gut metagenome | biome: human gut; feature: ankylosing spondylitis patient; material... | reverse complement strand
TTTATAAACTTTCTTTTGTTTCTTCTTTATATTTATCAACCTATCTCCTTCTTTCATACTTACGCTGAACATTAACCCCATCTATGTTTGCCCATTGATATATTCTTGCTAAATATATTTCTTTATATTCATTTAGGTCAATATTATTTTTTTCTATATATTTATCTATTGTTTCTTTTTGCTCTGAAATTTTCTTTTCGTTTTCTTTCATTTTTTTCTTCCTGCCTTGAATACAAAACATTAAGCCGTCAGATAATAATTGACATAAATCATCAAGCATAGATGTTATTTTCCCGTAATGCTCCGTTTTCATATCATTACTCCTTTCTATATTTATATTATATCATATTTTATTAATGTTGTCAAGTATTTTTATAAAATTTCTTCAAATTCAAATTTATTAAGCATATTACTTATAGCAGTAAAATATTTATAATCTTCTTCTCCAGTAGCAAGATTTTTTACCTTTAACATTTTTTGATAACCTGCATAATTATCAAGAGTAGAAGATAAAAGAATCTCATCTCCTACTTTTAAGTCTTTAAAAACTTTTGCCTGTGTTCTTTTTTTAATTTTTGTAACTCTTAATTTTAATTTTAATTCAAGCATATTATTACTCCTTTATGTATTTTAAAATATCTAAATCATTAATCTTAATACAGTTATCTTGTAACCATTTTAAAGGAATACTCTTTCTATTATAAACTTCTTCAAAATTTAAAAGTAACTTAGCATTAAATAAAAAGATTTCGTTCGTTTGTCTCATTTCTACAATCATATAAACTCTATCTGTATAGTTTAGATATTCCTCTATTAATTCAAATTGATAAGGCTTTATATTAGATAGAGGGAAAGAAGTAGTGTTGTTGCAACTTTTAGCTTCAATAAATACTACCTCTCCATTCTTTAAGCAACCACAATAATCAAGGAACTCCGACTTACCTCTAGGGTAAGCCGTAACTATTTTTCCTTTCGCTCCTCTAATTACTACCCAATCAGTAGGTATTTTAGATATAAAAGCTAATTTATTTTTTCTATATTCATCAAACTTATCTGATAATCTTATTTCAAAATTTTTACCTATTTTATTACTATTTTTTGCCATTAAATTTCTCCGTTTCCTTTAATTCTTTTGACATTTCTTTTATCACTTCAGGGTTTTTCTTTTCATATATAATACAAAGAATTGTCATTACTGCTAAATAACAATGATATATAGGTATAAAGCATTTTAGAATTTCTTTTAAACAAGGATTTGCCATATCTTTTACGGCTTCCTTTGCCAATTCTTCTGTCATGTAAAGTGAAAAAATATCTTTAGAATAAATATTTTTAGATAACTTTACAGTGAATATTTTCAACAAAACTAAAGCTATTAACGATACTAAAAGATAAATTAAAATTATTGTTCTTATCATATTATTCTCCTTTCGCAGCACCTAAAATACAAGTTTTATAATAATCATAATCCTTTTTCATCATTATGAATCCCCATATAAAACCAACTAAAGGAACAAAATGAACAAGAGGTATCATACAGGTAAGGGCTATACTAAAAGTATTTCCAAAAGATAAGATTAAATTTTTGCCATTTTCTGTTTTTATTAATTCTTCTATAAGGTCTCTATCACTAGCAGTTTTCTTTATAACATATTCTCCTATAAAGAAACTAATGATACTTATTACTATCCATACAACTACAAGGGCTTTAATTATCGCCATTTTATCATTCTCCTTTTAAAATATTTTCTATTATTTTATCTATATTATTAAAAACCTCTTCTAAAGGTTTATTAGTATCTATTTCATAATCTGTTTTAGGTCTTCTTTCTATGAAATCGAGTTCATCTCTTCTAAAACGGTCTAAAACTTCATTTACATTGACATTTTCGTCCCTATTTAAGCTTCTAACTAATCTAACTCTATCATCGCAATTAAGCATAATTGATACTAAATCATCTTTATATTGAGATTTGTTAAATTGATATAACCCATGAGGGTTTAATATGGTTAAAGTATAATCGCCTTTTTCAAACTCTTCTACAACATTAGCATATCTATAAGACACATCTTCTGATTGAATATAATAAGAAGTGTGTTCAATTACTTTTCCTTCTTTAAATTTCTTATCCATTTCTTCATCAGATATAAAATAGTATTCTACTCCTTGGGTCTCTTTCTCTCTCATGGGTCTTGTAGTATAAGATACTGCTATTGGTATGTTATATTTTTCAGATATATGTTTAGCTACTGTATCTTTTCCAGTAGCAGATGCACCTAATAAAACTATTATTTTTTTCATATCATCACCCTTTCTTAATCATCAACAGTTAATGTATATAATATAAAAGCCAACATTGTGCAAGTTATTGAAATTATTAATATATTATCGGAATAAGGAAGTATAGTTGGGAAAAAGATTAATCCCAACGTATAGATTCCTAATAAAATTGCAATTATTAAATATATGCTTGATAATTTTATTTTCTTCATATCTCTATCCTTTCTTAACAAATTCATATAAACTTTGAGTTGTACCTTCATTAGATATTGATTTGACATTTAATATAATAAAGTTTTCTGTTTCTGCATAAATTGAACATTTAATTTCTTCATCAGATATTAATAGTCCTCTACCAATACGCTCCAATTCTTCATATATTTCATCTAAACTATTTTGGATTATCGGAGAAGGACATATAGATATACTTCTCGCTCTTGAAGAATTTGGATAATATTCAACTTCAACTTTTGTAACTAGATTATATTCGTTTAAATTTATCCCTGTTGCTCCATAAAATAAATCTTTGTTAAAATACATATTACTCTCCTTTTAAATCCATCTTATAACTGGTTCGCCATCGTATTCTTTATCCCAAACAAACCATGCTAAACACATTGTAGTTGCCCACTTCTTTCCTTTGCTATCAGTAGGTTTTCCTTCTTTCCACGTTGCCTGTCTTGTAGTATGAACGTATACATATTTCAAAGGTGTATTTAAAAACATATCTTTTCTTTTTATACCTTCTAACAACTGTATTTTACACAACATTATCACATATTTATCGGCAATTTCTAAACCTTTTTCTATAAATTCTTTAGCAAGAGAAAAAGGTGGATTTGTTATAACTGTGTTAAAAGTTCTACCATAATCATGTGTTAAAAAATTTACTCCACCTTGTCCATATCCTCTATCAATTAAATCAGTTGATATTATGTTAAAATTAGGTAATATTTCTTTTAAAGTTTCCGATATATGACCTTGACCACAGGCAGGTTCTAGTATATCTCCTTCAAAACTATTATCTTTCCAAAATTCATATAAAAACAATTTTAGTGTTTCTGGATTTGTTGCATAAAAATCATTTTCTTCTCTTTTAGATGTTGAGTTGCCACCTGCTAATTGACCTCCACTTAACATATTTACTCTCCTTCCTTTTTAAATACAAATATACTATCTTCATCTTTTAAAATTAAGTACTCTCCTAGATGTATTAAATCTCCACTCTTTTTTAATTTTATATATTTTTCACTTCTTAAAGCACGAAAATATAATCTTCCATCTTCATCAAAAGCAACTACACAATGTTCTCCTTCTAATTGTTTGAAATGTTCGTGTTTGCCGTCAGTAAATAATAAAACCATAAAATCACTCCTTAGCTTAATCTAATTATTCTTTGATTTTTACTTCCCCTAAAGGCTAAGGTTATATCTCTAAGTTCTTCTATATATTCTCCGTCAACTAATACATCAACTAATTTTAAAACTTCATTATTTTCTATATCTTCATATTTAAAACCAGTATATAACCATATAGTATGAGTAGGGTTTTCCTTTTTATATTTAATTAAAAACGGAATTAATTCTTTTGAACTGTAAATAGGGTCTCCCCCACTTACAGTTATTCCATCTAATAAAGGATTTTTTTTACATCTCTCAATAAATTCATTTTGTTTTTCTTCTGTAAATTCATAACCATAATCAAAATCCCATGTTTGAGGATTATGACAATTTCGACACATATGTAAACAGCCTGATACAAATATTGTATTTCTAATTCCTTCTCCGTCTACAACAGAATCATAAATTATTCCACTTATATTCATTACATTCCTCCTAAAGAATGTTTAACTCTATCATGTACTTCTTCTATTTTTCCGTCATTAAATTTTCTATAATCTGTAGTTAAGTACCCAGTCACCCTTCTAAGTCTTTCTATTTCGTCACCACCACATTGAGGACATTTATCATTTATCTCAGAAGAATAACCACATTTTATACAAGTGTCTATTGGAAAGTTTAATGCGAAATATGACACATTCTTATCCATAGCATAATCAATTATTTTTTCAATAGCTTTAAGATTATTCATCATACTAGATTCTAACTCAACATACATTATATTCCCACCAGTAGCTAATTCACTAAAAGGTGCTTCTTTATTAATCTTATCTACGATAGATATTTCATCATAAACTGGAATATGATGTGAATTGGTTATATATTTTCTATCTGTTACACCTTTTATTATTCCATATCTTTCTGCTAAGTTATTTCTTAGTGTTTTACAACAATTTTCGGCAGGAGTGGCATAGCAACTAAAGTTTAATGAATTTCTTTCAGAACATTCTTTTGTAAAGTTGTATATTTTTTTAACAATATCATATGCAAATTTATACACTTCATCATTATTAGTTTGTGTTTCTCCAAACATGGCTACCATTGTTTCTGCAATACCTATATAACCTATTGCTAAAGTTCCATGTTTCATAGATTCTTTAACACTTTCTTCTAATTCTAATTTTCTTCCTATATTATTTTTCATTAATCCGTTTTGGTGTAAGAAAAATCCACTTTTAGCTTTTTGAGAACATATCCATTCATATCTATCTAATAAAGCTTTTTCAGATAATTTAAGTATGTTATCTAAATCTTCCCAAAATCCTTTTATATTAGCTTCTTTCCTTTCGTTTAAGCATATCCCATTTTTTATACCAATATCAACTAGATTTATTGTAACAGGAGATATATTTCCTCTACCACCTTTACTCCAACCTAAACCATTTATATCGTATCCTACGGTCGTTCTACACCCCATAGTTGCAAATTCCTCATCAGGACACCCTATTGTATCTTGATAAGATATATCTACATTACAAAAGTTAGGATATATTCTTTTACTTAAACTTTCTATAGCTAATAATTTTAAGTCATAGTTAGGAGTCCCTTCTTTATCATTAACTCCCTTTTTATATTTAAATATTGAAATTGGGAATATAGATGTTCTATGGAATTTCCCTATACCGTTTATACTTGCTTGAAGTAAAGATTTAGAAACCAGTCTTCCTTCTGCCGAAGTATCAGTACCAAAATTTATAGATGTAAATGGCACTTGACTTCCTGCTCTTGATTCAAGGGTATTTAAGTTATGATAAAGACTTTCTGCTCCTTGCATAGTCTTTTTAATTGTGTGTCTCTCTGCAACTTTATATTCTTTTGGATAATATTCTTTTAGATAAGAACTTTCTAATTTAACTTTATCTTTAATTTCTTCAACTATCTCTTTAGCTTTTGGTTCAGTTATATCTCTTAAATCAACTAGAGCATCAACAAAAGCCTTTCTAAAAGTTATTGCCACATATGGTGCTGCATCATAATCTATTTTATTTGCTCCTACTCCGCCATATTGAACTTGACTTTCACATTGAAATACAACTGCAACAAGTTGAAAAAATGTCATAATATCGTTCGGTTTTCTTACATCGCCATTTCTAGTTTCAAATCCTTTATTGTTATCAAATAAATCTTGAAAATCTATAAAAAGACAATTATGTTGCCCACAACAATAACTATCCAAATCATGTGTGTATAATCTACCTTCTCTGTGTGCTTTAGCAACTTCTTTATCCATTAAATTATTTAAGGCATATTCCTTTAAAAAATAAGAAGTAATTTTGGCGTTTTTACCACTAAAAGAACCTTCATCTACATTCGCATTAGCATTTTCAATATTTTTCATTTCCATAATATTTTTAATCTGTTTTTGAGATTCATCATATAGTCTTGATTGTTCTTCTCTTATTCTTCTTTTATTATCTCTATAAAGTATATAGGCTTTTGCAGTATTCTTTAATCCTCTTTCCATAAGTTTAAATTCAACTAAATCCTGTATATCTTCTATTCCTATATATTCATCATCAATCTCTTCACAAACGTCATCTGCTACTAATTTTGATAAAACTATTACTTGTGAATTCTTACATTCTTTTGTTTCAACTAATGCTTTTCTTATAGCTACCCTAATCTTTTCTTTATCAAATTCTTCAATAGAACCATTTCTTTTAATTACAAACATTGATAATTTCATTTCCTTTCTATTTATTTTGCTTATTTTAGCCTTCATATTTCTCCACCAATTCATCAAAGTCTCTCTCTAAAATGTCATAATTTCCTTTTAACTCGTCATAATTTTCTTTCAGTCTATCATAATCCCATTTTAGGTCATCATATCCTTCCTCCAGTTCGCCATGTTTTTCTTCTAAGTTTTGCATTTCATAACTTAAATTTATATAGTCTTTCTCCATCTCTTTATATTCGTCTAATTCAATATATAAGTCATTAAGTTTTTCTAATAACTGCTCTCTTGATAATCCATTCATACTATCACCCTTTCTATATTTATATTATACCATATTTTAATAATGTTGTCAACTATTTTTTATATTTGTTATTAATGCTTCTTTGATGCTTTTAACTCCTTTTCTATTTTGACCTGTCCCTGTTGTGTTGGATAGTTCTATTACTCGATAATCATTCTTATTGATTATATCATTTAACTCTTTATACATAACACCATCTCTTTCAAGATAATTAAAATATATAAAATCACATTTATTTCCATCTAATAGAGTTAGTAAATAATCATTATGTTTTTTACTAAAATCTATATTATACATTTCATCCATTAAAATATATGGCGGATCTAATATAAATAAATCTTTCTCATTAGGAGAAATATTTAATATATCTTCTGTAAAAAATTCATAATTATTTTTATTTAATTCTATATTCAAATCATTTAATCCATTTACTATTATTTTCTTCATAGTATCTGTAAAAAATTCAGTCTTCTTACCCAACCCTCTGAACCCTTGGTTAAATTCTCCTTTAGAATTAAATCTAACCATAGAATTGCTACACATTTTTAACAATAAGGCTGTTTCATATATAAAAGCACTATCAAACCTATTGTTTTTATATTTTTTATTCCAGTACTCTCTAAAGTTATAATAATCTTCTTTGCTACTAAATCTATTCCATTGATTCAATATAATTTCAATTTGGTGTATATTAAAACTATCTATAACTCTAATACGCTCATATATATATGGCAATAACCTATTTTTATCATTCCCAATAAATCTATTAGCAGTACATTCTAAATTTAAAAGTATATTCCCTGACCCCATAAAACAATCTACAACATCATTATACTTTTTATCTCTTACTAAATCATTTATTATCCCTATATATTTATATTTATTCCCTACCCAATTAAACGGTGATTTCATAGTGAGTCCTCCTATTAACATTATATTTATTTTTTCTATAAAGATTTTTATAATATAATTTACCACCTCCTTTCTTATTTATATTATATCATAGATTAATATTATTGTCAACCCTAAATAACAAAACAATTATTTTTCTTATTTATGATTCCTATTTTTTTACTTACTCCACTAAATAAGAAATCCTCTTCTGCCGTAAATTTTAATTGAGCCTTTGCATCCTCTGAGCCATGATGAACTAATATTCTGCTACAATTCATACCTTTCATATAAGAAATCAATTCTTTTCTTTGTATATGCCCTGTAAAACTATTATATACATTAACTTCACATCTTATAGGAACGCTCTTACTCTCTATTGTTACAGATTTAGCACCTCTTTGAATCTTACCACCTAAAGTCCTTTCAGAACAATATCCTATAAAACATATGCAATCTTGTTTTCTAGGAAGAATATGTTTAGCATATGCAACAGAATGACCACCTGCCAACATACCTGAAGAAGATATTATAACACAAGGATTCTTCGTTTGTCTTGCCATCAATTCTGTTTTCTTATATTCGTCAATAAATATGAAATTATCCCAAGACATTACTTCTTTCCAACGATTTAATAATTCTCCTTGTAGAGTTTTTTCATATACTTTATTAATCTCATTTGTTAACCTTGAATCTACTATAATTTTAATATTTTTAAATTCTTCCTCATTTTTAAAAGTATGATACAATAAATCCATTATAGATTGACTTCTGTCAAAGCTAAAACAAGGTATAAGTATTCTATTCCCTTTATAAGTAACTTCTCTAATCTTATTAAGTAACCCTTCTACATCTTTTTCTACATCTTTTTTTGAAAACCCTCTATCTCCATAAGTACTTTCAAAGATTGCGATATTTGCTTTAGGAACATTTCTTCTTTCGTCACAGTAAGGTTTGTATTGTTGGTTATAGCTTGAACCTAAATCAGATGAATAGAATATTTTTACTATTCTTCCACTTGGCTTTTTAATAAATATCTCTAAAGAAGTACTTCCAAAACAATGATTATTAGAAACAAATCTAAAAGATAAGTTAGAATTAATCTTATGAACTACCTCTTTGTCATATACTTTAACTTTATCTAAAATTCTAAAAACATCAGATTCATCATATAGCATTTCATACTTCTTCCCTTTGCTATTCATACTCATCACATTTCTTCTTTGTATAAAAGCCGAGTCAAGCAACATAGGACTTAATAGTTGAGCAGTTTCATAAGTAGTGACAACATTCCCGTCAAATCCTCTTGTAATTCCACTAGGTATACTGGCAATATGATCAGCATGACAATGACATACAAATATATTACTTGCTAAATTAAAAGGTATGTTATCTACCATTTTTTTATTAGCATTAAAATCTTCTACCATTCTATTTGTTTGTATACTTCCACATTCTAACAGAATAAGGTCTCTTCCTCCGTTATCTAATGGGTATTCTATGGCAAAACATGAACCTGTAACGTCTTCTGTTGAACCACCTAAAGAAGTAATAATTATTTTATTTTTATATTTTTTGTTATTGGCAAAATGATGTTTAAATTTTTTCTTTTCAACTATCATTAAATTTTCTTTTCTATTATCCAATATATTTCCGTTTACATATTCAATTTTATTATCTGTATCCATTAAAAGGCTAGGCAAATCAAATGTATATCTATTTGTAGAGCCAACTATATGTTTACCTGCCTTTTTCCAAACTACATTCTTTACTATATCTATATCTTCAATATCTATTAAGATTTTTTCTTCTATTTCCTCTTGATAAATGTCATATAGAACAATTTCTGCATAATCATTGTGGATTCTAATTTCATTAGGTTCATTCTCTGTTCTATCACTTGTTGTTATACAGAACCCAAATTCATTATATTCATTTAAATGCTTTTCGCATAACATTTTTTTATTTTTGTGTTTTAACTCTCTTCCACAAACTTCACATACTAATTTGTCCATGTAATTATCAACTCTTTCTTATTTATATTTATGCTATTTCAAAATCTGTGATATAATAGTCAACAGTTTCACTTTTTTTATTTTTTTTAGGTATAAATCCATATAAATATAATACTTCTTCTTTTGCAAAAGGACATTGATTATATATCTTTTTATCCATTTTAAAAGTTTTTATATTTCCACTATAGAAACAAAATAATGTAACAATAACATTGTAGTTATAAACTTTTAAATCTGATATGAAACAAGCATTTTTATCCATTTGTTTATATGGTACTGCATTAAATCCACCTGTATATTCTATTTCATCTTTTATTAATTGAACAACATCATCTTCTGTATCTTCTAAGGTCAACTCTATATCCTTTATAAAAGAAATATAATCCATAGTTAAAGTTTTAGCAGTTTCTTTAGTAGCATTTTTTTCTGCAAGTTCTTTATAAGTCATATACAATTCAATATCTTTAGTTTTAGACATTGTTTTTTTATCACCTTTATCTTTATATAATTCAAATACTTTAAGAAGTTTGCTTATGCTACCAAATTTTGAAAAATACCCTAATTTTATTAATATTAAAATACATCTATTGCCTATTGGCTTAATATCATATAATAATTCTGTAAAAGTTTCATATTCTTTGCTTTGACTTAATTCATATAAGAAATCAGCTTTCTGTTCATTTAGATATTTAAGAGAACCAACGCCTTTATATATTATTCTAGTTTCTTTATCGAAAGAGTATTCTGCTTTAGAGTACCCAAATTTAGGAGTTTGTATTTTAATATTAAAATATTTACATTCATCGATAAGTCTTGGAGTTCTGCTTAAATCATCTTTATATTGATTTAATGCAACGGTATAATATTCTAAAGGATAATGAGATTTTAAATATGCTCCATATAAGCTATCATAAGCGTAACTAAGCGAATGCGATGCATTAAAACTATAGGAAGCTGAATCGTTAATTACTTGCCATGTTTCTTCAAATCCCTCTTCTTTTCCAACAACTTTATTCCAACCTTGACGTAACTTAGTTTTTAATTCCTTTAATTCTTTTTCTTTAAATTTCTTTTTACTAATTTTTTTTATAATTGTATATGTTTCTGACTCTGGGATTCCTAGCCAAATTAAGTATTTCATAATAGATTCTTGATACATAAGATAATGGTAACTATCTTCCAATAAATCATCTAATTCTTTTACTCCCGTTGTATACGGTTTTCTATTAATAAACCCTTCTAATAATGAGGCAAATCCCGGACGAATTGCGGCTACAAATGCACTCATTTCTGCTACTGATTTAGGTTTATATTTCATAACTAAAGGAGTTGCAAAATTACTATCTGCTTGATTTATTGTACAAGTTAATCCATTTTCATAAATACTCCAAGTTTTTTCGTCTAATAGATTGGTTAGTTCTTGTGTGCTTGGAATATCAATTCCTATTAACTCACATACTTTATATATAATTTTATAAACAGATACGGCAAGAATATCATTTTTTAAGAATTTATATCTATCACAGTTTATACCGTCTATATTACAGCATATAACATCTCCGACTTTTAATAATCCAATTTGTTGACTAATTGGCTCTGATAGTAAAAGAGTACTACATGGAGATTGTGCTATAGCTTCTACAACTCCTATAAAATGTTTACTTTCTTCTATAATTTCTTTCCATTTATTGTCTTCTCTGTATTCATCTAAATTTTTAGCAATTTCATCATATTCTTCAACTTCCATATCAATAGCTTTACAATATAACCTAAAAGCACCAGAGTCTTGTAAAGGCTTAAAACTAACCATCCATTGACAATTATCTTCTCCTAATAATTCTTTAGAAGCATCTATGAAAGGTTGTTGAAAAGCAACGTTTGTATCGATATCGGGTAATGATTTGCTTTGAAGTATTCTTGTAGCACTCATAAATCTTGAAGGATATAATGTAATAGGAGAATTAAGCCTATCTAAGGAAGTAAATCCTAATAATTTGTTTATATAAAAGCTTGGAGCAGAACCCCTTGAACTTTTTGTGATAATTCCATTGTATTTATTTACTGCTAAATGAACCATTTTATAATTGATTAAAAAATATTCGTGCATTTTAGTTTCTTCAATAACTTTCCATTCTTCTTTTATAGCTTGTATATATTCTTCTTTTCTTTTAATATTTATATGTTTTTCTTTAATTTCTTTTTCAAATTCTTTTTTTATTATATCCCCTAATTCTTTAGAAGGATTATCTGATATATAGGGCATTTTAATTTCATAATCAAATTCTATTCCTTCTAAAGAATCAAATATAAGGGTGTTGTCTAGGGCTATTTTTGCTTGTTCTCTTGTTAATATTCCTTGGTCTTCATATCTTTTTAAAATAGTTTCATAATTAGGATAATCTAATACAAAATTGTCTTCTTCTCCATAAGTAATCCCTTTTGCTTTTAAAAATAAATCTCTATATTTACTATCTTTTTCATGGATATAGTGACTATCATTAGCATGAATTATTGGGATATTATATTTTTCAGAGTATTCTAATAATCTTTTATTATATTCTTTTTGACTTTCAACGTTATGATTTTGAACTTCAAGATAAAAGTTACTTTTAAAATACTCTTTCATTTTAATAATCCAATTTTCTGCTCCTTCAACATCTCTAAGTCTTGAGGCTATACAGGCTGTGGTAATTATAACATCATTAGGATTTAACTTAAAAATTAATTCATCGTCCACTCTTGGTTTATAATAAAATCCAGTAGTATTTGCTTCTGACATTATGGAATTAATTTGTTTATAACCATTTTTATTTTTTGCTATTATAACTAAATGATAATTTCTTCTATCTTTTTCAAATCTGTCTGGGACATAATAGGCTTCAACACCTGCTATTAATTTAACATTATTTTCTTTGCATAATGTATAATATTCATATATATTCCCTTGATACCCATGGTTGGTTGAGAAAAATATTGCCTTATCTCCATCTAATTCTTTTGCTCTTTGAATGTACTCTAAAGGTGAAACAACTACATCTAAGCTTTTAATATTCCCATAATAATCATGCTTATGATAATTATTGTAACGCTTCATTTACTTCATCCCCTAAAGACATTAAAAGTTGCATTGTTTTTATTAAATCATCTGCTTCTTCAAAACTATAAATTCTTCTTTCATCTTGAATTCCTTTATTATGTTGTGCCGTCATTAATAAATCCATTCCATATGGGTTATGTAAACTCCATTTTTCGAGATTGTCTAAATTATCATCAATTAAAACATCTCCACTTATAATATGTTTTTCTTTGCAAGGTATGAAATGAGATAAATCAAACTTTGGAAGATATTTTTCTATCCATTTAAGTTTATCTCTATAGGACTGATAACGATTACAACAGTCTGATACTATAAATACATCATATCCCTCATCAATCCATTTATTTATATACTCTATACTATCTGCTTTAGGAGTAATCATAGTTAAAATATTTGTTAATTCAAGTACTGAAAATAATCCATATTCAAAACTACTGGGTATAACCCATTCAGTAATTTCATCTATTAAATGATTTGTTCCATATGTTTTATTATATTCTTTAATAACTTCTTCTAGGAAATTAGTCATTGTATCATCCATATCAATTAAGATTCTAAAATTTTTATTCTCCATATATTTTTTCTCCTCTCTTGTTTCTATATTTATATTATACCATATTATAACAATGTTGTCAAGTACTTTATTTAATTTTTTCCCAATCTTTAATAATAATTTTTCTTCCAAATTTATATCTAAATTCTACTAAAGCATCTAAAGTGACATAATCATCATCTTGTTTTTCTTCTACTAATTCCTCAAATGCTTTTTTACTACAGAAATATTTAGTTATTTTTATATCTTTATTTTCAAACTCATAAGTACTATTACCTATCTTTTTAATATCTCCTACTTTAAATATAGCATTTTTAATTAAATATAGAGGTGGCTTAATATCATGACTCCATAAGTTTTCATAACTAACTATCTTTTTAACATCATCTTTAGGAACAAATTCATCATAAATTTTTTCCACATTGATACTTTTTTCTTTTATGGTGATGTTGTCATTAACATATTTTAAAAATTCTTCTATTTTGTCTTCCTTAATACTGAAACCAAAAGCATTATCATGTCCATTACAATATTCAAACAATCCTGTTCCTTCACATATATATTTAAAATCCATTTCCCCATATCCTCTAGCACTACCTCTCACAAATCCATTTTTGTCAATACTTCCGAGTAATATAGGTCTTTCATAATAATCTAATAACTGATTACAAGTTAATCCTCTTAAAGATTTATCTATCTTTTTCTCTCTATCTATATATATAATAACAGTATTATTTTGAGAACCCTCTTCCTCAATTTCTTTTTTAACCATTTCTGCTATTTTAACCTTTTCTTCTTTTTGTTTCTTTTGAAGGTTAGCACCAATTAATCTAGATTTAGAAGGATAAGATATTGCTTTACCTCTATGTGCTATTAAATCATTAACTCCTATTAAGGCATTAAACAAATTTTCTTTATCTTCTTTTTTTCCTATTCTAATAATTGCATTTATAATAGGTGCTATAGAAAATCCAAAGTCTTCAATAGTAAATCTATCTTTTTTACTTTTCTTCATACTTCTAGCCATCTCTATTAAAAAAGGATTAGTTACATTCGCTATTTTAGAACCAATGTTTAAATAATATCTATTCTCATAAGAATATTTCATATCACACATATCAGATATTAATGAAGTGGCTACCAAATCTAAATATTTATTTCCTATTGCCCCCTCACAACATTCTATGAGTTCTTTGCAGAATTTATAACTAACTCCACAACCACTTAAATAAATATTTTCAACACTTCCGTCTTGATTGTTAATAAGTGCTACGTTTTCTTCTATATCTTTTAGCTCTTCCCCTATTTCTATTATATGGTGGTCTAAGATTAATACTTTAATACCTTTATCTGTAACCTGTTTTAAAGGTTCAAACTCAACACTTCCTCCATCAGGAATTATTAACAACTTAATATCATTTTCAATTAAAGCATCTAAATTTCTAAGTTGAAAACCATGCTCTCTTCCTTCATTTAAAATAAATGTTACATTTTCATATTCAAAATCATCATATATAACTTGATATACTAATGCACCTGAAAGATAGCCATCGGCATCACTATCTACTTGTATCGCTATATTTTCATCATTCGCCATAGCATTTAATAAGAAGTCAATACCTTTGTTTAAATTCTTATAGTGTTCTACATTCTCTTCAAATTCGTCACCTGCTAAAAGTAGACCAAGTGCTTCTTTCTTAGTTAAATCTCTTATTTCTAACATATTCTTTTCTACATCTTCTGAAAGACTGTTTAAGAATACCTTATTTCTTATATTTTCCATTTAACCACTCCTTAATGGGAAAGGTATTCTACACCCTTCCCACAAAATATACCTGTATTAAAATAGTTTCTTTTTCTTTTTTAAACTTATTTCTAACTCATCATTCTTATAATGGCTTATAATATTTCTTCCTTCTAATAACTCTTCTATAGAATCATAACGAGCCGTTGTAACATGACCTTCCATACTTATTAAAAAATATTGATTGGCATTACTGCTTCCTATCATTCTAAATCCAAAACCTCTAAGCTCTATTAAATCTCCAATATCATAAGGTTTTCTTTCACCATTTATATTAATCTTCATATTTATATCTCCTTTCTTAGTGAAACATTATAATTATCTAATAACCATGCAAATTTACAAGATGAACTTCCAAAATACTTACATTCTGCACAGCCTCTACACTTACAGTATTCTTCATATTGGTTATTTATTTTTTTCATATCTATATTTTCCACTTTTTCGTCCTCTGATAATTTAGCTTCTTTCCATGAGATAATGTCACTCCACGCACTTATACTCCAAGAAGTCGCTCCATTCATAAAAGCATAAACTTCTCCATCTTCATATTTAGCAAAATATCTTTGTTCCCATTGTTGTTCTGGTAAATTTCTTACTAATACTTTTGTATCAACTGGGACTTTGCTCCAATCAATTTCTTTTTCTTTTCTCTCCCATATTAATTTATTATTGGCATCATATATCTCCATGATATCCCATTTTTTATTCTTTACCCATTTAAAATTTTCATCATAATATACTAACTCTTGATAGAGTTCTCTATGGTAACGTAATGTAATTACATCTGATTTAACAAATACTTTATCGTTTATTATGTAAAACATTTCACCACTTCTGTTTTTATAACTCATACCGTTTTTTAAATCTTCAGGTCTCATATTATCACTCCCTATAATTAATTTATATTTACAAGATTTTTCAGATGAACAATATTCATTTACTTTATTGAGACAATAAAGGTCTGAACCACATCTACTATAACCTTCTTTATAATCATTATAAAAATAATCTTGAAAACGGCAATTCTCTATTGATATACATTCTCCATTTTTATAACCTGCACAATCCATTTTCCTTTTCATACATATCATATTATCACCTCAAAATCCTTAAAATCTATTCTATTATTAAATAATTCTAAATATATCTCTTTACCTTTATCGGTAGGAGAATCTTTATAATCCAATAATCCATTCTCTAAAGAATCCCATATAACTGATACTTTTACATTAGGAGGAATTCTATAAGCTAATTTCATTATTTTAGTTCTCCACAATAACTCTTCTTGTTTATTTTCATATTGCTTATCAAATGCAAATACTATTTCTTCAACTCCTAAAGATATAAGCATTTTAATTTGTTCATAGCTTAAATTAGAGCCACATACTGCAACAGAATTATTGTCTTTAAGATAACTATTAAGTTGCATAGTCCCCTTCTCTCCTTCAAAAAGTATTGCCACTTTCATTTTCTGTATCGCTTCTTTATTTTGCCAATAACCATATAAGTTATATTTCAAACTATGAGAATACATTTGTCCTCTAAAATAAAACGGGACATATTTTCCAAACTTTTCTGCAACTTCTTTATCTAAATTTCTAATTCTCACTCCTACAATTTCTCCTGTATCCCAAGAAAAATGAGGAATGATAATTTTTTCTCCTATTTCATCATACCTTATATCATATTTTTTTAATGTTCTGAAAGTTATTCCTTCATCCTCCCACATAGGTAATCTTTTAATAGGGAATCTCCTATAAGCAAACGGTTTCTTTTGTTTAGGTAAGGACGGGACTTCAAGTTTATCTATATCTACTTCTCTTCTTTGTGGTCGATTTCTTGATTTTCTACCAACTCCATGTCTATGATATTTACCATTAACGCCAAAGTAAGAATTTATTATACTCATTGCCTCTTTAAAGTCGCATTCTTTAATTTTCATAGTTAAATCAGCTAGACTTCCTAAATTACCACAATGAGAGAAACAAAAGAAGCTATGAGTATCTTCATTATAATATAATTTAGGAGAAGTGCTACCATGACAAAATGATTCAAATATAGCATTATTGTTATAGCCTTCACGAGTTATGCATCTCCCTTGAAGAATTTCCTCTACAAAATTTATTACTTGGTCTTTATTTAAATCTTGTAAGATACTCATAATTTTCTCCTTTCTTATATTATTTCTTCGATTAATCTTTTGAGTTCATTAAAATTTTTTTCTATACAATCTATATCCATTTGCATAATACATTCTTCATTTATCTCGTTTAAGCAATAATCACAAGAGTACATTACTCTCATGCAACAATTTTCAATGTCTACAAGTTTAATAGTTTCATTTTTTAACTTCTCAAGATTATCTAATATTTCATTCTTATTCATATCATACCTCCATTTTAAAAATCATCTTTAAAAATAATTTTTTCAACTATGAATAATAGTGAATAGACCACCAATAGAACACATACTAAACCTATCATATTATCACCTTTTCTTATTATACTTATATTATATCACACTTTAATAATGTTGTCAAGTACTTTTAGTAAAATAATCCAGTATAAACATTATCTACATATGCGACATCTTTAATCCTACCATAGTCTCCGTTGAATTCCTGTAAAATAATTATATTTGAATCACTAGCTTCCCTACACTTATCTAAGAAAGCTAATATATAATGTTTATTTTTATCTAATGTAAGCTCATCATCAAAATCTCCTTCTAATCTCCTTCTAGTAGGAGTAGATTTATCTACTATCTTAAAATATTTTTTCTTAAAGTTGCCATTCTTATCTTTTCTCCAAACATACGGTTTTAAAAACATTCTATCATCTTCTTCATCTAATTCTTTTGGGTTTACCTTTCTAGTTAATAAAAGAAGTCCTGCAACATCTTTAACATGTTTTGAACCTGCTAGTAAACTAGATGTTAAGAAACTTGCTTTACCAGTCATAGAACCCATAAGTTGCATAGGTAATAATATTTTACAGTTCATTTCTTTACCAAATTTATCTAAGGAAACTGAATTAGCCATTAATTCTTTAACACTATCCTCTTGTGATTCGGCTTTAAACGTTTCTACAATTAATGTTGAAAAACCTTCTGCTAGAATTAACTTCTTAGCCTCTCTCATTATTTTATCAACAGAAAATTCACTAACGCTATAAAATGCAATAGTATCTTTATATCTTTCTTTAATAAATTTATTGGCTTTTAAAAAAACTTTCTTTTCTTCATCACTAAAATTAAAATGTTTAATCTTTGTTCTATTTAATGTGAAACAACCGAATACATATGCAGAAATATAAGATAATAACATTGTTCTAAAATATTTAATTTGTTGTTCATTACTTACTAGAATTACTTTTTCTCCATTCTCTACAAGGGACATAGCAATATTTGTTACAAGTGTAGTTTTCCCAACTCCACTAAATGCTCCAAATATAGCCACTCCATTACCACTACTTAAACCGTCAGTACTCTTACTAAGAAGTGGAAAATTCTTATGATATTTAAACTCTCCATCTTCTGTTTTCCAAGTCAAAGTAGTATCATAATAAGTTGTGTCATCATCTACTTCTCCCTCTTCAATTTGTTCAAGTTCTTCATCAGAATAAAATAAATATTCTCTTATCATATCTGTTGCAACACTTCTTACATTCACACTTGATAACTGCATGTCAAAGAAATCTAAAACTTGTTGACTACTCATAGAGGTAAATTTGTCGGCAGGTACAATTTTCTTCCCTCCCACCAACACCTCTTTATTTATGTCAATAGCTAACTTCTCTGAAACTTCTTCTATTAAATTATATTTGATTACTTCATCTAAATGTGAATAGAAATTTTCTACATTAGCTAACTCCCTAATTTTTTTAAACTCTTTTGCTCCTCCATAATCCTCAAAATCTTGAGTTAATGCTTCTGAAAGTTTAAGGAAATTAATAACAGTAAATTCATTAACTTCCCTATATCTTGTAGATAATTCAGAAACCAATTTAAAATAAAATTTATTCTTAGGAGTAGAGAAATCGTCTTCTATTAAAGGTGTTTCACTTATTAAACTTAAATCTTGAAGAAGGCATGATATTAACATTCTTTCAGCAGTCTCTTTTTGTTCATTCATTACTTCACATTCTACGTCTAATGTTCTTGCCATTCAATCACCTTCCTTATAGAATATCCATTAAGCCTCTTTTTACTTTCTTCTTTTTAACAACAGGTTTTTTAACTTCTGTTTCTACTTCTATATTAGAGCCAACATCTTCATATTCTGTTGTATCTTTAACTGGTCTGCTTGATGTACTAAAATAATCTTTTATCTCTGAACGTATAATTGCAAATATATATAAAATCTTTTGATACTCATTCATATCTCCATTAGCCAATTTCTTATCTAGCGACTCTTTTATATACTCTCCTTTATCTAAAAGAAATTTATTTACCTGTCTCCTAGAATATCCTACATCGTATATTTTTGTAAATTCTTTATTTTTTGTATTATTAATACAAGTATATCCTATAATTTTATCAAAAAGAATTTGATTTTCTCTAAGTAACTCTGTATTCTTTTCATGTTCTCTGTATTCTTCTTCTGAACAATAATATTGATTTTTCTTTTTACCATTTTTATCTATCTTAGGGAAATTAAACGCCACATCTGTTGTTAAAGGTTTTCCACATAATTTACACTTACATTTTCTAGCCATATAATCTCTCCTTTCTATATATTAATTATATCATATTTTAACACTGTTGTCAAGTATTTTTTTTGATTTTCATTATTTTCATTTTCTAGGCGTTTTAATCTCGTTAATCTATTTCTCTCCAAATTATTCTTTCTAAAAAATAAGTTTTATCATCATTAAACTTACAACGTTCACAATCTATTTCTTCTTTCATAGAGCAACATTGTATATCACAACAATCTATTCCATTTTCTACTATATCTTTTAAAGTTTTATTTGTCATACTCCAAAATCCCTCACACAATCTTATTTCTACCAATTTTTCATTAGTCTTAATAATACTCATATCGTCATCATGGATTTTCCCAAAAGCCATAGGGCAGTCTTCACAATCTATATAGAAATCTTCACATAAAATATCCTCGCAACATATAAATCCTTTTTCAAATTGATATTTTTTTGGCATTATAGGTATTAATTTTCCATTTATTTTAATCTTTCTCATACTAATCTCTCCTTTCTATATATTAATTATATCATATTTTAATAATATTGTCAAGTACTTTTTATAAAAATTTTATATCGATTATATCTATAATAGATATTATCATTAAAACAGTAGCAATATCTATATAATTCCATTTCATATATAAAATAGCAATTACCATTAAAATTATATCTTTTCTTATTTCTTTAAGCATTTATATTCTCCTTATTAAAAAGGGTAGATATTTCTACCTACCCAATTAATTATTATAAGCTTCTTCTTGATGATTTTGGTTTAGTAACAGGCTTTGTTTCTTCTTCCTCTACTATTAAATCACTTGCATCGGTATCATCTTCGCTAAATGATAATCCTAATAATGAAGTTATTTGATATCTTTTTAAGTAAGTCATTAATGAACCGTACCCTTGTGCTTCTAATTTAGGGGGTATTAAAGATATTGAATTACTCTCTATAAATTGCCCTGTTTCAACATGAATTAATCTAGTTTTAATACATATAGAATTTTCTTTTGTTCCACTTATAGGAAGTTGTATTAAAATTAATCCTTGGTCATTTAAAATAGGTCTAGTTACATTTAATATTTGAGATAAACTAGCATACGAGCTTTCATGAAATGGATTTTCTGCATCCTTCTCTACTGTTGTAAAATGCTTATGAAATCCTGCCAAAGCCTTGTATAACTCTGTGGTATTATCACTAGAATAAAATTGAACATCTGAATTGCCTATTTGTTTATTGACATTAAATTTACATTTACACTCCATGTTTACCTCCTCTAAAGGGTGAGGGATTTCCTCACCTAATATTTTTTCATTAATTGCATTTTCCATAATTATCTAACTCCTTTCAAATTAAAATGGCACTTCATCTTCAGTTATCTCTACTTCTTCACCTTCTACTTCTTCACCTTTTTCTTTTTTAATATCATCTACTTTTTCTTGAAGTCTTTCAATTCTTTCATCTATTGCTTGGTGCATTAATTCTATATAATGTGAAGTGAATGGGAAGTCCTCTTGACTAGGAACAGTATAACAAAATTCTTCTTCTTCTCCTTCTTCAAGGTCATCATATACTGGTTTTATATATTCATCATTGTCATCTAAAGTCATAATTGGAGCAGAACAATTAGTTAATTCAAAATAAGTTTCAATCTGAACCCTATTTTTAACTGATTTACCTATCCCTCTGCTTTTCTTAGCTTTAGCTACAGATTTAATAAAATCAAATTCCATATAAAGTATATCGCCTACTTTAAGTTCTTCTTTAATGTATTCGGCATATTCTTCATTATGAGTTCTTATTTTCATTATGAATCCATTTACCTTATCCTCTTTTTCTTCCTCGTTATAATAAGCATAATTATTAACCAATACACTTAGTTCTAAAGCATTACCGTCAATATCAGTTACATCTTCATAACCTTCAAGCATACAATAAATCATACCTTTAGAACCTTTAGTAATAGGGAATTTACTGTCTTCTTGAGTAGTGCAGAATACTCCTCCTACTCTAGTTCCTCTGTCAACAAGCTCTCCTTCTTTAGTAACATATTTATTTTCGTCAAATTTAACTAAACAGTTAACTATTTCTCCTTCTCCGTCATCTTCAACTGTTCTACACTCTGAATAAAGTTTTTTCATTTTAGCATATGTTTTATTTGTATTTCCGTTACTAGAGTATTTTCTAATAAAGAAATCAACATCAGTTGACTTTCCTTCTTCTGTTTCGACTTCCATAACAAATCTAAGTGCTTCATCTTTTTTACCTTTATTGCTTATTGCCCCATTTTTAATTGCTAAAAGAACACCATTAATATATCCTTCGGAATATCTTACCTTTTTTTCTTTATTAGCCATATTATCGTTCTCCTTCCATATTTACATCTTAATTATATCATATTTTAATAATGTTGTCAAGTACTATTTGCAATATTTTTCAATTCTTTCTTTCGCTATATTAAAATAGCGTTCATTTAATTCTATCCCTATGAATTCTCTATTTAAATTCATACAAGCTACTCCCGTACTTCCACTGCCCATAAAACAATCTAAAACCACATCCTCTTCATTAGATGAAAGTTTAATAATTGTTTGTAAAAGTTCTATCGGCTTTTCTGCTTCATGGAGTTTATTTTTAACTGGTTTTACTCTCTGTATTTTTTGATAATATAAACTCACTAATTTATCATTCTCTTTTATAGGGTTTAATCCACATCCATACTCATATATTCTTATTATATATTCTATATTAGTTGCAAATGCTTTATGTCCAATTAAGGTATTTCTACATTTATCCCAAATTAAAATATCATATTGATATTTATTTTCACTTGCCCATTTTAAATAATATACTACTTGAAGTTTACTGGCAAATATATAAGCGTTCATTTTTTTCATTTTTGGTTTTATAGAATTCATAAATGTATATATTTCCTCTTCTCCAAAATTACTCATTTCAGATTTAACCTTACTATCTTTTTTATATATACCTCTATTTATTCTCTTACATTTACTGCCACCTCTTATATGTAAGTACGGTGGGTCAGTCAAAAGTAAATCTATTGTATTATCTGATATATCTTTTATTACTTCTAAATAATTATTTTGATATAATTTAAACCCCATATCATCCTCTCCTCATCTTAATTATATCATATTTTAATAATATTGTCAAGTACTATTCATAATGTTTTTCAATTTCTTTTTCTATTATTTTTTTAGCCATTCTTAATTTACAAAGTTTATATCCTTTTTTAACATCAAAAGTGTCACTAGGGTGGACTTTTGCTTTTACCTTACCATAAGTAGGAGATTCCATTACCACCATCTCTCCGTTATATCTCCACTTAACAGGGACTTTTTTATTAGCTATATTAATTATATCTGTTTCCCAATTTGTCCAATCTATTTTAAACAGTCTATCTACCATATCTCCATCTACCAACATAAGTTCTACAGATTTTCCTTTTTTTAAAGCTAATTCATACCCACAACAGTGATTAAACGTTTCTACCATTTTGAAATCATGTAATACATATGTTTCTTTAGTAATAACATTCACTAATTTATCTCCACATTTAAATTTCATATCAATTCTCCTTTCGTTTTTCTATATTTATATTATACCATTTTTTAATAATGTTGTCAACCCTATTTAAATAAGTTTTTAAAAATATTTTCTAATACTGGAATGGCAATACTATTACCTATTTGTTTGTATAATTGAGTATCAGAAGTTGGTACATTTTTGGCTTTATAAAAATCATCATCGCTAAATCCCATCAATCTCCAACACTCTAATGGATTTAACCTTCTTATTTTAAAATTAGTCACTACTTCTCCATCTACTATTAAAGGTTGTCTCCAACCTCCCTGCATAGTATCTAAAGTAGGAGAAATAAATTCCTTATCATATATACTTCCTGCTTGATGTCTTTTACCTTCCTCATCAAATACCCCACCTAATCTAACTGGAAGAACCTCTATAATTTGTTTGGGTTGCTTATAATCTCTCGCAGAAAGAGTTGAAATACATTTACTAGGATTATATACCCAAGCAGAAGTGCTTTTACTATATTTTATATTACCTTTTTCATCACATGGGTGTGGAGCAGTTGTTCCCAACACCTCTAAACATTCATTGTTTAATCTATCTTGAGGAAATTTAAAAAATCTATCTTGCATTTCTTGAGATAAATAATATTTGTCTTCAACTGAATCCTCTAATATATCTTTAAGTTTTAATTCTAATGGGAAACCTTGAGGAAATTCAAAGGCTTGTTCATCATCTAATATACTAACAACATAAATACGTTCTCTGTTTTGAGGTAACCCAAAATCTTTCGCATTTAATATTTTCCAATATGAAGTATATCCTATTTCTTTTAAATCATTTATGTATTTACTAAAATTATGTATGTGTTTCTTGCTTATTACATTCTTAACATTTTCCCATACAACATACTTAGGTTTACAATATCTAATTATCTCTACACTATGCCACATAAGACTACTTCTAGTACCACTTCCTTCGTCTCCACCTTTACCTTTACCACCAACCGAATAATCCTGACAAGGTGAGCCATGTGTTATAATATCTATATCTTTAGGAAGTGAATTTATATCTATAGAACTCACATCTCCTAAATTTAAACTTTCATCTACTTCATGTATCGCACAATAACTTTTTATTGCAAATTTATCTATTTCACTAAACCCAACTAAATCATAATCTACACTAGCATTTTTTAAAGCCTTCTCAAAAGCACCTATACCACTAAAAAGACTTAACAACTTCATAATATCACTCCTTTTTTTAATAATGTTGTCAAGGGGATAATTCCTCTTGACAAACTATCTAAAATATAAAAGATACACAGTTCTTTTTCTCACTCCTAAATATTATCTCTTATAATAAATTACATAGCAAGTTTTTTTCTTTACACCCATTCGGTTAACTCTTCTTTTATATTGTCTCTTGGACTCTCCTTTAATTCTAGGAACATATACATCTAATTTATAAGGAGTATTCAAACCTCGTCCTCCCCTATCACGGACTTTCTTCATACCGTAACCTTCAATATATATGTTTCTTCCTAATGCCCAATAATTATTTGCTATCGTCTGACTATTTAATTTACCTAAAGAACAATAACCTCCATAACCACCATTTTCACTGGCTAAAGAAGTATAATGGTATATTTTACAAGTAATTTTTCTTACTTTTCTAACTTTCTTTCCTGTTCTTTGAGTCCAATATTTAGTGCTTGTTTTTGAATAAGCATCTACATAACTGTCCGAGGGACAATAACCTATACTTCCAAGCACTACTCCTATCGCTAATCCTACTGCTAATATTTTCTTTTTAATTCTTTTCATTCTATCACCTCTATAAATTTATTTTCCCACCCACCATTCCCATAATACTTATCTATCTTTTTACATTTCTTAACTCATTAATTATATCATCAAAGAAATCATTCATTTCTTTTTCTGATATTTTAATTACACCAAAAGGAGTTGTAAAACGTTGTATATCTTTTTTATCAGATTTTTTAGGCTCACCAACAAGTCTAACACTATTTTCTGTATGATTGCAAATCATTTCTTTCCCGTCAGTCATTAATATAACTCCACTTTTAGGTTCGAATAATACAAATTTTGCCTTTTTCCATGTATCATTACCCACAGAAAATTCAACATCTGTTCCTAGCTCTACTTTACTCCAGTCAGTCTTACTTTCTTCTTTTTCTCTGTCCCATACTAATTTCCCAACTTCGTTAAATACTTTCATTATATCTTTTTTGTTGTCAAGTTTATGATTCATTTTTTCATCATATTCATTGTTAAAGGCTTTAAAGTATATATCTTTACCTTCTTTTAAAGGTTCTTTTATTGCCATTATATCTCCATTAAATATAAAGTATTTTTCATTTGCCTTCTCTTCTCTTAATACCACTCTAAAATTTCTTCCATAAGTTTTTATCATACTATCACCTATCCCTTTCTTTATTATACTTATATTATATCATAAAATCATATTGTTGTCAAGTGTTTTTTGGAAAATTTTTCTTTTTATTTTCTATTGCCCTTAAAGAACAAATAGTTATCACACTTACTTCCAAAATTAACAATTTTAATTAATGACTTATCCTTGACACAATATCCTTTAATTACTTGATAATTCTTTTTAAATGTTCTAAAATAGTAACACATCCAACATCTTTGCATATTATCACCTTAATAACATTCCTCTTCAAAAGAATCAAAATATAGTTGCCCATCTATTATACCTGCCCAAGCATAACAAGTAACACTATATCCCGTGGAATCAAATCCTCCTGTACATTGAACTTTTAAATCTACATTAAATTCTTTATTAACGAGGTCAATAACATCATATATTGTTTCAATTTCATTTAGTGTATAATTGCAAATCCTTCCGTCTTCCCTATCTAAAAAACTTTCTATTCTATTTTCTACTTCTTCAAGTTTATTAGGAACTTTTTCTACAAGCACCCATTTTTTAGTTAAAACAGGTATTTGACAAACTTCATTACATTCTATTATATCATCAGAATATTCAAACGGTGCTTCGTTTTGGCTTTCAGAAAGTCCTTCACTATATTCTGCTCTATAATATATTCCTTCATGTTCAAATATCATAGCCTTATGACTACTCCACCTACTTTGCCCTATTTCAAATATGTCTTTGTAATCTCCGTTCCATAACCTTTCTTGTAAATCAACTTTTTTAAACTCTTTCATATCATCACTCCTTATATTTATATTATACTACTTTCTAAGAGTATTGTCAAGTAAATTATATACTTCTTTTGGAGAATATTCGGAATCTAATAAATCTAAAACTTTTTGAATAGCTTCTGGTTTTTCAATCCTGAAATTAATTAATTCATCTTTATCATTAAAAAGAGATATAGTTGGACATTTTCCTCTTTTTTGGCATCTTTTAGTTTTTACTTCTTGTTTTTTTAATTGAATTTCCTTGTTTTTCAATCTAACTGTTTCGCTAGTGTGATTATAAATTATACCCTTGTTAGTCACCATAATTATGATATCTTTTTCTTTGATGTAAAAAACAAATTTTGCATCATTCCATTTATTATTTTCATAATATTCAACATTAACTCCTACTTCTATTTTACTCCAATCAGTTTTATTTTCTTCTTTCTCTCTATCAAATAATAAGTTATCATATTCATCATATATCTTTATTATATCTAATAAAGGTGATTCTTTATGATTAAATTCATCTGTATAACCACTTACACGAGCTACAATTCTACTATCATAAGGGTCAAAAAAGGATACCTTATCTTTTAGATGTAATCCTACAACCATGTCTCCTATAATATAGTAAGCTTCATTTTTATTATTTCCTTCTTTAACTCTTATTTCTACTTTCATACCACTTTTTAAATCACTCGGTTTCATTTTATTTACTCCTTGTTTGTTTTTATTTTATATTTTATTTATTAGTTTCTTTTAGCCCCATCAGAAATTCTAATTCTATTAAAATTTTTTCATTACATTTATCACAAATAAAATAGGAGTCTTTTATATCAGTATTTAATTTTAAAAAATTTATTTCTTCTTGTGATAATTTATCACTGATTCTATTTAAATCAAATATACTAAAATATTCTCCACATATATCACACTTTGTATTTTTATCATAATAATGACTCATTTATTCACCTCTTAAATTATTTATAAACACAATATGTCCAATACTCAAATCCTGATAAATCTTCTGATAATGTTTTATGTCTGAATGGAGCAGGAACACAACAAACAAATATTCTTTCAACCCATTTATCCTGTTTTGAGTTTCTTACTCTAACTTGTGTTCCTGCAGGAGCAGGATTCCAAATTTCATTTCTTACCCAAACAGGATTCCCTTCTGAATCCTTTATTATCATTATATCTTCTGTTTTGAATTCTTTATTCGTAAAATCATCATTATAATGACCAAGAACATTTATAGTGCTTCCAATAAATTTAAGAGTTGAAACGTCCTTTCTTATATAACAAACTCCTTCAATTATATAATACTTATCACCATTTCTTAATGTAAAACCCATTCCACTTTTTATATCTTGTTTATTCATTTTATCACTCCTTATTTATTTATTATATTCTAAATTTAATTCTTTTACTAATATATTTTCTATATTATCAATATCGTAATACCATATTTCTAACAGTTTAATATTATGTTGTTTTGCGTATTCTCTTTTTCTTTTATCATGTTCTAATTGTCTTTTAAAATCTTTTTTAGTTTTATGTAATCCCTTACAATAATGCTCATGTTGTTCGCCTTGACATTCTATTAATAAATTATAATCTGGTAAATAAAAATCATATGATAAACTACCATTTCCTAATCCTATCAAACCATTATATGATTTTTGTGGAATATATTTAATATTATATTTTTGCAATATTTGTTTTGTTGCTTCTTCTAATTCTGAATTATTACAATCAGTACAATATACACCACAATTAGAACGATTTAATTTATCCAAACTTCTTTCAAATTCTTCACCACATTCTTGACATATAAATTTGTATTTATCATTACTCTTAGGAGCTACCTCAAATGGAGATTTATCATTATTATCGCTCCAATATTTAGCCTTCTCTGGATATAATGTACTAAAAGAATCCTTTGGATGAACCTTACGATTTGCACAATATCCACATCTTGCACCTTTATAAAAATTATTGGGCGATATCAGATAACCACCTTCTAATTCATTATGATAATCCTTTTCTTGGCACAATATCCATACTTTCTTGTTAGCAGTCTGAGGAGATATTTCAAAGGGATTTAATGTGTTCTTTTTACTCCAATATTTTTCTAAAAAATCTTTATCTACATTATCAATGCCCCATTGAGCAAATGAATCTTTTGGATGTACTTTTTTATTGTTACAGTATCCACATCTTTTGCCTTCGTAAAAATGAGCAGCTGTTATACCATAACTACCATGATACCATTTGTCTTGACACCATATATAAATTTTAACCCTACCGCTTTTAGATATATACCAAGGATTTATTCCTAATCTACCATTTTCTTCCCAATCCCAATAATCATTTAAATCTAATCCTAATTCTTCTTCAATATAATATGCAAAACTGTTTTCATAACTATTACAACAATGTGAACATTTATCGCCCCTCTTAAAATGTTGTAATATAACATCATATTCTTTATTACAATAAGTACATTTTATTCTTATGTAATTTGCATTACCTTTTTTATTTTTACCATCAATAGTTTCTTCATTGTATTTATAAGTACCTATATAAGTATAATTATCTCCTCTGTCAATTACTATTTGTTTATGTTCTTCGTTAAAATACATAATTATTCCCCTTCTGCTTTCATAAGGGATTTTAAAGGATAATCCCTAAACCTTTACATTAATTTATAGTTTTAATATATTTCCAACATAAATTTAGCTGTTTTGATTATTTCTTGATTTAATAAGTCTATAAATGTATAGGCTAAATCAAGTTCTTCTTTATTTAAAGATTTTTGATTAATACAACATGTGCTAATAATTTTTTCATCTTTTATATCATAAGAAACATAATATTCAAATTCTTTTTCTGATATTTTATTATGTATAGCAACTCTTATTGTTACTTCTTGTTCATCAAAAAAATCTCCTAAACCTACAGTAAGATTATACGTTTGGTTCACATATCTTTCCACTTCAACTATAACATCATCATATAACATATTCCATTCCCCTTTCTTATTGCCACCCTTTTACATATTCTTCTATAAGAAAATTAATATAATCTATAATAGAGTCTATTTTTTTAAATTTATATTTAGCCTTTATACTGAAGCTTTCTTCACGATTTTCATCTATTAAAAAGACTTTAAGATTATTTTTATATAACTCTATTTCTAAATAATTATTTCCTTTCTCATATTCTAATTGAATAGTACTAACTCCTGTAGGAAAAACTTCGGGTTGTATTGTTAATTCTTTAAGGACTTCCTTTGTTAAATCTAAAGTTCCTTTAGGAATTGGATTAGCACCATACAAATTCCAATTTTTCTTAAAACTATACATTTCATCAATTTTATTTAAATTGTATTCCAATTTTGTCATATATACCCCTCCTTCACCTAGCCCAAAAGGACTAGGTTATATTTAAAATAATATGATAAATTTATGATTATACTTATATAATATCACATTTTAATAATGTTGTCAACTATTTTTTTAACATTTCCAATAATTCTTCTTTAACAGGAGCTTTTCCACAACTTCTTTTCTTGTTTTCAGGGCAGAATAAATATCTTCCGCATATAGGAACTAAATATGGTTCATATATAGGAGCGACCTTTACCACTTCATTTTTCATAAGTTGAGCAATTCTTCTAATTGGAGCTTCTGCACATGAACATAATCTTTTATTCATAAAGTTCATTAATGCTTCTAAGGTAAATCCCATACTAAAAGCAGATTCGACTCCTATTGGCACTAAATGTCTAGCTATTTCATTCGCTTTCTCACCACTATATCCTAATGCTTCTAATCTTTTTATTGCATCGCCATATAATTTTCTAGCAGTATTTTCCATTTCCTGGAATATCATTAATAATTCATCATCATTTTCTACTTCAGGTGGACAATACAAATTTAAATTTTCTTTATTGACATATCTTAAAGATTGAACGTTCTTATATGTCCCTACATCATGTCTCGTAGACTGGTCTACTGCATCTCTAGGGATAACAGTTATTTTAAATTTAAAATAATCCCCTCTTGAGCCACTAAAATGTCCTGTTTTTAATACATCTTTACCTATAGACTTAGCGTATTTCTCATCAGTGTTATAGCACACCGCAGCTACCTTTCCGTGGTTCTCCACAAAGTTTTTAACATCATTTGCATTAATTAACTCTACTTTAAAATCTTTAATTGTAAACATATAATTCTCCTTTCTATATTTAATCATTATCTATATATGAAAAACTAGATAGATAGATACTAGGAGCATCTATAAAAGGTATACGAAGTTCCTTTTGAGAATCGCTCCATATAGAAGTAAGTCTTTCGGATACCCCTTCTCCAGTCATAAAGTCTTTATTTATATCTTCATAGCTCACCCTCTTTAAAACAGTGCAATCATTTTCTAACCACAATCTTATAGAAGCTATCACATCTTTATATCTTATTACTCTTTTATCATTCTTTTGATTGTATAATATTTCTAAATTATCTTTTATTTCTTCTTTTATTTTTTCTATCGGTTTTTCAGTTATAATATATTTTGAACCATCTATACTAGCATAAACAGGATAATCACAACCTGTATATTCTTTGTATATCTTTAAAAACTCCTTCGATATATTATACCAATAAGCCTTATAAGGAGAACCATCACATTCATAACAATTTTCTAATTTACTCTTTATATTAACTATACGCAATCTTATTCACCCTCCCTTATAACATCAAATATATAATGCTTACAGGATATATCTCCTATAAAATTTCTTAATATATATTTGTACTCTTTAATTCTCTTATCTTTAGAATATAATGCTAACTCATTTAAACTTTTAGTTAATCTATTCATCTCTTCAATAAAATCACACCTTCCTACAACTGTTCTATTTATTATCTTTATTTGAGGAAAGTCTTCTCCTATATATTCTTTATACACTTTTTTAAAGGAATTCTCTTCCGCAGAAGAGCATCTATCCCATACTTGACACCTCCAATTAATTCTATTGTCAGTATCTATTTTATCTATATAGCATATCATATTACCCCTCCTTACATAACATATAAATAATCCTATTTGCAAGTCCCCTTTGGATTATATCTATCTCATGAGATACCTGATCAACTCTTCTGTCATGAATTTGCTTCTCTAAAGAACTCAAGTGTTCTCCAATAACCCCATTTAAAGTTTTAAAACCTTCTTCTAATTCCAAATACTCTTCGTTTATTTTAAATGAAGGGTAATCTTTCCCAAAGTATTCTTTATATAACTCAACTATTTTATCACTTTGTACTCTTGCTATATTATCCCTTATAGCTTCTAAGAAAATCTCTCCTTCAATCTCTCTATATTTAATTCCGTATAATTTTTCAACCACATTATCAACTCCTTTATATTTATATTATATCATATTTTAATATTGTTGTCAACTATTTCTATTATTTTTTTTACGTTTAATTATGTAAGTTTGTGGATTAATATTATTATTATTTTTTATAATAGTCTCTGTTTCTCTATCATCTAAGAAACAGTATATTGTAGCTAATATCACTATTGGAATAAAATACATTATCCCACCTCCTTCCTAATAGCGTTTATACCATATATTTCTATACATATAGTTACTTAACAATTAGTTTTAAATATTATCTGCATATATAAACATAATCAAGTATTGACATATTATCGTTCATAGCGTTTAAGACATTTAAAATCCCTAGTATCCTTTTATCATTTCTATATTTTCTAAGTTTATTTACAATTTCTATTGATTCGTTTTGTATATCACATATTTTTTTATCTAAAACTAAATAGTCAAATTCATTTTCACGATATTGGTCTACTATATGAGGAAGTGTTTTATTTAAATATTCTTTACATAACTCATTTATAGTACTTGCTCTATATCCTCTAGTTCTAACAAGAAATCTATACACTACATATTTATAAAGCTTATGTCCTTCAACCTCTTCTTCTCCTACAAGCATAGCCCTTCTAATTTCATACATTTTATCACCTCCTTCCTAACAACGGTCATCAAATATCGTCTCATATCCTGTTACAATATATTCATACAAACTATCATTTAAGTCTTGAAAAGACATAAATCTAGCTTTAAGTCTCTCAACATTTGTTACTTTGCCACTCATGAAAGTCTTATCAATTTCATAAAATGAAACTTTATTTAGAACAATATAACCATTTTCTAATGCTAAAAATATATACTCTATACAATCTTCCAACAGTGAAACTCTTCTATCATTAGTATATTGTTTTAATTTATTTAAATTTTCTTTTATTTCTTCTTTTACTTCTTCTATAGGTTTTTCAGTTATAATTTGTTCTCCCATTTCAACTTTTGCAAACTTAGGATAATCACAACCAGTATAATTTTTATATACTTTTAGAAAAATATCCTTTTTACGATTCCAATAAACTCTATCTATTGTACCTTTACACATATAAGAATCGTTTAATTTTTTATATACTTCTAATATAAACACTCTTTATCACCTCCTTCCTTACTTATATTATATCACAAATTAATAATGTTGTCAACTATTTTCTAATTTTATTTCTTTAACTTTTGCTTTTACATAACCGTCCCTTACAGTCTTTATCCCATTAAACTCATACTTAGGGCAAGAGTAATAAAATATATCGAATATCTCTCTATTTTTTCCCCTTCTTTTTTTACATATATTGTGTTTTCCTGTTTTCAAATAAGAACAAGTTATACAATTTTTTTCTTCCATATTACACCAACAACCTTTCTAAATTTTTTTCTTCTACTTTTAGATTAAGCATTTTAGCAACACCTAAAATACCTGTTGTAGTCCATCTTAAACTTATATACCCTTCTCCAAAGTTGTCTATGCCTCCTACAAGTTTTACAAAATCTCTGTCCATATTTAAATTAGGATACCATTGGTTATTAATCCTACTTAAAACTTTATATTTTCTTGCCATTAAAATTTCAAAATCAGTACCAGAAGAAAATCCAAATAGATTTCCTACCTGTCTTGAAGTAAATAATTTATTACTATTTTTAAATTTTTGTAACCAATCTAAATCATATTGTAGTTCGACATCAAATTTCTTTTTTATCATATTTTACCTCCTAACCACGTCTTTTCATTTTTTCTAAAGCCCTTCTCATTATTCTACTAACCTGCATTTGACTTACCCCTATTTGTGATGCCACTTGTTGTTGAGAACGATTATTATAAAAAATTTCCTTTATAACATATCTTTCTCTTTCACT
>ENA-UPWU01000081-UPWU01000081.1-human-gut-metagenome-genome-assembly--contig:-NODE-81-length-35668-cov-32.209070_pt1 | contig 35668 bp, 33 predicted proteins | sample MGYA00250058_ERZ773392 | MGnify/ENA primary metagenome ERZ773392 (study PRJEB29103, sample SAMN06112084) | human gut metagenome | biome: human gut; feature: ankylosing spondylitis patient; material... | reverse complement strand
CTATCTATTTCTCGGATTTCTTGCAGATGGGTGAAGAAGAGGATTGTCAGCCGGAAGTGGATAAACGCATCTCAGAGTCTTCTTTGGATGATTTGGCGAATATTCTGTATACTTCTGGTACGACTGGTGATTCGAAAGGAGTGATGCTGCATCACTCTAACTACGACGTTGCTTTTAAAGGACATAACGCACGTTTGACTAACCTGGGTGAAAATGATGTCGTCATGAATTTCTTGCCGTTTACGCATATCTTTGAAAGGGCATGGTCGTATTATTGCTTGTATAAAGGATGTATGCTGTGTATCAATCTGCGTCCGCAGGACATTCAGAAGACAATCAAGGAAGTACGGCCTACGGCTATGTGTAGCGTTCCCCGTTTTTGGGAAAAGGTATATGCCGGCGTACAGGAAAAAATCAATGAGACTACGGGCTTGAAAAAGAGTTTGATGCTGGATGCGCTTCGGGTTGGGCGTGAACATAACATTACGTATCTGATGAATGGAAAGACGCCCCCTTCCTTGTTGCATATGAAATATAAGTTTTATGAGAAAACGATTTATAGCCTGCTGAAGAAAACGATAGGAATAGAGAACGGGAATTTCTTTCCTACGGCAGGAGCTGCTATTCCAGAGAAGGTGGCAGAGTTTGTGCATTCGGTAGGCATTAATATGATAGCTGGTTATGGACTGACAGAAAGTACGGCTACAGTCTCTTGTGAATGGATTGGAGATTTCCGTTTGGGAGCGGTAGGGCGTGTACTCGACGGAGTAGAAGTTCGTATTGGAGAAAATAACGAGATACAGCTTCGTGGAGGTACCATAACGAAGGGATATTATAAGAAAGAGGCCATCACCCAGCAGGCATTTACAGAAGATGGCTGGTTCCGTACGGGAGATGCCGGATATATGAAGGATGGTTTCTTGTACTTGACAGACCGAATCAAGGATTTGTTTAAAACTTCCAATGGTAAGTACATTGCTCCGCAGGCCATTGAAACCAAGCTGGTGGTAGACCGTTATATTGATCAGGTGACCATTATTGCGGACCAGCGGAAATTTGTATCGGCCCTGATTGTGCCGGAATACAGTCAGGTGGAGAAGTTTGCGCAGGAACATCACATTGCTTTTGGAAGTAGAAAGGAATTGCTGGAGAATCCTCAGATTATTGAGTTGTTCCGTCTTCGAATTGATACGCTTCAACAGGAGTTTGCGCATTATGAACAGGTTAAGCGCTTTACTCTTCTTCCGGAACCGTTCAGTATGGAACGTGGCGAGCTGACCAACACGCTGAAGCTGAAACGTGCGGTGGTAGCCCGTAACTACAAGGATATTATTGACAAAATGTATGAAGAAAATGTCGGTTAAATAGCTGACTTTTATCTACAGGCACTCTTTCAGAGGTGCCTGTTTTTTCATATCTTTGCAACGAGAAAAAATAACAGACTAATTTATCGTATTTTATGATTACCATAGAGCAACTGAAAGACGTGAAGGAACGTACGGAAGCCTTGTATCGTTATCTGGACATTGAAGGAAAGAAAATACAGGTGGAAGAAGAACAGCTTCGTACGCAGGCACCCGGTTTTTGGGATGACCAGAAGGCTGCCGAAGCACAGATGAAAAAAGTAAAGGCTTTGCAGCAGTGGATTACCGGTTATCAGGAAGTGAAGACATTGGCGGATGAACTGCAGTTGTCTTTTGATTTTTATAAAGATGAACTGGTTACTGAGGAAGAAGTGGATGAGGCCTATTCAAAAGCTATCTCTGCAGTGGAAGAGCTGGAATTGAAGAATATGCTTCGTTCGGAAGCTGACCAGATGGACTGTGTACTGAAAATCAATTCAGGTGCAGGAGGTACAGAAAGTCAGGACTGGGCTTCCATGCTGATGCGTATGTACATGCGCTGGGCTGAAAGCAATGGATATAAGTTGTCGGTAGCTAACCTTCAGGAAGGGGATGAAGCCGGCATCAAGACGGTGACGATGAATATTGAAGGATCCTATGCTTATGGTTATCTGAAAGGCGAAAACGGGGTGCACCGACTGGTTCGTGTATCTCCTTACAATGCACAGGGTAAGCGAATGACTTCTTTTGCATCTGTTTTCGTGACTCCTTTGGTAGATGATTCAATTGAAGTAACCGTAGAACCGGCTCGTTTGTCATGGGATACATTCCGAAGTGGTGGTGCCGGAGGACAGAACGTAAACAAGGTAGAATCTGGTGTACGTCTGCGTTATCAGTATAAAGACCCTTACACAGGCGAAGAAGAAGAAATCTTGATTGAAAATACGGAAACCCGTGACCAGCCGAAGAATAAGGAAAACGCCATGCGTCAGTTGCGCTCTATCATTTATGATAAGGAGTTGCAGCACCGTATGGAAGAGCAGGCTAAGGTTGAGGCCGGAAAGAAAAAAATCGAATGGGGTTCTCAGATACGAAGCTATGTATTCGATGACCGTCGTGTGAAAGACCATCGTACCAACTACCAGACATCGGATGTCAACGGGGTAATGGATGGAAAAATTGACGGTTTCATTAAAGCTTACTTGATGGAGTTTTCAGATAGCGAAATCTGATAACTTTGAGTAAAATCGCTCTTTTTTATTTGTCTTTTTGCAAAGATGTTGTAATTTTAGGGTTGTAAATCTAAAATTGAAAACTTATGGGACGCAACAGAAGTGTAAAAAGACAGAATTTTGAGAAACGTGAGGAAGAAAAAGCCAATAGATTGTTCAAGATGATTTGTATTGTCTTGATTCTATTGGCTATTTTAATGATTGTAGGTTACACGTTGGCTTCTTGATAGCTTGGATAGAATATGCCGCAAGAAATAGAAAGAAAGTTTCTGGTGCGTGATGATTCTTATAAGGCTATGGCTTATGGAAGGAAGCGTATCAGACAAGGCTATATCTGTAGTGAAAGAGGACGCACGGTGCGGGTACGTATCCAGAATGAAGAAGGTTATCTGACCATCAAGGGACCTTCGGACGTATCGGGTATGAGTCGTTATGAATGGGAGCATGCTCTTTCTTTGCAGGAGGCGGAAGAATTGATGAAGTTGTGCGAGCCGGGAATGATTGACAAAACTCGTTATCTGGTACGGTGGGGGACGCACGTTTTTGAGGTGGATGAATTCTACGGAGAAAACAATGGACTGGTCGTGGCGGAAGTTGAATTAACCGATGAGAAGGAAACTTTTGAGATTCCTCCTTTTTTGGGGGAGGAAGTGACCGGACAAGTGAAGTACTATAATTCGTTCTTGATGAAACTTCCTTATCGGGAATGGGGTAAAAATTCTCCTGAAAACTGTCAGAACAAGGGGTAAAAACTCTCAATTGACAGTTTTTACCCGTTTGAATACCAGATTTTGTGAAGAGCTCTCTTTGTTTTTCTACTAATATTGCAGTGTCGAAATAAAGACAGACATTGTTTCAATTAAAGAAAAGAAAGACTAAAAGATTTATGAAAACGGCAAATTTTGCTCAGAACTTGTTGAGCATGCAGACAGAACTACTTCATTTCGCTTATAAATTAACGGCAGACCGTGAGGAAGCGAATGATCTTCTCCAGGAGACTTCATTGAAGGCTTTGGATAATGAAGAAAAGTATGTAGCAGAAACGAACTTCAAAGGATGGATTTATACCATCATGCGTAATATATTCATCAATAATTATCGCAAGACTTTGCGTGATCAGACATACGTTGACAATACCGACAATCAGTTCTTCTTGAACCTGGGAGTGGATATTGAGGATGACTCCATGCAGGGGGCTTACGATTTGAAGGAAATGCGCCGCATTGTGAATGCATTGCCGAAAGAATATCGTGTACCTTTTGCGATGTATGTGTCAGGTTTTAAATATCGGGAAATTGCGGACAAACTTAACCTCCCTTTGGGTACGGTGAAAAGTCGTATCTACTTTACCCGTCAAAGGTTACAAGAAGACTTAAAGGATTTCAGATGATCATGATAACTCTCTATCTTTAAAAATAATATATTTATTATTACATAGACGCCGGTTGCTGTGAGAGCACCCGGCGTTTAGTGTGTTTATGGAGTGGGGAAAGATATTAGTGTGAATTGTGTAACCTTTTTCTGATAAATGGACGATAAATGTAGTAACCTGCCAAAGATGCCAGGAGTATGCCTGTGCAATTGGCTATAAAGTCCATCCAGTCTCCACTACGGTTGTCTGTACACTGTGATTGTAAGATTTCAATGATTCCGCTCATCAGGATGGGCAACAGAATACCTCCAATTGTTAGTTGTATTTTTTTGATTTGTTTATGCCGGATTAGGTGTTCTATCCATATAATGGAACTGAGACCACCATACATGCATACATGTACTAGTTTGTCGAAATTATTAATTTCTTCCAGTTGAGTATGTGGAGGAGTAAAAAAGGATAAATACCAAATGGCAAGAATTGTCAAAATAGAAAATGGGTATTGTCTTAAAATCTGCATTTTGTGTAAAACTTTAAATTTTCATGCAAAAATACGATATTTTTTGTACTTTTGTCCCCGTTTTAAAGTGTAATTATAATAAAATGATTTATGCAGCATAAGAGTGAAAGAGCAAACTTTGGAAGTAAATTAGGTGCAATTCTTGCGGCCGCAGGTTCTGCGGTAGGTTTGGGTAACATTTGGCGTTTTCCTTATGAAACAGGAAATCATGGTGGAGCTGCATTTATATTAATTTATCTGGGCTGTGTCATTGTATTCGGGTTACCTATAATGATTGCGGAATTTACCATTGGCCGACGTGCAAAGGCCTGTACGGGTGGAGCGTATGAAACGTTGGCTCCGGGTACACATTGGAAATGGGTAGGCTATGCCGGAGTATTAACCGGCTTTTTGATATTGGGATATTATTCGGTAGTAGCCGGATGGACCTTGGAGTATGTATGGCAAGCTGTTTCGTTTGGATTGTCAGGAAAAACCTCTGGAGAGTATGTCTCTATGTTTCAAGACTTTTCTCAACAACCGTTCCGACCGCTTCTGTGGTTGTTTGTGTTTATGTTTGTTACTCATTTCGTTATTGTGAAAGGTGTAAAAGACGGGATAGAGAAATCTTCTAAAATCATGATGCCATTGCTGTTTATTTTGGTTATTCTGCTAGCTGGTTGCTCTATCATGCTGCCTGGGGCTGAAAAGGGAATCAAATTTTTACTTCATCCAGATTTTAGTAAGGTTACTCCAGATGTTTTTTTAGGGGCAATGGGACAAGCTTTCTTCTCTATGAGCCTGGGGATGGGATGTCTTTCTACTTATGCTTCTTATTTTGGAAAGGAGACTCGTTTGGGGCATACGGCCATGAGTGTAGGGTTGATAGATACGTGTGTGGCTGTGTTGGCTGGATTGATTATCTTTCCGGCAGCCTTTTCTGTGGGTATTCAGCCCGATGCAGGTCCTTCTTTGATATTTATCACTTTGCCTAATGTGTTCCAGCAGGCTTTTGCCAATGTACCTTTCTTGGCCTATATATGTTCTGTGGCTTTCTATGTGTTATTGGCTTTGGCTGCCTTGACGTCTACAATCTCTTTGCATGAGGTTTCTACGGCCTTTCTGCATGAGAAGTTTCATTTTACACGAGGACGAGCTGCCTGTATTGTTACAGGAGGATGCCTGCTGATAGGTATTGTATCTTCATTAGCTTTAGGAGAATGGAGTAGTTTGAAGATTGGTGGGTTAAATATGTTTGATGCATTGGATTATCTGACTGCTAAAATTATGCTTCCGGTATGCGGTATGTTTGCAGCCGTGTTTGTCGGTTGGGTATTAGACAAGAAAATCGTAAGAGGAGAAGTGACTAATTATGGTATGTTAAAAGCTCCTTATTATCCAGTGTATCTGATAGTCTTGCGATTTGTTGCTCCTATTGGTATTCTTGCTATATTTGTCAATGAATTGGGCTTGTTGAGCTGGTAATGTGGAAGGATTTTTTCTATTATTCCCGTTCTGAGAGGAGAGTAATTCTGCTTTTGTTAGGCATACTGGTAATCTTAGGCATTTCTTGGTTGATATGCCATAAAGTCTATAAGCCAGAATATGTACGTCAGGAAGACTCTGCTGAGATAGATTCTTTTCTGGCTTCTGTGAAGCAACGTGAGGTTTCCTATGCTAAGCGCAACTATACGGCATCAGGTGTCAGGAAAGGGCAGGAGGTCGTTTTGTTTGATTTTAATCCGAATACAGCCGATTCCGTACAATTGAAAAAGCTGGGATTGCCTTCTTTTGTAGTTCGTAATATTCTTCGGTATCGGGAAAAAGGAGGCGTTTTTCGTACTCCGGAAGCTTTTGCTCGCATTTATGGGTTGACGGAGGAGCAATATTTATTGCTGAAACCCTATATTCAGATACCTTCAACAGAGGAGGGTAAGCGAGATTCTGTGTATGAACAAGTTAAACCACAAAGAATAGAAAAATATCCGGAAGGAACCCTTGTGCCCTTGAATGAAGCGGATACAGCTCAATTAAAGCGGATACCGGGTGTAGGAAGCGGTATCGCCAAAATGATTGTGGCTTATCGTAACCGTCTTGGAGGTTTTGTTCGTTTGGAACAGTTGCAGGAGATTCCGCATGTAGATACCTGTTTGAATAAATGGTTTGTTGTGCAAGGTACTCCTTTTCGGAAAATACGAGTAAATAAAGACGGGTTGGATAAATTACGTAATCATCCTTATATGGATTTTTATAAGGCCAAAGCTATTTTGGAGTATCGCCGGAAAAGGGGCAATATAAAAGGTCTTTCCCGGCTTTCTCTCTTTGAAGAGTTTACCGAAAAAGACCTTCAACGCTTGTCTCCTTATTTATCTTTTGAATGATTTATTTGCGTGAATAACCTGCTGCTTCAGCTATTTTTACTGGAATCTCGGTATTGTCAATCCGGTTTTGGAATTTCTCTGCTCCAGCTCCAATGGCAAAGACCGGTACATACCCTGCAGAGTGTCCTCCACTTGTCCAGCCAGTTAAAGCTATTTCATTGATAATTCGTTTAGCTTCTGCTGCAATAGGTTCGTCTTGAGCATATTCGCTCTTTTCCATTTTTACTTGTTGGTTTTTCATAGTCTGCTCGTACACGTTTTTCAAGCGAGCTTCCTGTTTTTCGTTTAACTGGATTTTATCCCAAAATCCGAAATTGTCTTTTAAGGCCTGTTGTACAGTTTCCCAGGATACCTGATTATTCGTTTTAGAGCGAAGCTGGTTGATGACTTTGGTGAATCCACTTTCACTGACCTTCTGGTTCTTGAGTACCTGCAGGTTTAGTTCATACGGACCTTTTCCTAAAACAAAACCTCCGGTTTCATGGTCGGCAGTAACTACAATTAAGGTTTCATCCGGATGTTGTGAGTAGAATTCGTAAGCGACCTTAATGGCATTGTCAAAGTCGATTACTTCATGAAAGGTCGTAGCGGCATCGTTGCTATGGCATGCCCAGTCGATTTTTCCACCTTCTACCATCAGGAAGAACCCTTTTGATAAATCTTTAGAGAGGAAATTAATTGCCGAACGGGTTATTTCTTGCAAAGTAAGGTCACTTTTTCCCCGGTCAATAGCGTATGGGATGGAAGAACGGTCCGCCTTAGAAGCGGCTTCCGACTGGAACAGAATCATCTTGTCTGCTTTTTTACTTTTCTTGAGATAATCTTTATATCCTCTGGCAATGATGTATCCGTATTGATCAGCCAGTGAGTAAAGATTCGTTGCTTGAGGATTATTTTTGTCCTGTGGTTGTAGAAAGTCTGAACCGGCATAGAAATCAAACCCTGTTTCATATAAGTCTTTTCCTATCTCGTAATAACTTCCTCTTCCTGAAGCATGTGCATAGAAAGCAGCAGGAGTTGCATGGTCTATGCTGACGCTGGTAGCTACTCCTACCCGGCATCCATGTTGTTTAGCCCATGTAGCTACACTGTAAACGGGGGTCTGTAAATCTTTTAAAACTCCGATAGCTCCATCTTTTGTTTTGTTTCCTGTTGCAAGCGCCGTACCTGCAGCAGCAGAATCTGTTACTCCGTTAGTGGCAGAGAAAGTGGTGGCTACGGTTGTGTAGGGGAATTGTGTAAACTGTAGGGGAGTTATACCGATTTTTCCTTCAAGTTCACCAAGATATAATTCTGTGCCTTGTACTTGATTGACTCCCATTCCGTCTCCGATGAAATAGAATACGTACTTGGCTTGCTGTGCATCTATCCGGCAAAAAACCATCAAGAAGAACATAATAGTGATAGATAACTTTTTCATAAAGCCTTGTGTTGAAATTATTTTTTTTCGCGAAAATAAGAAAAAATACGGCTTCGGAGATTTTTTTTAAAAAAAGATGCCTTAAAATGGGAAACGATTTCAAGTTCTTTCATTTTACTTATTGAATGATGTTACATTTTTTAAACATGTAATTATGAAAAAAAGAATTTTATTAGGGGCCTCTTTGATTTTGTCCCTGTTGGCTTCTTGCCAGCAAAAAGAGAATTTGCAGAACGTGAGTGATGAATTGAACTTGAGCTTGGAAGCTTCTGTGTATGCTTCTTCTGGTAGTTCTAGGGTTTCCACAGATGAGTCGGGAGTTACGACTTTTTCAGAAGGAGATGAATTAGGCTTTTTCATGCCAGAAGAAGATGAACCTGTGAAGTGGACGTTGAGCGGTAGCCAATGGACTCCTGAATTTCCCTTATCGTGGAAAGATAAAGTAAGTAAATTTTCATACTGCGCTTATTACCCTTATTCGTCTGAGGCTACGGTTCGTGGAGATATTCCGATGCCTGATTTGAGTTTACAGAAAGGAACACTTGCAGGCATTGGAGAGTTTGATTTTCTGACTGCCCGTTGTGAGGTTAGCTATCAGGAAACGGATAATGGAAAAGTTTCTTTCACAGGGGAATCGTCTTTCAGACATGCGTATAGCCTTATTTCTATTACGATAAAGAAAGATTTACCAGAAGAAAATGTATTGATTAGTCAGGCATCCTTTAAAGGAGATAACTTATTTGGTAATAGTACCTATCATTTTGCAGAATCGGAAGCAGAGGATGGTATTTCTTATTTGGAATTACCTGAGGTAGATGCTTTGACATTGAATTTTGAGGAGCCGGTTACTGTAGTTGAGGATACCGGTTATACTTTGTTCTTATTGTGTAATCCACAGGATTTGGTAGAGGATTCTGAATTCTCTATTTCTTATCAGCGAGATGGAGTATCTTATACTGCATCTACCCAAAAACTAGGAAATCAGTTTGCAGCAGGTAAATATTATCAGTTTATTCTGAAATTAACGAAGGCTGAATTAAGTTTGGAAGGTTGTGAGGTAAGTGATTGGATTTCTGAAAAACTTCCAGAAATAGCTATTGAAGAAACTCCTACGTAAGTTTACTACTGATGATTGTTTCCGGAGAAGCTATAAATGAGTTTCTCCGGATTTTTTATGCCTGCTTTTATCTCTTGAAATAGAATTGTAATAAATCTCAGAAAAAACATATAACTTTGCACCTTCAAATAAACTAACAGTCAATTTTGTTCATTTAACATAACAATGAAAGCACTTAAAGACCGCATCATTCGTGATGGAAAATGCTTTGAGGGAGGCATCCTTAAAGTAGATAATTTTATTAATCATCAGATGGACCCTATTCTGATGAAGTCAATGGCAGTAGAGTTTGTACGGAGATTCGCCAGTACGAAGATTAACAAGGTTCTGACCATTGAGGCCAGCGGCATTGCTCCTGCAATTATGGTTGGTTATCTGTTGGAACTTCCGGTTGTTTTTGCCAAGAAGAAAAAACCGAGCACAATGGAGAACATGCTGACAACCACTGTCTATTCGTTTACGAAAGATCGCACGTATGATGTGTGTGTAAGTAAGGATTATTTATGTCCGGGAGATAAGGTGTTGTTCATTGATGACTTCTTAGCCAATGGCAATGCCGCAAAGGGGATTATTGATCTGGTACAGAAAGCAGGAGCTGAATTAGTGGGAATGGGTTTCCTGATAGAAAAATCTTTCCAGCACGGAGGAGATTATTTGAGAGCACAAGGCATTCATGTGGAATCTTTGGCGATAATTGAAAGTTTGGAAAATTGTCAAATTAAAATAAAAGACTAAATCTTTAAATGGAAAAAGAACAACAGCAAACAGCCCAGAGTGCTGGGCTTATTTACGGGTTGAATGACCGTCCGCCTTTAAAAGATTCTATTTTTGCGGCTTTGCAGCATTTGTTGGCAATCTTTGTAGCTATTATTACCCCTCCACTGATTATTGCAGGGGCATTAAAATTGGATTTGGAAACCACCGGATTTTTAGTTTCCATGGCTCTTTTTGCATCGGGTATTTCTACATTTATCCAGTGCCGTCGCGTAGGACCGATAGGTTGTGGACTGCTGTGTATTCAGGGAACCAGCTTCTCATTCATTGGTCCGATTATTTCTGCGGGCTTAACAGGTGGACTAAGTGCTATTTTCGGGGCTTGTATTGTAGCTTCTTCGGTGGAGATGTTAATTAGCCGAGTGTTGAAGTATACACGCAGAGTTATTACTCCTTTGGTATCGGGGATTGTGGTAACACTGATAGGTATGAGTTTGATTAAAGTGGGAATCTCTGCTTGCGGGGGTGGAGCTGCTGCACAGGCAGATGGTACTTTCGGGGCTTTCCGCCATATTGGTTTAGCTGCTTTGGTACTTGTCTTGATTATCTTTTTCAATCGTAGTTCCAATCGTTATTTGCGAATGAGTTCCATTGTTATCGGCCTGGTGGTTGGCTACGTATTAGCGTGGGCATTGGGAATGGTTGACTTTTCTGCTGTACAGAGCTATGGTGGTTTCAATATTCCTATACCTTTCCGTTACGGTATTTCATTTGATATTTCTGCTATCATCGCTTTAGCGTTGGTTTATTTGATTACGGCAATCGAAGCGTATGGGGATATTACAGCCAATTCATTGATTTCTGGGGAGCCGGTAGAAGGGGAAACGTTTGTCAAGCGTGCTTCTGGAGGTATTTTGGCCGATGGTTTCAATTCCATGCTGGCCGGATTCTTCAACTCTTTCCCTAACTCGATTTTTGCTCAGAATAATGGTATGATTCAGTTGACAGGAGTAGCCAGTCGCTACGTAGGATACTTTATTGCAGGTTTCCTTATTTTGCTGGGCTTATTTCCTGCAGTAGGATTGATTTTCTCGTTGATGCCTGAACCGGTGTTGGGTGGAGCTACTCTGTTGATGTTTGGAACAGTGGCTGCCGCAGGAATCCGAATCATTTCTGCACAGAAAATCAACCGTAAGGCTACGCTGGTGATGGCTTTGAGCTTTTCTTTCGGCTTGAGTGTGGAACTTGTACCGGATATTCTTTGTCAGTTGCCGGAAACCGTGCGTAATATATTTTCTTCAGGTATTACAACTGGTGGACTGACTGCTATCTTGTCTAATCTGCTGATTCAGATAAAAGAATAAAAAACATATTGGATTAAAAGAAGAAAGGCTGCCTCAAGATTTTTGGGACAGCCTTTTTTATGGTTTTAGGATGCTGCTTATCGAGAAGCAAACATTGATTGGCTATTAGCCTGACGTGCAGAAATCATACCTTGCAAATCGGGAGATACAGTCACCGGAGTGCCGTCCTGCTGTTTGAAAGTGATAGTTCCGTCTTCATTCATGGTAATCAGTTCGAATGTCTGACCTTCGGCAGAAGCATTCCATGTATTCTTTTCTTTGTCATAAATTAAGGTAAGTGGCTTGTCTTCTTCACCCTTCTTTGTGATAGTGTAGCCATCTTCATTGGTTTGTACAAGGTATTCTCCGCTTTCACCTTTTACTGTTTTTACGCTACCTACATCGGCCAAAGGATTTGAACCAGACCAGAACTCGATAGAGTTCAGTACAATGACGTCTGCCAAATAAGCTACTTCATATACAGGTACGATATGAAATGCTAAAAAGACAATTTCATTCACGAATTTATTGCCAATGTTGTTGTTCCAGTCCTTCAGACTACTCCATAAACCAAATGAACCGATACATGAGGAGCATATAATGCTGCCGCTTAGAATCAGGCAGGCAGCCGAAAATTTTAGTTTTTTCATACGCAATTTCAATTTTGGGTTAATATTTTATATGTATTGTCGTTTTGCTATTACAATTTGTTACAAAGTTAGAAGATATTTTGGATTATGAAAGAAAAAGGTAAAAAAATAGTATCTTTGCGCTGTTTTTTGTGAGAAATTAATGATTAAATAAAAAATAGAATGAAAGAAACAATTCAGAAGAGATTGAGCGATTCGAAGACGGCACGCTGGACTGCTTTGTTTATCGTTTCGTTTACCATGATGTGTGGTTATTTTCTGACGGATGTGATGTCTCCGTTGGAAAACTTGTTGACAACAAAGGGTCAGGTGGTATATTTTACAGATGATACCTCTATGCCGGCAGACAGTCTGGTGGCCAAAGTGAATTACTTTTCTTCGGAAGAAATGCTTTCAAATCCGTTGCTGACTGTAGAGCAACTTGAGGAAGGAAGTAAGGTGCAGTATTATGAGATGCAGAATGGTGCACAGATACAGACAGAAAAGACAATTAGTTCTGTCGCCAGAGGGGAAGGCTGGTCAAGTACGGAATATGGCTTCTTCTCAGGAGCTTATGGCTTGATTAATGTGTTCTTGCTGATGCTGTTTTTCGGTGGGGTGATTCTGGATAAAATGGGAATCCGTTTTACCGGAATGATGTCTTCTGGATTGATGTTTATGGGAGCTCTGATTAAATGGTATGCCCTTTCTTCCGATTTTGGAGATGCACAGCTTTTTGGGATGGACATGCAGGTGGCATTGGCTTCTTTAGGATTTGCGATCTTCGGAATGGGCGCTGAAATCACAGGTATTACTGCATCTAAAGTCATTGTAAAATGGTTTGCCGGAAAGGAACTGGCGCTTGCCATGGGACTTCAGGTGGCAATGGCTCGTATTGGTACGGCCGTGGCTTTGGCGGTAAGCTTGCCGGTAGCCCGTTGGATGGGAGATGTTTCTTATCCGGTGTTGTTCGGAGCCATTTTGTTATGCGTGGGATTTGCTTCATATATGATTTACTGTGTCATGGACCGCAAGGAAGATGCTTCTGCCGCAGCTGTTCGTATGGAAAACGGAGAGGCTGAAGAAGAAGGCTTCAAATTGTCCGATTTAAAACTGATTTTCTGTAGCAAGGGCTTCTGGTTGATTAACCTGCTGTGCCTGATGTTCTATGCCGGTGTGTTCCCCTTCCTGAAGTTTGCGACAAAACTGATGATTTATAAATACGATGTGCCGGAATCTTTTGCCGGATTGATTCCTGCCTTATTGCCTTTTGGAACCATTCTGCTGACACCCGTATTCGGCTCTTTATATGACCGTATCGGTCGCGGAGCTACCTTGATGATTATTGGTTCAGTCATGTTGACAGTGGTTCACGTGTTGTTTGCTCTTCCGGTAATGAACTACTGGTGGTTTGCTGTTATTGTCATGATTGTATTGGGAATAGCATTTTCTTTGGTACCCAGTGCCATGTGGCCTTCAGTTCCTAAGATTATCCCGATGAAGCAGTTGGGTTCTGCTTATGCTACCATTTTCTATATCCAGAATATCGGGTTGACAATGGTGCCTTGGTTGATTGGATGGGTTATCGAACATTTTGCAACTTTGCGTAACGAAGCTGGTGTAATTGTAGGCTATGACTATACGGCTCCGATGGTTATTTTTGCAGTGTTTGGTCTGTGTGCCATTCTTATTTCTACATTGCTTCGTGTAGAAGACAGCAAAAAACATTATGGACTGGAAGAAGCTAATATGAAAAAATAATTTTTAAGTCTCTTTCATGGAAGGAGCGGGGGTGTGTCAGGCACATCTTCAGCTCCTTTTATTTTTATTAATACCTCATAAGAAAGGGGAATGGCGGTATATACTTTGTCTTGTGGATTTTTTCCCGTATCTTTGGACTGTTTTTATGTGAGAATCTGTCTGTGAGATAACAAATGGCCTATAAAGGGCAATAAACTACCGGATAGATTTCTACATGAGAAATGTGTAACAAAAATTTAGCTATGAATAATACGAAGAAAAAATCACCTATATCATGGGTTCCTACAGCATATTTTGCCATGGGACTTCCTTTTGTAGTACTCAATATGGTTACCGTGTTAATGTTTAAAGGGCTTGAAGTAGATGATAAGCTAATCACCTTCTGGACGTCGTTGATTCTTCTGCCCTGGACATTGAAACCATTGTGGAGTCCTTTCCTTGAACTTTTCCGAACAAAGAAATTTTTTGTGATTGTTACTCAGCTGATTACAGGAGTTACTTTCGGGTTGGTAGCTTTTGCGTTGAACCTGTCCCATTTTTTCAGTATCTCCATTGCGCTGCTGGCCATTGTTGCTTTTAGCGGAGCTACTCACGACATCGCTTGCGACGGAGTATATATGAGTGAACTGTCCAATGAGGACCAGGCAAAGTTTATTGGCTGGCAGGGAGCCTTTTATAACATAGCAAAGATTCTGGCAACGGGTGGTTTGGTATACCTGGCTGGATATTTCATCGAGCTGAATGCAGATGCCGGATTGCTGACTGCCAACAAAAGGGCTTGGATGATTATCTTGCTGATTCTTTCCGTAACCATGATTCTTCTGGGAATCTATCATCTGTTTGCTTTGCCTTCTACCCAGTCGGCTTCTTCTAAAAAAACATTACGGAGTAACAAGGAAGTGATGAAGGAACTGGGACAGGTATTGATGGACTTTTTCCGCAAGACACACATCACTTATTATATCTTCTTCATCATCCTTTATCGTTTTGCAGAAGGATTTGTGATGAAGATTGTACCGCTGTTCCTGAAAGCAGACCGGGAGATGGGAGGCTTGGGACTCAATGAAAAGGAAATCGGACTTTATTATGGTACATACGGAGCTGCGGCCTTTGTGTTGGGGTCTTTGCTGGCAGGATATTATATTGCCCGACGGGGATTGAAAAAAACAATCTTCTCGTTGTGCTGTATTTTCAACCTTCCTTTTATGGTGTATGCCTTGTTTGCTTACTTCCAGCCGGAGAGTGGTTGGATAATATGCAGTGGCATCGTCTTTGAGTATTTCGGATATGGTTTCGGCTTTGTCGGACTTTCTTTGTTTATGATGCAGCAGGTGGCTCCCGGCAAGCATCAGATGGCTCATTATGCATTTGCTTCAGGAATCATGAATTTTGGAGTGATGATTCCGGGAATGTTAAGCGGCTGGGTGTGCGAAAGTCTTGGCACATGGTTTGACAAGCCGGGAGGCTATGAGCCTTTCTTTATCTTCGTACTGATTGCTACAATTCCAGCCTTCCTGATTACTTATTTCCTTCCGTTTAAGTATGATAATGGAGGAAATTTGCTGGAAGGCGAAAAAGAATATGTATAATAATCAATTAAACTAACTGGATATGAATGAAAAATTTGTAATGCCCTGGGAAGAACGCCCGGCAGACTGTAAAGAAGTGATGTGGCGCTATTCGAAGAATCCTGTTATCGGACGTTATCAGATACCTTCATCGAATAGTATTTTCAATAGTGCGGTAGTTCCCTTCAAGGATGGATTTGCAGGGGTGTTCCGTTGCGACAACCGAGCTGTACAGATGAATATCTTTGCTGGTTTCAGTAAGGACGGTATCAACTGGGAAATCAATCATGAGCCGATTGTCTTTAAACCCGGCAATACGGAGATGATAGATTCAGAGTATAAATATGACCCTCGTGTGACTTGGATTGAAGACCGTTACTGGATTACATGGTGCAACGGTTATCACGGACCTACCATCGGCATCGGTTATACATTCGATTTCAAGGAATTCTATCAGTGCGAGAATGCCTTCCTTCCATTTAACCGTAACGGCGTATTGTTCCCGCAGAAAATTAACGGTAAGTATGCTATGCTGAGCCGTCCGAGCGACAACGGTCATACACCTTTCGGAGATATTTATATCAGCTACAGTCCCGATATGAAGTATTGGGGTGAGCACCGTTGTGTAATGAAAGTGACTCCTTTCCCGGAAAGTGCCTGGCAGTGTACGAAAATTGGAGCCGGCTCTGTGCCTTTCCTGACAGAAGAAGGCTGGCTGATGTTCTATCACGGGGTTATTACCACTTGTAACGGTTTCCGTTATTCTATGGGAGCTGCTATTCTGGATAAGGACCATCCGGAAAAGGTACTTTATCGTACCCGTGATTACCTGTTGGCTCCTGCTGCACCTTATGAACTGCAGGGAGATGTCCCCAATGTAGTGTTCCCGTGTGCTGCTCTTCAGGATGGAGAAAGAGTAGCTGTGTACTACGGGGCTGCTGATACCGTGGTAGGAATGGCTTTCGGTTATATTTCCGAAATCATTGATTTTGTAAAGCGTACTTCTATTTTGTAAATGTAAATATTTAATAAGGCTGTTCCTGTGGCCAGACGCTATGGGAGTAGCCTTTTTTATTTTAGGCCTATGAAAAAACTAATCGCATCTCTGAGCTTTTTGTTCATCTGGAATTGTGCCAATGCGCAGGACCCGGTGGACTATGTAGACCCGTTTATTGGAACAACCAATTTTGGTACGTGTAATCCGGGAGCTGTCTGTCCGAATGGTTTGATGTCGGTCGTTCCTTTTAATGTGATGGGGTCGGATGAAAATACCTATGACAAAGACGCTCGCTGGTGGTCTACTCCTTATGAATACACGAACAGCTATTTTACCGGACTCTCTCATGTCAACCTGAGTGGGGTGGGTTGTCCTGAAATGGGTTCTCTGTTGCTGATGCCCACAACCGGTGAATTAAATGTCGACTATCATCATTACGGAAGCAAGTATGAAAAGGAAACGGCTTCACCGGGATATTACAGTTTGCAGCTGACCAAATATAATATTAAAGTAGAGGCTACTTCTACATTGAGAACAGGGCTTACCCGCTTTACTTTTCCAAAGGGGAAGAGCCATATCCTGATGAACCTGGGAGAAGGACTGACCAATGAATCGGGAGCTTATCTGCGCCGGATAAATGACCGTGAAATTGAGGGCATGAAGTTCTTGGGTACGTTCTGTTATAATCCTCAGGCTGTGTTCCCTATTTATTTTGTCATGCGTATCAACAAGGCTCCTAAGCAGACTGGTTACTGGAAATTCCAGCGTAAGATGACGGGGGTGGAAGCCGAATGGGATAAAGACAATGGCAAATACAAATTGTACACGCAGTATGACCGGGATTTGGCTGGCGACGACATCGGTGCATGGTTCACTTTCGATACAGAAGAAAATGAACAGATAGAAGTGGCCGTAGGTGTATCTTTTGTAAGTATGGAAAATGCCCGTCAGAATTTGGAAGCTGAGCAGCATGGAGCTGGATTCGATGAAATCTATGCCAGCGCACGGAAACAGTGGAACGACGATTTGAGCCGTATCACCGTAGAAGGAGGTACAAAGGAACAGAAAACGGTGTTCTATACTGCCTTGTATCACACGCTGATTCACCCGAATATCCTCCAGGATGTAAACGGGGAATACCCAGCCATGGAAACCGGAGAAACGAAGACAACTAAAAATAATCGTTATACCGTATATTCTTTGTGGGATACCTATCGTAACCTGCATCAGTTGATGACTCTGGTGTATCCCGAACGTCAGATTGACATGGTACGTACTATGGTCGATATGTACAAAGAGCATGGGTGGTTGCCTAAATGGGAGTTGTACGGACGTGAAACCCTCACAATGGAAGGTGACCCCAGTTTGCCGGTGATTGTGGATACCTGGATGAAGGGTCTGCGCGACTTTGATATGGAAACAGCCTATGAGGCTATGCGCAAGTCGGCCACTCTTCCTGGAAAGGAAAACCTGATGCGTCCGGACAACGATGATTACATGAGCAAAGGCTATGTGCCTTTGATGGAACAGTTCGATAACTCCGTATCGCATGCCTTGGAATATTACATTGCCGATTATGCTTTGTATACGTTGGCCAAGAGCATGGGAAAGAAAGAGGATGCCGATTTGTTCTACAAGCGGTCTATGGGATACAAGCATTATTATTGCAAGGAATTCGGAACGTTGCGTCCTATTTTGCCGGACGGAAAATTCTATTCTCCGTTTGATCCGCTTCAGGGACAGAACTTTGAACCTAGTCCGGGATTCCACGAAGGTAACTCCTGGAACTATACCTTCTACGTACCGCATGATGTAAAAGGACTGGCTCGCCTGATGGGAGGACAGAAGAAGTTTATCGACAAACTGCAGATGGTATTCGACAAAGGCTATTATGACCCGGCTAATGAACCGGATATTGCTTATCCTTATCTGTTCAGTTACTTCAAGGGGGAAGAATGGCGTACACAGAAAACCGTTCGCGAACTGCTGGCTAAGTACTTTACTCCCAAACCTGACGGTATTCCGGGAAATGACGATGCTGGTACCATGTCAGCCTGGGCTGTATTCAGCATGATGGGCTTCTACCCTGACTGTCCGGGTGTTCCGGAGTATACGTTGACCGACCCGACTTTCGACCGTATTACCATTCGTTTGAATCCGGATTTTTATGGAAAAGATAAACTGGTCATTGAGAAGAAGGAGAATGGTTCACCGGAAGGGTATATCCAGAAAATAGAACTTGGCGGCAAGAAAACAGGTTACCGGATTAATCACAATGACTTGGTAAAAGGCGGCACATTGACGTTCTATAAATAACACAAGCAGATTAGTTTTCCCCTTTTGTTCGTCTTTTCTTTACGGTGTGGCGTACCAGAAAGATGCTGGCTTCGTATAAAAGCACGATGGGGAAGGTTACAATCAGCATAGTAAACACGTCTGAGGTAGGAGTGATGATGGCAGCGATAATCATTGCGACAACCCAGGCGTGTTTTCTGTATTGTGCCATGAAATCGGCAGACAAGATACCCAATTTGGCCAGCAGCCAGGTAAGAATCGGAATCTCAAACGTGATACCCATCATCAGGCTCAGCATGTTCAGTGTATCAATATAAGAACTGAGCAGAATGGTATTTTCCACCTCCTGACTCACTTGATAGGTCGAAAGAAAGCGGAATGTAAAAGGAAATATCAGGAAATAGCTGAATAATACTCCTGTCAGGAAGAGTAGATAGCCCCAGAATATCAGCCAGCGGGAATATTTCTTTTCATTCTGGTAGAGTGCCGGCGAAATAAAATGAAAAAGCTGATAGAGTATGTAAGGAGAAGCCAGCAGAATACCCGCATAGAACGAAACACTCATGTGGGTGAGAAACTGTCCTGATAGTTGTGTGTTGATTAGTTTTACCGGCAAAGCTTCTGCTTCCAGTCCGGCTATATGCAGTATTCTTCCTAACCACGCAAAGAAACGGTAGGTACAGAAGTCGCCCTCTTTGGGAGCAAGGATGAGGCCAAAAAGCTCTTCTTTGAAACAGAAGGCCAGCAGCATAAGTACAATTACCGCACATGCGATGTGGATAATCGTTTTACGCAGCTCGTCCAGGTGGTCCCAGAAAGTCAGTTCCGTTGGTTGCGTTGGTTTCACGGTTGTTATTTTTCTTTTTTCTCGTTCGAAGTGGTTTCTTCCTTCTTTGGGTTTGTTTCTTTCAGGTTATCTTCCACTTCGTTCATGCCTTCCTTGAAACTTCTTACACCTTTGCCAATACCTTTCATCAGTTCGGGAATCTTTTTTCCGCCGAACAGCAGCAGAATGATTAAAGCAAGAAATAAAAATTCCTGGGTACCGATACCCATAAACAGCAATGTAGTATTCATGTACTTTTTGTGTAAATAGAGAGTTAGTTTATAGTTTATTCTTCCGCAAAAATATGGATTGTTTTTTATCTGAGCAAATGTGTATTCTTTTGCCTTTTTAGTTTTTCAATAAAAGTGGTAGGATTTAGTACATTTTTATGAAGTGACGATTCGTTTTTTATGTCCTCTTTAGGTAGAACTTATGTTTCTCAAGACGGAAACCTACATTCTCCTTACCTGAGACGTATGTTTCAGGTAAGGGAAACATAAAAAGTAATGGGACATTAGAAGATAAACGAAAAAGTGTTTCAAGTATTCATAGAAAAGACAGACCGCAAGAGAAACTGATATTTGTCCTCTTGCGGTCTGTCTTTTTATAGGTAAGGAATAAAATTATTTCTTAGTCAATGAAACATTGTCAATCAATGCTTTGGAGTCTTTTGTCTGAAGCTGTATAACGATGACAAAATCACCTAAAGTAGCATCTGATACGGGAGCTTCCGTAACTGTTCCTCCTTTATCTTCCACCCCTTTGATACTGGCAAATGCATTGACTGTTTTTGAGAAATCAAAGCTTGCTGATACTTTTGACCATCGGCCGGCTTTTTTGATTACACGGCTATAAGCTGCGGCAGACTGGTTTTTGGTGGATTCGTCGCTGAGGTCAAATCCTTCACGCATAATGAAAAGATTGTCTGTTTTTGCATCACGGATGAAGAAACGAACCTGTGCTCCGTCTGTAAGGGCTTTCATGTCAAAAGATAAGGTGTATACAGCTTTTTCTGCTCCTTGAAGACGCTGGCCCAGATAAGCTTTGTACCATGAATTGTCTGTGGTTGTTGCAATCTGTACGGCATTGCCATGCTTTTCGTCATCAGTTGCGGGGCTGATGGTGGTTGCACCGTTTGTCTTGTCAAATGCAAACCAGTCTTCTGTAGAAGGAATGGATGCATAAGTCTTTTCGTTATTCAACGGAGTGTCGAAGTTGCCGTTTTTTACTAAATTTTGTGCATGGGTTCCCATTGCTAAGAAAGCCACTGCAGCTACAACAAATACTTTTTTCATAAATTTCTTAGGTTAGTTTTGATCGATAGTCTGTACAAATATACGAAAATTCATCTATATGCAGATTCCTTTTTGGATTGTTTAGGGTTTTAAAATGTGACTGTGGTGTGAGATATGGCGATATATTGGGCAAATGTCAGCAAGATGTCAGTTAGAATTTTCGCTATTGTGAGAGGGAGTGTATAGCTTTGTTTCTGAAAAATATAGCTGGATATGGAAAAGAAAAGACATTACGTTGTCATGCGTCGGTTTATTATTCTTTTTTCTTTTATAGTTGGAATTGCATCTTTCTTTATTTCTTATAATAAGAAAAAGGATTCGTCTTTGCCCGATAAACTGGAGCAAATGATGTGTCGTACGAAGATGAATGTGCATTGCGATCCTTTTTATGGTTACCAGGTACATTATCCTGCGTTCTTCGAACAGGTTCCGGATTCACTCATTCATGAAACGGGATGTTGCCAGTTTTATTTTGGGAATATGCTGAAGATTGCTCAGACAGCCTTTATTGTAACTAATCTTGAAGGATTTACCGTGCGGCAGGGGATGGAATATTTTGCCATAGAGCAGCATGCCACTGAACGGCGGTGTGGAAATGATTATTTCATTCTTTCCGGACCTCTTTATATCAACCATCGGCCAGTAGAGGGCTATCGTTTTTATGCCAAATACGTGCAGCGGCAAAAACTCTGGTTTGTGCAGTCATTGTCTTACCCAGCGAGTTGCACACGTGCTGTTTCACGACTTATTGAGCTGATTGATAACTGGCAAGTGTGGGAGTAGGTGAAAGGCTCAGGTATTCTATTGGGTTCAGAAAGCCAACGAAATTTTTCTTTAAAATATTCGGGCTGTCTTGTCTCTTCCCTAAAAGATGGGTATCTTTGACTCGTTTTTCATTTAACATTGATACTCATGCAGGATTTTGTTCATTTGCACGTTCATACGCAGTATTCTATTCTTGACGGACAGGCTTCTATTCCCCGATTGGTGGACAAGGCCATGGCCAACGGCATGCGAGGAATCGCAGTGACCGACCACGGAGATATGTTCGGTATCAAGGAGTTCTTCAACTATGTCAACAAGAAGAACGGGGGTACGAATGGGGAGATTAAGGATTTGAAGAAGAAAATTGCCGCATTGGAAAGTGGTAAGGAAGAGTCGGAAAACCCCGAAGCGGAGATTGCAGCTTGCAAGGAACAGTTGGAGGCTGCGAAAAAGAAGCTGTTCAAACCTATTTTCGGTTGTGAAATGTATGTAGCCCGCCGCCGTCTGGAGGATAAGGAAGGTAAGCCTGACCAGAGCGGGTATCACTTGGTGGTGCTGGCTAAGAATCTGAAAGGTTATCATAACCTGATTAAACTGGTGTCGAAGGCATGGACCAAGGGATTCTATATGCGTCCGCGTACAGACCGTGCGGAGTTGGAGAAGTATCACGAGGGACTGATTGTATGCTCGGCTTGTTTGGGAGGGGAAGTGCCCCGACGTATTACGGCCGGACAGTTTGAAGAGGCTGAAGAGGCCATCCGTTGGTACAAGAATCTTTTCGGGGATGATTACTACCTGGAGCTGCAGCGTCACAAGGCAACGGTGGCACGTGCCAATCATGAGGTGTATCCCATGCAGCAGGTGGTGAATGAAAAACTGATTGAATATGCCAAAAAATATAATATCAAGCTGGTATGTACGAACGACGTGCACTTTGTGGACGAGGAAAATGCCGAAGCCCACGACCGGCTTATCTGTCTGAGTACAGGTAAAGACCTGGACGACCCTAACCGCATGCTTTATACCAAGCAGGAATGGATGAAGACGCGGGAAGAAATGAACGAAGTCTTTGCCGATGTGCCGGAAGCCTTGAGCAATACGGTTGAAATCTGTGACAAGGTTGAGTTTTATTCAATAGACCATGCGCCTATTATGCCGACGTTTGCCATTCCGGAAGATTTCGGTACCGAGGAGGAGTATCGTAAGAAATTTACGGAAAAAGACCTCTTTGATGAATTTACCCGCGATGAGAATGGCAACGTGGTAATGGATGAGGCTGCGGCGAAGGCGAAGATTGAACGTCTGGGCGGATATGAGAAATTGTATCGTATCAAACTGGAGGCCGATTATCTGGCAAAACTGGCCTACGACGGGGCCAAACGACGTTATGGCGAGAACCTGTCGGAAGAGGTGCAGGAGCGTATCAAGTTTGAGTTGCATATCATGAAGACCATGGGTTTTCCGGGATACTTCTTGATTGTGCAGGACTTTATCAATGCGGCACGTCATCAGTTGGATGTGTCAGTCGGCCCGGGACGTGGTTCGGCGGCAGGTTCGGCGGTAGCCTATTGCCTGGGGATTACGCAGATTGACCCGATTCAGTATGACTTGCTGTTCGAGCGTTTCTTGAATCCGGACCGTATCTCTTTGCCTGATATTGATGTGGACTTCGATGATGACGGACGTGGTCGCGTGTTGAACTGGGTTACGGAGAAGTATGGACAGGAAAAAGTGGCACACATCATTACATATGGTACGATGGCTACTAAACTGGCTATCAAGGATGTGGCTCGTGTACAGAAACTTCCGTTGTCGGAATCAGACCGTCTGTGTAAGTTGATTCCGGATAAACTGCCCGATAAAAAATTGAATTTACCGAATGCCATTGCTTACGTGCCGGAACTGCAGGAAGCGGAAGTTTCTCCGAATCCGGTATTGCGTGATACTATTAAATACGCCAAGATGCTGGAAGGTAACGTGCGAAACACGGGTGTACATGCCTGCGGTACGATTATCTGTCGTGATGATATTACCGACTGGGTACCGGTGAGTACGGCAGACGATAAGGAAACCGGAGAAAAAATGCTGGTTACCCAGTATGAAGGTTCGGTGATTGAAGATACGGGACTGATTAAGATGGACTTCCTGGGATTGAAGACCTTGTCCATCATTAAGGAGGCCATTGAGAACATTCGTCAGAGTAAGGGAATCGTACTGAATATCGATGAAGTACCGATTGACGACCCTGCGACTTACCGCTTGTACAGTGAAGGGCGGACTATCGGAACCTTCCAGTTTGAATCGGCGGGTATGCAGAAGTATCTGCGCGAGCTTCAGCCCAGTACGTTTGAGGATTTGATTGCCATGAACGCCCTTTACCGTCCGGGACCGATGGATTACATTCCGGACTTCATCGACCGTAAACATGGCCGGAAGCCGATTGAGTACGATATTCCGATTATGGAGAAATACCTGAAGGATACGTATGGTATTACGGTATATCAGGAGCAGGTGATGTTGCTGTCGCGCTTGCTGGCCGACTTTACGCGTGGTGAATCGGATGCCTTGCGTAAGGCCATGGGTAAGAAGTTGCGTGACAAGCTGGATCACATGAAGCCGAAGTTTATTGAAGGTGGAAAGAAGAACGGACATGACCCTAAGGTATTGGAGAAAATCTGGGCCGACTGGGAAAAATTTGCATCGTACGCGTTCAACAAATCGCATGCTACTTGCTATTCGTGGGTGGCTTATCAGACGGCATACCTGAAGGCCAACTATCCGTCAGAGTACATGGCAGCTACGATGAGCCGGAATATTTCGAACATCACTGAAATTACAAAGCTCATGGATGAGTGTAAGTCGATGGGCGTAAAGGTACTTGGACCGGATGTGAACGAAAGTAACCTGAAATTCTCAGTCAATTATCACGGTGATATCCGTTTCGGATTGGGAGCCATTAAGGGAGTAGGAGAGTCGGCTGTACAGAGTATTCTGGAAGAAAGACGGAAGAATGGGGAGTTCAAAAATATCTTTGACTTCGTACAACGTGTGAACTTGTCGGCTTGTAACCGTAAGAATATTGAAAACCTGGCTCTTGCTGGAGGTTTCGATAGTTTCCCGGGTATCAAGCGCGAAGATTTCTTTGTAAAGAACGCAAAAGATGAGTCCTTCTCGGATATACTGGTGCGTTACGGTAACAAATACCAGCTGGATAAGGCAGCGGCTGCTAATTCTCTATTTGGAGGGGAACATGAGGTAGAGGTGGCTACTCCGGAGATTGTGCCGGCCCCGTCGTGGAGCGATTTGGAGCGTTTGAACAAAGAACGTGATTTGGTAGGAATTTATTTGTCGGCTCACCCGCTGGATGAGTTTGCCGTGATTCTGGAAAATGTGTGCAACGTACACATGGCCGAACTGACCGACTTGACTCCGCTGCAGAACCATGATCTGGTGCTGGGAGGAATTGTGACCGGGGTACGTGAAGGATATACCAAGACGGGAAAGCCCTATGGTATTGCAAAAGTGGAAGATTACTCGGGTACGGCAGAATTTGCTTTCTTCGGTAACGAATGGGTGGAAAAGAAAAACTTCTTCATGGAAGGTATGTTCCTTTTTATGAAAGGAAAGTGCCAGCCTAAGCAGTGGAAACAGGAGGAGTGGGAAGTGAAAATCAACAGTATTGAACTGCTTCCTGAAGTGAAGGAGAGAGTGGTGGAAAAGCTGACGGTAACGGCTCCGCTTTCAGCCATTGATGACCAATTGATCATGGAGTTCTCTTCCTTGGTGAAAGACAGTCCGGGAAATGCCGAACTTCATTTCCTGGTTCGGGATGAAGACGGGCAGATGTATGTAAACCTGATGTCACGTACGATGAAGATTTCTGTACAGAAGGAGCTGGTCAACTATTTAAAAAACCAGCCATTGTTGGACTATAAAATAAATTAGTATATATTTGCGTAGAGAACTTAAAAACATAGATAATTATGGCATTGAATATTAAAGATGACAACTTTGAAGCTATTGTAGCTGAAGGTAAACCAGTGGTGTTGGATTTTTGGGCTACATGGTGTGGTCCTTGCAAGCAAATTGCTCCATATATCGAAGAACTGGCAGAAGAGTATAAGGATAAGGTGAATATCGGTAAATGCGATGTAGATGAAAATGCCGATCTTCCTGCACAGTTCGGTGTGCGCAACATTCCTACCGTATTGTTTATCAAGAACGGAGAAGTTGTAGACAAACAAGTGGGAGCTACCACTAAATCTGCTTTGCAGGCAAAGGTAGAAGCTTTGTTGAAATAACTAAAAACAGATAAGTTATGGGAATGGAAGACGATTTCTTGTTGGAAGATGAGGACGATGAAAAAACCATCGAGTTCATAAAGAACTATTTGCCTCAGGACATGAAAGAGGCTTTCTCGGACGATGATTTGTATTACATCTTAGATTTGATTGTGGATTATTATACCACGAGTGGTTGTCTGGATGCACAGCCGGACGATGAAGGGTATATCAACATCGATCAGGATGAAATTGTGAACTACATCGTTAAAGAGTCTGCCAAGGATGGAATGGGCCCGTTTGACCCGGAGGCGATTTTCTTCGTCGTGCAGGGTGAAATGGAATATGGCAATCAGTTGGGACAAGTAGAGTAACAAAGTACCATATTATTATTAAAAAAATCCGGAGCTAAAAAAGTAGCTCCGGATTTTTTTGTTTATAGTTTACGGAATTCCATATACTGTATTTCCCCATCTTCATCTATTGATTCGAGATACATTATGCGATCTGTTAGTTTTGTTATTGTAAAGACTACTGTTTCTCCACCTCCTGTAAGTGTAAGTTTGTGTGAATCTGTGTTATATGTGTAATTGAAGGTCATACTTTCTCCATCTTCAGTCCAAATTACATCGCTGAAATTTTGTCGGAATTGGCAGACCATGGGAGTTCCATCGTCAAGATCAAAGCTGGTCCACTCGTCACCGTATAGAAGAGATTCGTCGCCTACTACGAGTTCATCAGGTTCTGGAATACGGAAAAGTGTCATAGAGCTTTCTTTAGTAAGATTTTCTCCGTCTGAGCTAAAAACATCTATAGACAGTATATCTTGGGTTACTTGTTTTACCTGCCAGTAACCACCAATTATCCCAAGCGGGTCTAACCATCGGAAATGAAAGGATAGTAAGGTGATGTAATATCACTGATTTACAGTCTATTAGGAATGAAAGCCGATTTTGGATTGGTTCGTTATTCTTTCCTAAATTAGCGGATTGTTTACCCACTTTTGTCTCGTTTTTGTCCCTCGCTGTATTATCTTTGTATCGAAAGTTAAATGCTTGATAATCAGTGATAAAAGAATATATTAACATCAGAAAAGAAAGGAAATAAAATGGGACGAAAGAAGAAGGAAATCCGTTTGAAGGAGCCTGTGCGCATCCGAGAAAAGAAGATAGCAGGTGGCAACATCAGCCTCTATCTTGACATTTACCAGAAGGGATTGAGAAAGAAAGAGACGTTGAAACTCTATCTTGTGCCAGAAATCAACGCTGCTACCAAGTTGCAAAATGCCAATACAAGAAAGTTGGCAGAGCAAATCAAGGCGCAGCGCATTCTTGACATCCAAAGAGAGGGTCTTGTGGATTGGGACAAGGTGAAGAAGTCACGCATGACACTTACCAAGTGGATGGATGACTTTGTGAAGTACAATGCCGAGTTGTCTGAGTCTTCCATGAAGACCAAGCGCAACACTCATGCTCGCATAGACCAATACCTATTATATATAGGCAAGCCAGAGTTTCTGCTGAAAGATGTAGATAAGGAGTTTTGCAAAGGCTTCATTACTTTTTTGAAGACTTGCACCTACAATGATGGAAAGAAACAACTCAGCACCACCACTTGCCGTATGTTTGTCAACTATTTCGGCTCGTCATTGGCAAAGGCAGTAAGGGATGGACTGATTGAGCAAAATCCATTCTTGCTGTTGGAGGCAAAGGAGAAGCCACAGAAGCGAGTGGCTGAGCGTGAGTTTCTGACGATAGAGGAAATAAAGAAGGTGATGAACACACCATGCCGATATGAACTGGTGAAGAAAGCCTTTCTGTTCTCCTGTTTCACTGGTCTGCGATATAGCGACATGAAAGCCTTGAACTGGAGTGAAATCCACAAGGCTGCTGACGGCAAGACGGAATACATTGACCATATCCAAGTCAAGACCAAGGACAGAGTAACCATCCCCTTGTCGGAAGAAACAAAGAAGTGGATGCCTAAAAGAGAAGAAGGCATAGACAACATCTTCCACAATTTGACAATCACATCTACAACTGTAGAAGTGGTGCTGAAAGAATGGATGGATGCTGCAGGAATAACCAAGCATATAACCTACCATTGCTCACGACATACGGCGGCTACGATGCTCCTGACCCTTGGTGCAAGTATCTATGTAGTAAGCAAGATACTCGGACACAAGAGCATCAAGATGACGGAGATTTACGCCAAGATTGTTGACAAGAAGAAGTTGGAAACCGTGAACCTCGTGAACGGAATGTTTGACCAAATACCTGTAATACAATGAAGATAGAAATCAAGGAACGTAAGCTGACGGAAGGCAAAAGAACCTTGTATCTGGAATACTACGAGAGTGGCTACCGTAAGAGAGAAAACTTGCACCTCTATCTCTTGCCCGATGATGCCGTTGGTGCTGCAAAGCACAATCAGCTTACATACAACAAGGCTATGGAGATACGAGCAGAGCGCATCCTCACCCCTCCTATGTTGGAGAAAGAGAATGCCAAAAGCGAAGAACAAGGCAACGGCTTGACTTGGCTACAATGGTGCGATGATTATATCAAATGGTCTGTTGATTGTGGCAACTGCAAGAAGATGATAGGTCATAAGAATGTTGTCCGCAAGCGTATAGCCACTTATCTGCGAAGAGTAGATAAGAAAGACATCCTGCTGAAAGATGTCAGTAAAGATGAAATTTGCGGTCTTTTTGACTATATGCGCAACAAGTATCGCAATAAACGCCAAATCAAGACCAACGGAGGACGGTTGGCTGATTACACATTACTGTTGTTTGAGGAAACAGTCAAAGCGATATTTAACAAGGCTATGCGTGAAGGACTTGTAAAATTCAATCCAGTACACAGTCTAAACAAGTTGGAACGCTTCCATGCTCCAGACAAACACAGAGAGTATCTTACGCCCGAAGAACTCACACGTTTCCTGGCGGTGGAAGCTGAATGTGAGAATGAACGAACCGTACAACTGGCATTTGGCTTGTCATCCATGACAGCCCTTCGCCTTGGCGATATGCAGCATCTAAGGTGGTGTGACATAAAAACGATAGATGGTGTGCCGACAATCAGCATCATACAGCGAAAGACAAAGCGTCCTGCCATTGTTCCGCTCAATGAAATGGCGCAATCGTTGTTGCCACCTCGGACGGATGACAATCCGGAAAGTCTTGTGTTTCACCTTGTCAAGAAGTCAGACAACGTATCGAAATACGTAAGAAGACTAAAAGAAAAGGCTGGCATAGAAAAGGATTTGACCTACCATTGCTCACGGCACACGACAGCATCGTTGGCTATCTCTGCAGGAGCAGACATATCAGCAGTGAAGGATGTTTTGGGACATGGAAGCATAACTTCAACCGAAGTTTATGCAAAAGTGGCTCTTGAAAAGAAGATAGAGGCGGTCAATCTGTTTAATGGCGTGTTTGATTGAGACATACAACTGAGTGCGAACAACGGAGAAGTCTTACTTCTTCCCTTTTGTTGGTAAATTGCCGTCAGGCTGTATTCAAAAAACGCTTGTGTTCAAATAAATCTGCAAGACCTATCTGGACACAGGCTTTTTCATGTTCAATTTAATCTTTGATATAGATGACAACAGGAGTAATATACGCTCGTGTCTCCAGTATTGGTGACAGACAGAGCACGGAAAGACAGGTCAAAGACTTGTCGGAGTATGCAAAATATAAGTGTATCGAAGTCTGCAAGGTCTTTGAGGAACACATCTCTGGCGCAAAGAAGAAAGATGAGCGTCCAGTGTTGTGTGAAGCAATGGAGTTCTGTAAGGAAAAGCGCATCAGCATTTTACTTGTCAGTGAACTGTCAAGATTGGGGCGTAATGCATTTGAGGTTCTTGCCTCTGTTAAGGAACTCATAGACTGTGGCATCAACCTCTACATACAAAAGGAACAACTTACATTATTGGACGATGAAGGACATCCGTCCCTCTTTGCCCCGATAATGATAGCCACGCTTTCAACCTGTGCGCAATTGGAGCGTGATAATATCTCATTCCGATTGCAGTCAGGAAGGAAGCGGTATATAGAGAAAGGTGGAAAACTCGGACGCAAGGTAGGCTCTGCAAAAACGGCAGAACAGATAAAAGCCGAATATAGGGAAGTAATAAGTCTGCTCCGTAAAGGCTATTCCATAAGGGATGTGGCGAAGTTGTGTGGTAAAGGGGTAAGTACCGTACAACGAGTTAAGCGATTAATAAAAGTACAATCACCGCAATAATACTATTGATTTTACGTTCTTTTCAAAGAAAGGGTTTGTGCAATAGCGGTTTATAGGCTAAAAGCACTACCTTTGTACGCAATATAACAACAATACGTTTAAGGTCACAATTTGTGATTTTGAAAATGAATATAAATATGACAGACATAACGGAAAAGACAGAAAACGGCGAACTGGTCACAAATCGTGACCAGTTGGTTGTCATAGATAATATAGAGTCTCTAATAAAAGTAATTAGAGGACAGCAAGTTATGCTTGACAAAGACTTGGCAACGCTATATGGAGTAGAGACAAGAACTTTGAACCAAGCAGTCAAACGTAACATTCAGAGGTTTCCTGCTGATTTTAGGTTTCAGTTAACGATGGAGGAATGTTCAAAATCACAGATTGTGACTTTGAACGCAGGACGAGGACAAAATATAAAGAAGTTACCTTATGCCTTTACAGAACAGGGTGTGGCTATGCTTAGTAGTGTTCTTCGTTCACAAACAGCCATTGAAGTCAACATTCAAATAATGCGAGCCTTTGTTTCCATGCGTCATTTTATGGTGAACAACGCTTCTGTGTTCAGTCGCTTGGAAACTATTGAATACCATCAACTGGAAATGCAGCAACATCAGCAAGAAACAGACAAACGCATAGACGAAGTGTTCCGTAGATTGGATGAGGGCAATGCAAAGCCGAAGCAAGGTGTGTTCTACAATGGTCAAATTTATGATGCCTATACTTTCGTGTCCGACTTGATTAAGAGTGCAAAGAAACATATTGTCCTTATCGACAATTATGTTGACGAGACTGTATTGACATTGCTCGATAAAAGAGAAAATAGCGTGTCTGCGGTCATATATACTCAACAAATAAGCCGTCAGTTCCAACTTGACATAGACCGTCATAATGCTCAATATGCACCGATTGATGTTGAAACATTCCGTTTATCACATGACCGCTTCCTTTGTATAGACGATGATGTTTATCACATAGGTGCATCCATTAAGGACCTAGGCAAAAAGTGGTTTGGTTTCTCCAAGATGGAGATACTTACACCAGACGAATTGGTGGAAAGGATCAATAGAGAGTAATCAATACGTGCAGACTAAGTAAGGTTAAAGTTAAATTGGGCATGTGTCGTATATAAGTATTGTGCATGTTCTTTACATATTATTATATGAAATATTTATATTTATTATTACTGTTTTTACCCCTCCAAGCATTAGGGCAAATAAAACTTCAGGATGTTACGATTAGTAGCCAGCGTCCCAAGTTTGTGAGACTTAAAGGATATTATCGTAGCTATCAGCACAATGACTCTGTACTCAAATATTATGTGGATGGCATAGTGGAATACTATATCAACCTAAAGAATGAAAAAGTAGATATAAGAATGTATAGTAGCAGACATCTTAGAAATGAAGAGCTTATCAGCAAAGATAAGAAAAGAGCCTTTATGCTTAGCGACCAAGCTACATTTCGACCTTGGCCAGAAGGAAAGACATTCATAGAGGAATGCCGTAAGAAGTATGCTATTCAAGATTCTGCTAATGTTGGCTATATCAAAAAGGCTAGCCAAATAATAGGAAGAGTGACAACTGATTCTATCAACAAGAGTTGTATGATACAAATGGATATGATACCAACATACGACAAGCTAACGCATAACATTTTTGGCTTTACGCAAGAAATGAAAAGTGACTATTTCATGGAAGCTTATAGATTAAGCGATGAGGATTACTATTCTTTCAAGAATTTGCTCAGTCAGAAAACGGATCAAAGCTACAACTATTGGCACAAGAAGGATTCTCGTAAACAGCTCATTCATGTTGTAACAGAACTATTTATTACAGAACAAGAATATGTCGATGGTAAGAAGAAAGAGGCAGGTCAAAAGCTACAACCCCAGGAAGCTGCTCAAGCAATAGAAGACTTTATTTCAGAAAATAGATTGCCGTCTCTACCTGCTGTAGTACAAGTTGAGATGAAGAAACTTCAATTTTATGACCCTTCCAATCTGAACAAGAAAACAGCAACTGGCAGCAATTAAGGTATGTTATCGTTATGTTAATAAGAGAAGATAATCGCTATATTTTCAGAAAAAGATGTATCTTTGCAAACAAGAAGGTGTGTCCTAAGACAGAATGAAGTCTGATATTGGCTATATTTGATAGATTTCTGTCGTAACTTCTAAAGAGAGGGGGGCAGACCCACTGCATTCGGCATGCAGGTGCTGATTGCAAACACGTCTAGGTTAAAGAATATAAACTAATAAACAGAAGAGATAAGTACGAAGAGCCGTGTGATGGGAGACTGTCAAGCACGGTTCCGAGAGAAGGGAGGGTGAAATTCCCTCCACTTACTCGACCATTGAATTCGCTTGCTTATTTTGCAATACTAAGATAAGTGAATTCTTCGACATGACAAAATCCTGGGCCGCTCGACTCTGCCGCTTGCCAATGCAAGAGCTTTTTGTTGCTTAGGTACTTAAAAAGTTTAATTTATAATAGTGTTGCGGAATTAAGGTATTATAAAATTATGAAAAAATTTAGTGTATTAGGTGTAATCTTAGTTGCGTTATGCTTCTTTGCATGTAATAGCGATAAAGAACAAGAGTATCAGCCTCTGACTATAGAAAATTACGCAGAGGTATCCTTGGGTGATACGACAAGTCTCATAATAACTGGCGGAAGCGGAAACATTGTTGTTGAAGGAAACGACAAGGTGGACATTTCTACAACTCAGAATGGAAAACAGAAAATCACTCTTATCGGCAAGGAATTAGGCACTACTAACATCTTCGTACGAGATAAAATCACGAACGAGTCATGTAGCATTGAGATAAATGTGATTCACCCATTTCTTACGTTGAACATTGATGATGAGAGACACCACCTCAATATATGGCGAAATAGCTTATTCGTATTGGTTGCAAGTGAGGATAGTATATGTTACGTTTTTAGCTATAATAACATGCAGTTTAAGTATAATGACATACCAATAATGAAAGGAACATACCATATATCTCAAAATGGGACCATGTTGTCTTTCGACTTAAAAGGAAAAAACAGTACCTTCGAACATACCTTTAAGGTAAGAAACGATAATGTTGCATACCTTTTGTCAAACATGTCAAGCATAAACACGCTACCGAAAACCTATTTAACGGCAAGTTTTACAGACGTAGAAACTGGTACAGACTTTCCGCATGTGTACATAGGAAATAAATTCCTCAAGACTTTACCAAAAAGAGAGTAGAAGCTCGTATGATAGACCTTCCTTCTCGATAGCATCGTTTATGCTTGAATATAATAGTTCAATATAATGCCGTGATACTCTTTTTATTTGTCTATATATGATGCTACAAAATAGACAATCGAAATGACCGTATAAAGGAAACACGGCAAGAATATCCAAAGCAAAGTCTTTACCCAACCATTCGACAGCCACACACCTTCATTCCTTGACATCATATTAGACATATCATAGAAATGGCGAATGAGGATTTCCTTATTCGCCTTTCGGTGGTCTTCAAGAAGTTTGGACTCATCGCCAATGAGTTTCTTTCTAGCATCTGTCAGTTTCTCAATGTCGGCATCGTCAACTTTAGCCTTGATTTTTATATCTCTCACTTTGGCAATAAAGCTATCAATGGCTTTTGTAACATTGTCCGCTTTATCGGTGGCTTTATTCAAGTTGTCCTTTGCTTCCTGTAAAGAAGATGCAGCCTTTTCAAGTTCTGATTTTGCCGAAGTCAAACTATTGCCAGCATCCTTGTAGGCTTGAAGCTGTTGGTCAAACTTGTCCGAAGCCTTGTTTGTTTCGATGTTCTTGTCAATCGAGTTCTCGAAAGAACCGAAATCTATATCTGAGATTTTACTTTTACCTATTGGCATAGTTTTAATGCTGTTGGTTGAATATTCGGTTATCTGCCATACCCTTGCTTCTTGCGAGGTCTGCACAGGCGATTAGCCATCATAGCGCAACGATGCGCCCAAGACAGTTCATCCTCGTCCTTGTCACGTCCCCAACCTGAGGTTGCACCACCTCCGCCACCGCCAGACTGGGCAGCAATGGTTGTGGTTGCATCAATGTATTCAGCAAAGAGAAGAATGGCGGTCTTCTGTACATCACCAATCTTGGCAAACACATTGTCGGCATCCAAAGCTATATTCTTGTCAATGACATCCAGACAATTCTGAGGAATATCAACAGGGTAATGGTGAAACTCGTCCGTATAAAAGTCGAAGTGACGTATCTTTGGAGTGTTGTCCACAGTGGGTAATGGATTGGGCACTGTCATAATCTTTGGCTGTTGGGTATTCTTTGTTGTAGTTGAAACTTGTTTCTCCAATTCTTGATGATGCAGTTTTGCCCAAGTGCCTTCAATCTTTGAGGGCATCAGACAACGACCTTTGCCAAGTTCCGAGGACTTATAAATGGAGTTGCCTCGCTTGATGGCATATCCACGCACTTGTCCTTTGTTGTCGGATTGCAGTTTGACATCATATCCCATTTGCGTGAGGCATTTTGTGTATAGTCCCCAATCAAAGTACGGCATCTTAGCCAAAACGGAAAGACAATCATTGGTTATCGCTTCCTTATTTTGGCGGCTCACCTCTTGGGCATCTTTCCATCCACGCTGTTGCCCAACCTTGGTGGCAGCAGCCATCGCTCTCTCGTAGATATAATGGGCATCATTTACGTTGCCCCTTATGTCTATACGGTTCGCATCAATGTGAAGGTGCATAATGCCACTCTTGCTGTCACGATGAAGTGCAACTACATACTGGCTGTCTTTGAGGTTGGTTGCCTTTGCACTCTTGCGCTTCGACTTGGCGGAAAGGTCAACAGCATCAAATTCACGGATAAAGTCATCCGCCAACCTTTGCCAGTTCTCCATCGTCCAACCTTGTGTTTCTTCCGAGGTTGGGGAAACTTCAATACGTATCATGTTACGTTTTAGCGGATGATAACGGTTCAACTTGTCCTCAAACTTCTTCTGCAAGGCAAGCATTCTTGCCCACATTGCCGTTGGGGAAATATCATCGGGCAAGAGATTGGTCTTTACTATCTCCGCCTTGTCCTTATCAACTGAGTAACGTATGGCATTTGCGCCATGACTTATAACCTTTGCTTTTGCTATCATATATGTCGTATGTTCTATTGTGTTAAGTATTTCTCTATCTCAATCATGCGGTTCAAGATTACCTCTGCACTTGTTCTCCATCGTTTCATGAAGATTTCGCTGCGGAGAATGTTCTCACGTTCCGTAAGCGGACGACCTTTGAGGAAGCCGAACAATTTCTGTATATCGCCCCTGGCATCAGATAGGCTGTTCAAAGCCTCCATTTCTTTGTCAGTCAGGCGTTGTTTGGGATATTTGCCCTCCAACCGCTTGCGTGCGTATGCGCTTGTGGTCAGTCCACAAAGAGCAGCATATTCCGCTATCTCCTTATGGAGTTGCGGTGTCAGCCTTACTATCAGGCGGCTCGTGTATTTCGGTATCTCCTTTACTATATTTTTCTTATTCATACCAAGTATTGCTTCTATAAAAGTGTGCAACCCAATGCGAGCTTGCGAGCGTTCAAGA
>ENA-UPWU01000073-UPWU01000073.1-human-gut-metagenome-genome-assembly--contig:-NODE-73-length-36424-cov-8.543291_pt1 | contig 36424 bp, 25 predicted proteins | sample MGYA00250058_ERZ773392 | MGnify/ENA primary metagenome ERZ773392 (study PRJEB29103, sample SAMN06112084) | human gut metagenome | biome: human gut; feature: ankylosing spondylitis patient; material... | reverse complement strand
CACAGCAGTTAAGCTCTCCAGTGCTGAAAGTACTTGGCTGGACACGGCCCGGGAGGATAAGTCGCTGCCGGATTCCAATTAGCCCTTGATTCGCTAGAGTCAAGGGCGTTTTTTTGTCGTTTTGGGGAATAGAAAATCCCCCGCGCTCCAACATGGCTGCGGGGGGAAGGGAGACGCGGGCGCACGGCGGAGCGGCACGCGGGCATAGAATGCAGACGTCACCAACCCAATCGCGTGAAAGGGAGTCCAGAGGGTCGAAGACCCTTTGGTGGGGTCAAGGGGCAAGGCCCCTTGGGTCTCCCCATGTCACAACAACGTGCAAATCCACGCGGCGAGGGCGGAAAGGGGGAGGTAGAGCAGAAAGTGACGGATGTGCGACGCTTTGTTGTAGCCGAATTGGTGCGGGCCGACAACGCCCTTCAGCTCCGGGTAGTAGCGCGGGAAGAAGTTCGAGTGACAGAGCAGCACCCAGTCGAAAAAGGCGATGTCGTAGAGCTCCATGACGTAGAGGATGATGACGAAGCGCGCGAAAAATCCCCAGAAGGTGAAGTGGTTCTGCACGCCGTCCCATGCGGCAAGGACAAATCCGCCCGCGAAGAGCAGAAGCGCGAAGAGGCCGATGCACCAGCCGATGATGTGCGCGCCGGGGAATCGCTCCTTGCGGTCAGGAATTGCGTCCAGATTCTCCTTCGGGGCACTGGAGAAAAAGCGCTTGTCCTGTATCCACGCGACGCCGGCATAGAGAATCAGGAAATAGCCGAGCATGACCATGAGGATGGAAAGAATGGTGATGCACATGGGACAAGTCTCCTTTGTGGTTTGATGAAGCTAACTGATGGAACAATTATAGCATGAGACAGCGAAATTTGCAAGAAAAAACAGGGGCGTTGCCCCCGTTTTTAATTGCCGCATTCGATACTAATGGAAGTAAACACGTCCAGCAAATCGTCCACCTTCAGCGCGCGCTTCTCGTCGCCCGCCTTGTCCATGATGACGTGCCCTTGGTGCATCATCAGCAGGCGATCGCCGTACTCCACCGCATGGCGCAGGTTGTGCGTCACCATCAGCGTCGTCAGATGCTTCTCCTGTACCACTTTGTTCGTCAGTTGCATCACGATTTCCGCAGTCTTGGGATCGAGCGCGGCGGTATGTTCGTCCAGAATCAGGAAATCAATGGGCGTCATTGTCGCCATCAGCAGTGCCAGCGTCTGCCGCTGACCGCCGGAAAGCGAGCCGACGGGCACATCCATCTTGTCCTCCAAGCCCAGCCCAAGCGGCGCCAGCATCGCCCGATACGCTTCGAGCTTCTTGCGGCTCGTGCCGGGGGTCAGTCCGAACGGTTTGCCTTTGTTGTCCGCCATCGACAGGTTTTGCAGAATCGTCATTGTTCCGCACGTCCCCATTGCTGGATTCTGGTAGACGCGCCCCATCCGACGGTAGCGGCGGAACTCCTTCACGCGGGTGATGTCCTGCCCGTCCATGAGGATTTGCCCCGCATCCACCGGAATTGACCCGCAGAGCAGGTTGAGCATACTCGTTTTGCCCGAACCATTGCTGCCGACGACGCTGACAAAGCTGCCCTTGTTAATCATGAGGGAAAAATCGCGGAACAGGCAGGTCTCCTGCACCGTGCCGGGGTTATAAATTTTGGTAATATTCTTCATTTCAAGCATGAATGCGCACCTTCTTTTTCCGCGTATTGGACAGCACAAGAATCGCGAGGAACAGCACTGCCGTGATGAGCTTCATGTCCTGCGCGTCAAGACCGAACGAAATCGCAATCGATACACACGCCTTGTAGAGAATCGAACCAATCAGCACCATGGTGGTGGTGCGGAGGAAGGAGGCGTGGCGGAAGAGATTCGTGCCGATGATGACGGACGCAAGTCCGGCGACCATCGTGCCTGTGCCCATCGAAATGTCGAAGAAACGCTGCTGCTGGCACATGACCGCGCCCGCGAGCGCAACCAGCGCATTCGCAATAATCAGACCAAGGATTTTGACCGTGCCTTGGTCGCGGCTGAGCGTTGTGACGACGGACGGGTTGTCGCCTGCCGCGCGCAGGAGGTAACCGCACTTCGTCCGCAGGAAGAGGTCAAGGAGAATTTTCGCAATCAGCGCAATCAGGAGGATGATGATGAGCGTGGTGTAGGGGGAAATCGCCTTGGGCAGCGACTTCGTGAAGGCGTTGCGGAAGAGCGTATCGCCGCCAAAGAGGGGGAGATTCGCCTTGTTCTGGGCGATGTGCAGGTTGATGGAGTACAGCCCAGTCATGGTGATGATGCCGCTGAGCAAATCGCGGACGCGGCACTTGACGTGAATCAGCCCGGTAATCAGTCCGGCGATGCCGCCCGCCGCGCAGCCGATGAGCAGCGTCAGCCACGGCGCAACGCCTTGGAGGGTCAGCGTGGCGGAGACCGCCGCGCCCAGCGGGAAGGAGCTGTCGACGGTCAGGTCGGGAAAATCCAGAATACGGTAGGTGATGAGAAGCCCCATTGCCATAATGCCATAGATGAGCCCTTGCTCCAGAATGCCGATGAGCATGTTCAGCGTCATAATCAGTCACCTCGTTGTGTGGATGTTTGCGGGGAAAGAAGCTGCATAATAATAGGAAGGAAGCCCGGACATGCAAGACCCTTCCGGCTGCGGGAAAGCAGCCGGAAGGAAAGAAGAGGAAACAGCTTGTTTACTCTGCCGTCACGTCGATGGCGCGTTCGGACAGTTCCGCGGGGACGGTCAGACCGTATGCCGCCAGCGCATCGGGGCTGACGTACAGGTAGGAATTGCTGATGGTCTCGTAGGGGATATCCTCGGCGCTTTCGCCGCGCAGGACGCGCGCCGCCATGCGGCCGGTCTGGCGACCAAGTTCGGTATATTCGATACCTTCGGACGCAACGCAGCCGTTGATGACCTGCTCGATTTCGCTGCCGAACACGGGCTTGCCATATTCTTCGGACTTCTCCAGCACAACGGCAAGGTAGCTGACGACGGTGTTGTCGGTCAGGTTCGTGGTGCAGTCCACCTGCGGGAGCAGCGCGTCAAGCGCCATCGGGAGGTCAGCGCCGGTGGAAATGCCCTTGTCGATGATTTCAAAGCCGTAGTTCGGGGCAAGTTCCTTGTAGAGGGCGAGGGTCGCGTCGCTGTTGGTTTCGCTCGTCGTGTGCAGGATGCCGATTTTCGTTGCATCGGGCATCAACGCGCGGATGAGCTTCAGCTGGGCTTCCACAGGCAGGGCGTCGCTCGTGCCGGTGATGTTGCCGGGGTTCTTGCCGTCGGCGCCGGCGAGCATGGCGCTGACCGGGTCGGACACGGCAGTGTAGATGACCGGGATGCCCGCATCCTCCGCGGCGTTGAAGGCAGCCATCGCCGCTGGGGTCGCAATCGCGCAAATCATGTCGTACTTGCCCGCCATGACATCGGCAATCTGGGCAGAAATGGCGGTGTCCGCCTGCGCGTTCTGAACGTCAAACACAACGTTTTCGCCTTCGACGAAGCCTTCTTCGGCAAGACCTTCGATGAAACCGATGCGGCAGTTGTCCAGCGAACCGTGTTCGGCAAACTGGATGATGCCGATGTGAATCACATCGTCCGCAAGGGCGGTCGCGCTCAGCAGGAGAAACAGGGCAGTCAGCAGGGCAGTCAGCTTCTTCATCATAATGGGGTACCTTCCTTTCCTAAGTCGTCGTTTTTATTGGAACAAAAAACGCCCCAGTCGTTTCCGACTGAGGCGGTATTCCCGCGGTGCCACTCAGCTTCGCTTTTCTGTACGAAAAGCGCACTCATCCGCATACACTTGATATGCGCTGCCATGATAACGGGTGCAGATTCCCGTTCTGTCCTACGATGCGGCTGATGGAAAGCAATCGCATCCGCATGTCTCCATGCATCCGCCCTTATGCCCTGCGCCCTTGCTCTCCCAACTCCCCACCTTGGGGCAAACCCTCCGGAGCCCATTCGCTGCTGCCGTCCGCGCCGCCGTCCCACTACCAGCGACTCCCTGTGCCGGACTGAGAAGCAGGTACTCTTCTCCGTCACCAGTTTATGCGACAATCATACACGCAATTTGCGCGCTTGTCAAGCCCTTTTTGCTGTTTTTGTATTGTTTTTTGGCTGTTCTCCCCATTGATTTTCGGCATATAATAGAAGGAACTTGCGCGGAACGGGAAAATATGCTATGATGGGAAAAAGAAGCGAAAGGAAAATGCGCATGACGAACGAAGCCGAAGCAGCGATTCGGGCGCTGCAAGGGGCGTCGGAGAACGCGGAAGAGGCACTCTGGCGCGCGGTGGTGGCGTGTCAGGGGATGCCGTTTCGCACCGCGACGGGGCTGCCGTTCACCTACTGCCTGAAAATCGGGCAGAACGGGCAGCCGAACCGCGAACTGCTCATCGACCGGCGCGAGAAGAGCAAGACGCTCTCGTGGAGCAGCGTCTGTCTGGCCTTCCGGCGCGCACGGGAAATTGGGTATGCCGACCGCCCAAAGGCGCTGGGGGATATCCGCGGCGTGAGCTATGTGTACCCGCTGATGTGGCGGTTCGGGGTGCTGCGCGTGCCGGAAATCGTGGAGAAAAACATGTCGCTCACCCTCGATTTTGGGTTCTTTCGCGATTTGAAGGAGGCGGAAACCATGAATCAGCTGATGCGGACAACCCCGGAAGAAATGGGGCTGCACAGTCAAAACATCCTGAATCTGCTGGAGCGGCTGGAAAAAGAGAACATCAGCGTCGTCAGCATGATGCTGCTGCGCCATAATCAGGTGCTGTACGAAGCATATTGGCCGCCCTACACGCAGGAGCAGCTGCGCACTGTCTATTCCTTGAGCAAAACGTTCACGGCCATGGCGATTGGCATCGCGGCGGGCGAGGGGAAAATCCGCCTGGATGAGCGCATTGTCGATTTGTTCCCGGAGCAGGCGAAGAACGCGCCCGATTCACCGCAGCTGCAAATGCTCACGATTCGGCATCTGCTGATGATGTCGACGGGGCAGGGAAGCGAGCCGTTCCATCAGGAAAATGCGTGGGATGACGCGATTTCGGCGTTCCTGCGCGAGCCTTTCGTGGATACACCCGGTGAAACTTTCCGTTACAATACGGGCGCGACGTATATGCTGTCTGCCGCCCTCAAACAGCGCGGCATCGACCTTGAAGAGTACCTGCGCGAGAAGCTGCTTACGCCGATGGGCATCACCGGCACGCGGTGGATTCGCGACCCGAACGGCATCTGCACGGGCGGCTTCGGCTTTTCCCTGCACCCGGAGGACATCGCAAAGCTCGGCATTCTGCTGATGCAATCCGGGCGCTGGAATGGGCAGCAGCTTGTGCCAGAATGGTACGTCCGCGAGGCGACGACGCGGCAAATCAGCAGCGGCGACGACTCGAACAGCGACTGGGCGCAGGGTTACGGCTACCAGATTTGGCAGTGCCGGCACGGGGCGTTCCGAGCGGACGGCATGTACGGGCAGTTCTGCGTCGTGCATCCGGCGACGGACACCATTCTGGTCACAAACTGCCTTACGCAGAACATGGGCGGCGTGCTGAATGCGTACTTCGACGAAGTGCTGATGAAGTACGAATCGGATGCTGTGGCGGATGAACCAGAGGTTACGGAGCGCCTGCGCCCAAAGACGGCGAATCTGCGCTACGAACGCGATTTGCCGGAGGACGACGGCAGCCCGATTCCGCCGGAATACCTGAACTTGGATGTGCCGAACGTCTGGATGCGCCTGACGCTGGATGGCGATATGCTGACAATGCGGAATACGCAGGGGCAGCTGCTTGTCACTGCCGGGCACGGACAGTGGCACACGATTTACCGCGCTGTGCACTGCGAACCCTTCTTCACGCGCGATAAAGCCGATACGCCGGCGCTGGGTGCATGGGGGATGAAGGAAGGTCGGCTGACGCTGAAAATCTTCGAGCCGGAGATGGTGGAGGAAGACACGCTGACGGTGGAAAAGACGGAACAGGGCGTCCATGTGCAGATGAGAATCACCACGACGGGCGACGAAAGGGTGCTCTTCGACCAGACAATTTCGTAACTATCAGGTAAATACAAACAGGACTGCTTCACGCTCGAGGCAGCCCTGTTTTTGGTATTATACTATTTCCAAATTCACCTGCGCCATCTGCTTGCGCCTTTTCCGCTCTGGCGTCCGGTCGTTCCATTTAGCGTAGCACTGCTACGCTGCATTTCACTCCCGTTAGCCAGAACGAAAAATTCGCGGCGCATCTTGGCGCATTCTCATTTGGAAATAGTATTAGCTTTGTGTAAAGTTGCGCATTTTCATCGGCACAATCGCCCGGTAGAGCGTCAGCCGCACTTTGCGGAGCGGCTTCATGCCCTGCCAGAGCGTCTGATACGCCTGCCGAAGCGCCTGCGCGTCGCTGGGCAGCAAGTCCGCGCGGGCATAGAACGCCAGCGTCTCGATTTCCCCGACGACGGCCAGTGCGCCCTGTGCGTGAACGGCTTCGTCCGCGCGCTGGAAGAACTGCTGCGGTGTTTCGCTGCGTCCGCGCCGCAAGCCTGCCATCCGCAGGGCATCGTGCGTCGCCTGCATCCATACCATGCAGCGCGTGCTTTCATCCTTCGCCTGCTTGTCGCGCGTGGTCGGCAATGTCCACCAAATGCGCCCGCCAGCCGCCGCCATCAGCGCAAGCAGAATCAGCAGCAGCCACGGCACGTCCGGCGGTGGATTGTCCGGCGGCGCAGGTGCGGGTTCAGGGGTATTCGTCGGCAGATTCGCTTCCGGCGAGGGCGACGGTGCGGGGGATGGCGTGCTGGTCGGTTCGTGTGAAGCCGATGAGTCGTCCATCTCCGGCGAAGGCGAGGGTGTTGGCGATGGCGACGGGGAGGGCGAGGGAGACGGCGAAACCGATGGCGTAGGCAGATCATCCGGCTGGTTGGGCGCGGACGAGGCGTTCTGCGTGGATGTCCACGGCGTTGCGTCGAACGTCACCCAGCCCACGCCCCGAAAGTAGATTTCCGTCCACGCGTGGGCGCTCGTGCCGGTCACGACCGTCTGCCCTGATGCGTCCACATCCGCCACGAAGCCTTCCACATACCGCGCGGGCAGCCCGACCATGCGGCACAGCACCGTCATGGCGGACGCGAAGTGCGTGCAGTAGCCCTCGCGCGTCATCAGCAAGAAAGTCGATACGAAATCGAGGTTCGACGCCTGTTCGGGAATATCCAGCGAATAGCGGCAGTACGCCTGCAAATACGACTGGATGCTGCGCGCCATTTCGTAGGGTGAATCGGCGCTTCCAGCGGCATTGCGCGCGAAGTCGAACAGGCGCTGTTCGAGGTGACCGGGCAGCCCGGTGTACAGCTTGCGGATGTCCTCGTACTGGGCGTCGGTCAGCTGTGCGCCCGCATCAATCAGCTCCGCCAAGCCGCTCTGCCCGGCGGTCAAATCAACATACGTTGCTGTCCATGTGTCGCCGGAGGTTAAATTCCGCGTCGCGAAAATTTCGCTGCCCACGTTGAAATACGGCACGATGCCGCTGCCCACGGACAATTCGCGGATGCGCTGCGGCACAAACAGGCTGCTCGCGCTGTCCGACAGCATGGTGACGGTGACGGTCTTTGTCGGCAGATTTGCCGCGATTGTCTCGTTCGGCAGCGTCAGGTCGAATGTCTGGGAGCGCAGATTCTGCCAGCGCGGGCTGCTCCACAGGTAGCGCCGCCCGCCTGTTTCGTCAATCCACATGCTGCCTGTGTATGAACTTTTGGTTACGGCGCGCAGGTAAATTCGCCCGCTGCCGCTCACGCGAAGAACGGGGCGTTCGCTGGGGGTCGCCGCGCCGCCAAGCTGCGTCGGCCCTTGAGGATAGTACCCCTGCGAGGCAATGGAAAACACGTCGCGCGCGCTGGTGAAGAAAAGGTAGTCATAGATTTTCTGGCGCAGGGTATCCGCTGCTTCCTTCATCGGCTGAACGGTGATGCCGCCGATGGCAACGCCTGTGAAGCTCAGCAGAACGACAACAAGCGTCAGCGGCAGCACGCGCGTGACGGAAATTTCGTCGTACCCGGACACCATCAGCAGCGCAACGCACGGGATGATGGCGGGCAGCAAGCCCCACAGCGCGTCTGGGCGATTGCCCAGCCAGAGCAGCAGCGCCATCAGCAGCACCGTCGCCAGTGCCGGATATGCGCCCACGCGGCGGCTGGTCAGCCCATAGCCGATGAAACCGCAAGTTACGCCGAGAATCGCCGCGAAAGGTCGTGCGACAAGCGGAAGCGCCGCCGTCAGCCCCGAAAAATGCAGCAGCAGCGCCCGAACGACCTCAACCGCGTCCGCCGCGCCGCCTGCAATCAGCCATACAATCACGCCTGCCGCGGTGATGCCCGCCGCGAGCACTTTTCCGCCGGGGCGCGTCCGCAGGATGGACAGCAGCGCAATCACCGGCAGGCTTGTCCCCAGCGCAAGCGCCCAGAGCGACGATTCGCCCGTGACGCACAAAAGCGTCAGGATGAGCCCCGACGCCATCAAAAGTGCCAGAATCCCGCGCGAAACCGCGCTGCGCAATTCCTTTGGCAGAGCAGACACCTCCTCACCATGTTTGGAAGAAATCAACCAGCTTCGTCCAGCTGTCCGCGCGGGCGCGGTTGCACTCCTCCGGGTATTTTGCTTCCATCGTCATCATTTTCGCCAGCAGACGCTGCGTCACTTCGGGTGATTTTCCATCCGCGCACAGCAGCGTATACGCCGCGCCGAGGGACAGCCCGCTCATGCCGATTTTCCGCGCGCAAGGCAGCAAAACCTTGACGGCGCGCCCCTCGCCGCTTCCTCCAACGGGGATGACGGCTTTCTCCGACGGCGTTTCGCACTCGTAGAATGTCCCCAGAAAGCCCTCTTTTTCCAAGGCGCAGTATTGCATGGCGAAAATCTCCCGATGAACGGAAAGTTAATACTTTTATTGATGATTCGAAAAAAATCAACTTCGTTAGTGGCGACCCGAAGGGGGCAAGGGGGCGAGCGCAGACTTCGTCTGTTTCCATTGCCCCCTTGTCGCCTCCGCAGAGGCGAAATCCCCTGCTTGCGGGCAAAAGCAGCTATGCTTGCAAGCAATCCGGTCGCGCCCATCTGGCGCGACACAGCATAGATGTTGGAAAGAGCAGCTTGGGGGGCGCTCCTGCGGGAGCGCAAAGTTACTGGCAGGGACGCTTCGCTGCCTGCGCCTTTGTGGACTTTTCTCTTTGAATTGGTCGCCCGTGGAACAGTTGGGGCGTTGCCCCAAACCCCACAAGGGAGCTCCGCCCCTTGACCCCGCAAGGGGGATTCCCACTTGACCCTTTTTTTGCCGCCCGGCTTGAGTGCTTTTCCCTGCGCTTTGGGTTAAGCGGCTTTTTTCGCCTTTACAGCGGTAAGGGCTTCACAGACCCCACCTCTACCCCAACTTCCTGCAGCTTCAAAATCATCGGCATCAGCCGCGCGTCCTCCGGCGTCTGCGTTACCAGATACAGCCGCACATTCGGCCCCATCCTCCGCATTGACAGCATCACATCCACCATCTGACTATCCAAACGCGCTGTAATCACCACCGTACACCCCACCTTCCGCATCCGCCGCATTTCCAGCAGCAGCACCTTCGCGAAAGGCTCCGGATTGCTGAAATCCGCGCGCGCAAGGTTTTCCAGCAGCATTTTCAGCCCCATGTCCTTGTCCAGCTCCACCGGGTGCGCGCCGGGCAACGGCAGGCGCGCCGGATGTTCGGCTTTCGCTGCCTGTACCATCACCGACGCGGCGGTTTCAATCAGCGCGTCGCGCAGGTCGGCGTCTTCCTCCGAATCGGCCTGCTTTGGCGGTTCGGCGCAGTCCAGCAGGACGAGCGCGTCCGGCTGAACGGGGTCTTCAAAGCGGCGAACGAGCGCCTCCTGCTTGCGGGCGGATAACTTCCAGTGGATTTTCTTCATCGGGTCGCCGGGCTGATAGGTGCGCACGTCGGTGGGGTTCGTCACGTCCTCGGAGGCGCGCGCCATGGCTTCCGTGCCCATTTCGCCGGAGGACAGGCGGAGCGGCGCGATGTCGAACAGCTGCGGCAGCACGAGCAGTTCCCCGCCGTCCATATTCGGCTTCTGGCGAATCGTGCATACGCCGAAGAAGTCCGACAGCATCACGCTCTGCACGCCGGGTTGAATCGCGCCGACGTGCGCGGCATGGAAGGAGAGCTCCAGCGCCTGTGACCGCCCCGGACGGAGCTGCATCATCTGCGTACCGCTGGCAGTGCTGTTCGCGCCATTGACACCGGACAATTCCAGCCACATCGGGGCGAGCGGAATCCATCCGCGCCGCTTGACCTGCACGTTCAGCGTCACATCCTCGCCGCGCTGCACCCGCTCGGTGGAAGCATGGGAAGTCACTTCCAGCGTGGCGGATGCGCGGAACACGCCGTAAATCCCGCTCAGGCACAGCAGCGCAATCAGCAGCGCGGGCATCAGGAAAACGGGACTGCCGGTGGAGAACGCCGCCGTCAGCAGTGTCAGCGTGACGAGAATGGGCAGCGTCAAATGCAGCGTCACCTGCCGCGCCGAACGGTTCTCTGCCTGCTTCATGGCGCTCACAGCTTCACCGGCACGGGCGTATTCTGAATGATGCGCCGGACGACACTTTCCGGCGTCACGCCCTTCATGCGTGCTTCGGGGCTGAGCACGAGGCGGTGCGCAAGCACTTGCACCGCCATGTGCTGCACGTCCTCCGGCACGATGTAGTCGCGCCCGGCGAGCAGCGCGCACGCCTGCGCCCCGTGGATGAGGGCAATGGCGGCGCGGGTGGATGCGCCCAGCTGCAAGGCGGCATCCTGACGGGTGGCGGCGGCGATGGTCGCCACATACGAGCGAACCTCCGGCGAGCAGTAAATCTGCGTGACCATTTCCTGCATGGCGATAACGTCCGCCGCCGAGCAGACGGGAGAAAGCGTCGCCATCGGCTTTACCACGCCGGAATAGCGTTCCAGCACGTCCATCTCCTGCTCAATCGTCGGATAGCCGATGGACAGGCGCAGGAAAAAGCGATCCATCTGCGCTTCCGGCAGGGGATAGGTGCCCACAAATTCGCCCGGATTCTGCGTCGCCAGCACGATAAAGGGCTGCGGCACGGGGTGCGTCACGCCATCCACCGTCACCTGCTGCTCTTCCATCACTTCCAGCAGGGCGGACTGCGTTTTCGGGCTGGTGCGGTTGATTTCGTCCGCCAGCACCACCTGACTCATCACCGAGCCTTCGCGGTATTCCGTTTCGCCGGTCTTGAAGTTGACCAGCGTGTAGCCTGTCACGTCGGAGGGCATCAGGTCGGGGGTGAACTGAATGCGCCGGAACGTGCAGTCCAGCGATTTCGCCAGGGCGCTGGCGAGCGTCGTCTTGCCCACGCCCGGCACGTCCTCAATCAGCACATGCCCCCGGCACAACAGCGCAATCAGCGCATATTCGATAACTTCCTGCTTGCCCACGATAACGGTGCTGATATTGTTCATCAGCCTTTGAATCATTTGCCGCGGCTGCATACTGCGCCTCCTCTTCGTTGATTCCTCCATCAGTATACCCGTTTTCGGCGGATATTGCAAGCAAAGGGCGCTGTTTTTACATTTGCGCGCCGCGGAGAGAGAATGAATTTTCAACGCTCGTTTATCTTTCTGCTGAATGCTTGACACGGTCAAGGTTTTATGCTATGCTTCGTATTTGTTGATATTCCCGGCATTTTGCCGCATTATGGGAGGAAAGCATGATTCGCATCGTCACCGAATCCATGTCCGATTTTACGCAGGAGGAAGCCAAGGCCGCTGATCTCATCGTGATGCCGCTGCCGATTCGCTTCGGCATGGAGGAATACTGGGATGACGGCGTATCCCTGACGCAGGATGATTTTTATGCGCGCCTGCGGGTTGCCAAGGAACTGCCCAAGACCAGCCAGGTGCCGGTGGAACATTACCGCAAGTGCTTCAACCGTCTGCTGGAGAATCCGGAGGACGAAGTGCTGGTGATAACCGGCTCGTCGAAGCTGTCCGGGTGCTACCAGTCGGCGTGCATTGCGCGGGAGGCGTGCCACGACCCGGCGCGCGTGACGGTGCTGGATTCGCTCAACGCGACGTGCGCGGAGTATATGCTCGTTGATCAGGCGCTGCGCTATCGCCGCGAGGGTGTCAGCGACATGCAGACCATGCTGGCGAAGCTGCGCGACGTGATGGCGCACTACAAAATCATCGGCATGGCGGCTGACCTCAAATATCTCGTCATGGGCGGACGTCTTTCGCCTTTGGTGGGCAAGCTGGGCAACCGCCTGAGCATCAAGCCGACGCTGAAGATTGAGGACGGCATCGTCAGCAAGGCGGGCATGGTGCACGGAATGGCGAAGGGGCGCGCGTGGTACATCGAGCAGCTGAAGGAATGCCCGCCCGACCCGGACGTTCCGGTTTATATCGGCGGTGCGGACTGCCCGGAGACGGTTGCGCTCATCAAGTCGCAGATTGAAGCGGCGAATCTCGGCATTCAGGACATCCGCTGCGTCAAAATCGGGTGCCTGATTGGCACTTATGTTGGCCCTGAACTGACGCTCGTTGCGTGGAAGCGGAAATAATCAAAACGGCAGCTCTCCCCAAATCGCGGGAAGGCTGCCGTTTCTTTATCTGAATTTGCACAGCGCAACGTGCAAATCCACCGTCACATGCGCATCTGCCCTTTGCGCCAGCGCATCCTTCTCCGCTGCCGACAAATCGTGATTCAGCGGCGTCATGCGCACGAAATCGCCCCATAATTCCGGCGAAACGGGCAGCGTCTCATGCACCCGCACCGCCTTCACCAGCTGCGCCTTCTCCCGCAGGTACGCATCCACCTGCCCTTCCTCGTAGGCGGACATGCCCCGCGCCGCGCGAATCTCCCGCAAATAGTCCTGCCCCGGATAGACCTTCACCAGCACGCCGTCCGGGGATAATACGCGGCGGAACTCGTCGTAATTCGCGGGGGTCAGCACATCCAGCACGGCGGAAAACGTGCCGTCCGCAAAAGGCAGGCGGCGCAAATCCCCCACGCACCAGACGGCTTGGCAGGGCTGGTTGGTTGCTTGCAGAATCGCGTCCCGACTGATGTCGATGCCCGCACCGATGCTGTCCGTTCGGCGCGTCAGCAGGGCGTTCAGGTACCAGCCTTCGCCGCAGCCCGCGTCAAGCAGCTTTTGTGGCGCATCCGGCAGCAGCGCGTCGATGGCGTCCGCGACCGGCTGATAGCACCCCGCCGCGAACACGCGCTCACGGGCGGCAAACAGCGCCGTGTCATAGAATGTATCCGCCTGCGCCGAAAGCAGATTAACGCACCCGCGCCGATTCACATTCACGGCGTGACCGCTCGCGCAAATTAAATTGTCGCCCTGCCGGGAAAGCAGCTGGCGGCAGACAGGGCAAATCAGCCCGTGCAGGTCAGAGACGGCGGAAAACAGCTTTTCGCGCTTGGAAAGCATCACAAAATCCTCCTTGATATGCTGGACAAATAGGTCAAAGGGGTGTACAATATGCCTGAAATCCATCAGGAAAGGATGAGGAATATGTCTCGAATCGAAAACGTACGCGCCGCGATGATGCAGGCAATGAAGGAACACGACAAGGAACGCAAGGAAGCGCTGTCGCTGCTGCTGTCCGCGCTGAAAAACAAGGCGATTGACAAGCGCGCCGACCTCACGGAGGACGAAGAGAACGCCGTCGTCCTGCGCGAAATCAAGCAGTGTCAGGAATCCATTGAGCAGGCGAACGGCCGTGAGGATATTATCGCGGAAAACACGCTGCGCATGAAGGTATATCAGGAGTTCGCGCCGAAGATGATGTCCGAGGATGAGGTGGAGGCGGAAGTGACCGCTGTGCTGGCGGAACTGGGGCTGGGTGCGCCGACCGCGAAGCAGAAGGGGCTTATCATGAGCGCGTGAAGGGCAAGGCAGACGGCGCGCTGGTGCAGAATGTGCTTGCGCGGCATCTGGCGTAAGTCATTATACCAGAAATCGAAATCAAAGAAAAGGGGGAGCAGCCCGCATGAGCTGCTCCCTTTTCGATTGGGTTAAGGCACTACCGCACAATTCGTCGGCAGCGCTGGCGATGCCTTTTCTGCCATCTGCTTCTTGCAGAAATCTCGATTTACCTCCAGTAAACCTTCGATTTCTGCAATCGCATCTGACAAAAAATGCATTCGCCATCGCACCAACTCATTTGTGCGGTATTGCCTTAATAGCATCAGCTGTTCGCCGCCAGCGTAATCACCATCCCCGCCGTCTTCTTGCCCACCACGTCGCCCCTGCAAGGCTCAAACGCTACCGTGCGCGTGCCGCTGCCCGCGTCCGTGAAGGACAGCTTGTAGGTCATCGTCCCGTCCGTTACGTCGTAGATGTAGCGGTTCACGCTGCCGTCAATGTACACGCGGATGCTCGTCGTGTTTTTGACGGTCATGGTGAAGGTGATTTCCTCGTTCAGCGCCGCCGTCGTTTTGTCCGCGCTGATGGCGGAAATCGTCGGCGCGGCTTCTGCCGGTTCGCTCACGTCGCGCATCGGCGGATTCGTCGCGTCCACAAAAGACGCTGCCGGAGCGGTTGCCGCGATGGTGGTTTCGCCCTTCGTCACGCTGATTGTTCCCGCCGTCAAGCCGTTCGCTGTCGCCGTAATCTTCATCACGCCGGAAGCGCCGTCGTGCTTCACCACGCAAAGGCACTTCCCGCTGAACGCAGCGTGCGTGCTGCCGGAGAGCTTCTCCACGTTCGTGCCGTGTCCGTTGTCCGTGCCGACGATGCTGCCGCCCGTGACAGTAAAGGTCACGCTGTTGTCAGCCGTCGGGCAGCGCGTGCCGTTCTTGTCCAGCACGTCGCAGGTGATGTAAACCAAATCATCCGACGCGGTATTGACCGCCGTCTTGTCGCTGGAAAGCGCCAGTTTCGCGGGCGTTCCCGCCGTGTACTGCACGTCCTGCGCGACCAGCTTGCCGCTGCTGTCGTAACCATTCGCGACGATGGTTCCCGCCGCGTATGCCACCGTGTAGGCGTACTGATTCTTCGTCCCGCGCTGCGAAAGCGTCTTCTTGCCAAGCGATGTACCGTTCAAGAATAACTCGACGGCCGCGCAGTTCGAGTACAGCCATACGTCGATATTGCCGGATTCGTGCGTCCAGTGCGGCAGGATGTGAATCATCGGGCGGCTGTCCCACATCGACTGGTACATGAAGTAAATGTCCTTCGGGAAACCGCAGGTGTCCACGATGCCGAAATAGCTGCTCTTTGCCGGATACTTGTTCCATTCGGTCGGTTCGCCGATGTAGTCAAAGCCCGTCCAGACAAAATGTCCGCAGGAACGGGCGCTGTTCAAGTAGGCGTTCACCGTTTCTGCCGCCGTGTTGCCCCACGAAACCGCCTTGTTGTCGTAGGACGGATACGCCATGTTCGCGCTGTCTGTCGCATATACACCGCGGCTGGAAAGCGCCGAGGTCGTTTCGCTGCCGTAAATCGGGCGGTCGGTCTGGTAGGTCTGGTTGTTGCCGTTGTAGTTGATGCCGACGACATCGACGATAGCCATCAGCGCCGCCAGATTGCCGCCGGGCGCGTTGTTGCCCATCGTCGTCGGGCGGGTACTGTCGAGGGCTTTCACCGCGTTGTTCACCATCGTGCAGACGTTCACAATCTCGCTGGATGAATAGTCGCCGCCCGTCAGGTTCGTGCGCACTTCGTTGCCCAGCGACCACATAATGACCGCCGGATTGTTCCAGTCGCGGCGAATCGTGCTGGTCACGACTTCGCTGTAATGGTCGGTGAAGTATCGCCCGAAATCCTTCTGTTTCTTGCTCTTCGTCCACCCGTCGAATAGCTCTTCCACCAGCAGCACGCCCTTGCGCTGGCATACGTCGAGGTATTCCGCGCCGAATGGGTTGTGCGTCAGGCGAATTGCGTTGCAGCCCATGTTGGTCAGGATGTCCACCTGCCGTTCAATGGCGCTGCGGTTCTCCGCCGCGCCGATGCAGCCGCCGTCGTGGTGGACGCACACGCCTTTGAGCTTCGTGTGGATGCCGTTGAGATAGAAGCCCGTGTCCTTGTCGAATCGGATGCTGCGGTAGCCGTAGGGGACGCGCTTTGACCGCTGAACCCGATTGCCGACTTTCGCGCTGATTTGGGCTTCGTAGAGGTTCGCCGGGGAAGCCGTCAAAAGCGTGGACGGCGCATCGCTGGGCAGAATGCTTTGCTGATAGCTTGCCGCCAGCCCCGCCACGCCGCTTGCGCTGATGACGGTCGGCGGGGCGTAGGTGGTCAGCGCCTTGTACGCGGCGATTTCAGCGGATGAAAGGGCAGCTTCGACGGGTGTTGCAAGCGGTACATAGATATATACCTCGTTCGCATCGAGGAATGCTTTGAAGTCGGAAACGGTCGTCGTGCCCCTTTCCGCGTAAGCGAAACCGATGATATTGCTGCTGCTGGTAGCAATGCCGCCTACGGTTTCACTGTTGATGGCAGCGCTGAAATGCGTGCAGAATATTCCTGCTGCTTTGATACCGTCAAACGCCGCGAAATAGCGGTCAACTTTGTTTCCAATCTTCGCCCAGTTCATCGAAGATGTCAGCTTGATTTTGGTGATGCGCTGCACGCGCACCCCGCGCGTCAAATCCACTTCATCGCACACCCAATGCTGCCCGCTTTCATCCGTGTAATTGCCGCTGGATGCAACCGGGATGCCCGGCAGTGCGTTCGGCGTTTGCAGCGTCAGCGTCTGCGAATTGTTCGCGCCGTCCGACACCGTGACCGCCACCGTTCCGCCGTCACCCGCGCTGACAATCGGCACGGGCGCAATCGGGAGCGGCACGCCGTTCTGCGTGCTTTTGCCGTACACATGCAGCGCCCCCAGCGGTTTTCCCGCCAGCGCGTTTTCGCACGTCAGCGGATTGCCCGATGCCGACACGCTTTTCCCGTTTTCCATTAAATCCCGCTGCTGCGCGTCGCTGATGTGCCATAGCTTCGGGCTGCGGTACGCTACCGTCGCGCTAACGTTCTGCGTTTCTCCTGCCGCAATCACCGCCGATGCATCCGCCGTGCCGACTTTTGCGCCGTCCGGGTCGTACAAATCCACCGTGAACGTCGCCGATGCTTCCGCACCCGTTTTGTTCACCGCGTCGAACGCGACAACCGTTTCGCCGTTCGTCAGGTCGCTGTCCAGCTTCGGGGTCGTCACGCGGATGTTCTCCATGCGAATCTGGTCATCCAGCAGCGTCAATAGCTCCACCGGGCGAATCATTCCGCTGCCGGAGTACCAGCGCGACGACGGCTGTTCATTGCGCACGAAAACCGCAATCGTATTCACGCCGCTGACCATCTGTTCCGTTGCATCCACCGCGAACGGATTGTAGCCGTAATAGTTCTTGTGTACCTGCTGCCCGTTGACGTACACCGTCGATTCCATGTACACGCCGTCAAAGCACAGCATATACCGCCGCCCGTTCTGCTTGTCCACGCTGACGGTCGTGCGATACCACGCGTCGCCGCCATCCAGATACCCGCCCTCATACGTCGCCGGACTGGACGAATTGAATTCCAGCCCCACCGACCAGTCGTGCGGCACGCTGACCGTCCGCCAGCTCGCGTCATCAAACCCCGCTGCCGCTTCGGCGGTCGAGGAATACGCCGTGTCAGCGGTTGTGGATACGAGGTTGAACTTCCACGAATCCAGCGTGACAACGGAAACAAGCTGGTCGGCGGTCGTGATGGGGATGCCGATTTCCTCCAGCGCGCGAAGACGCGCATCCAGCGACGAAAACTGTTCCTGCAGCGCCGCAAGCGAGTAAAAACCGGGAACATCCGCCACGCGGTCGGTGGAAGAGGGGAAAACGCAGCCCGTTGCGGCGAAAATGCAGTTCTGCACGTCGCCGCTGGTCAGGGTGACATAGATTTCGATGTCGCCGGGCTGGGCGTAGGCGGCGGGCGGCAGGGTGACGGACGCAATGCTGCCCTGCGCGCTGCCGCTAAGCGGGATGGTTGTGCCGGTGCGCAGGTGCTTGACCGTGCCGGAAACGGCGGTGTCGCCAAGGTCAACGGGATTTCCCGCGCGGAGAACCGTGACGGTGATTCGGTGCGCCCGGCGCGCATCGGTGATGAACAGCGCGGGGATGTTCATGCGGCGCAGGGGACGGGTGAGGTCAGCGGTATAAGTGAGAGTAGTGGTAATGTCAGTCAATTTCGCTCCTCCTTGTGTGATGGGTACGGCGGCGCGGGCAGATACGCCGCGAAATATAGGAACTTGCGTTCGCTATATGCGCATGATAGCACGGATGCCCGCAATTGGCAAGAAAATTTGATTTCATTTGAATTGGCTTGATTTCATTTGATTTCGCTTGATTTTGCTTGAGATGGGGGATAGAAAGCTGCGTCTATCCGGCGCGATGGGGCTGTTTGCTTTTCCATTGCTCCTTCTGCGCGGTTATCCGCATTCCTCCCACCCTAATTTCGCCTCTCCCTCTTTCCTTTTCCCCCTCCCTATGGTATAATCATACTGGAATCCTATTTCCGAGGAGCAGAAGGCGTATGATGAAGGATCTGGTAGTCATCGGCGGCGGACACGCGGGATGTGAAGCCGCCCTCGCAGGGGCGCGCATGGGGCTTGATACCCTCCTGCTGACGCTGAATATGGACGGGATTGCCCTCATGGCGTGCAATCCCGTTATCGGCGGCAGCGCAAAGGGGCATCTTGTGCGTGAACTGGACGCAATGGGCGGCGAAATGGGGCGCGCCATCGACGATACGTTCCTGCAAAGCCGAATGCTCAATATGTCCAAAGGCCCGGCGGTTCACGCCCTGCGCGCACAGGCGGACAAGCAGCAGTACCAGAACCGGATGCGTACCGCGCTGATGACGCAGGACAACCTGACCGTCCGGCAGGGAGAAGTTGCCGCGATTGACGTCGAGAACGGGCATGTCACCGGCGTGACGACAACGACGGGGCAGCATATCTCCTGCAAAGTCGCGGTTGTCGCGTGCGGCGTGTATCTCCGCAGCCGGATTATCATTGGGGAGAGCATCACGCCGGGCGGGCCGCAGGGGCTGATGAGCGCGCCGAACCTCAGCGGCAGCTTGACGCGCATCGGCTTTCCGCTCCGCCGCTTCAAGACGGGGACGCCCGCGCGCATCGACGTGCGGACGATTGATTTCGACGAAATGACGCCCCAACCCGGTGACGAGCCAGTGACGCCGTTCTCGTTTATGACCGACCGCGCGCTGCACAATACCTACGCATGCTATTTGACATGGACGACGCCGGAAACGCACGACATCATCCGCCGAAATCTCCACCGCGCGCCGCTGTATTCCGGCAAAATCCACGGCATCGGGCCGCGCTACTGTCCGTCGATTGAGGATAAAATCGTCAAGTTTGCCGACAAGGAGCGCCATCAGGTGTTCCTTGAGCCGGAAGGAATGCAAAGCCGCGAATGGTATGTGCAGGGCATGTCCACATCGCTGCCGGAGGATGTGCAGTGGGAGATGTACCGCTCCGTGCCGGGTTTGCGGCGGTGCGAGCTGACGCGGCTGGCGTATGCGATTGAGTATGACTGCATCGACAGCCGGCAATTGCGCCCGACGCTGGAAAGTCTGGATGTGCGGGGGCTGTTTTTTGCGGGGCAGATTAACGGCACATCCGGGTACGAGGAAGCCGCCGCGCAGGGCTTGCTGGCGGGCATGAATGCCGCTTTGACGGCGCAGGGCAAGCCGCCGATTGTGCTCACGCGCGATCAGGCGTACATCGGCGTGCTGACCGACGACCTGACGACGAAAGGCACGGACGAGCCGTACCGCATGATGACGAGCCGCGCCGAGCACCGCTTATCCCTGCGGCAGGACAATGCGGATTTGCGCCTGACGCGCATTGCCTACGAGGCGGGTCTGGCGACGCGGGAGCGCATGGAGCGCACGGAACGCAAGGCATCGGAAACCGCGCAGCTGCTGGGCGAACTCCGCAAGGCGAAGTACACACCCGGCATCACGCTGAACGACTGGCTGGAGAAGCATCATCAGCCGGAAGCGCAGAACGGGCTAAGCGCAGTGGAACTGCTGAAGCGCCCGGAAATCACGCTGTCAGCGCTGGCGGAGCTTTCGCCGGAGATTAGGCAATTCGGCAAGCCTGCGCAGGAGCAGGCGGAAATCTCGGTGAAGTATGAGGGCTATTTGGAGCGACAGGAGACGCTGATTCGCCACGCGCGGCAGATGGAAGAGACGCTGCTGCCGGAGGATTTGCCCTACGAGGAAGTGACCGGGCTTCGGATTGAAGCGCGGCAGAAGCTGATGAAGCAGCGTCCGCGGTCGCTTGCGGCGGCGAGCCGGATTCCGGGGGTGTCGCCCGCGGATGTGGCGGTGCTGATGGTGTTCTTGGAGAAGCATAAGGGCAATGCTTAAGTGCCTTTGGGCGGGCGGCATTACTGGATGCTTATTTGCAGCTGAATTTTCTTGTTGCAGGGGATTTCGCCTCTGCGGAGGCGACCAAAGGGCTTTCCGATCGCCCTTTGGAAACCTTCGGCGCGGACACCCCCCATGTTTCTTGATCTGTATTGTTGCTTGGTATTTTACTGCTCTGAGTATTGCTTCCAAAGAAGCAAAAGGACACTAACTAAAAGCAGTTTCAATAAAGCCCAATAAACTTAGATGGGGATGCGAAGCAGTCCAGAGGGCGACCGCAAAGCCCTTTGGTCGCCTCCGCAGAGGCGAAACCCCTGCTAAACATGCGAAAAAAAGTATGAAGACGCGCGCAACTCAATCGCGCGAAAGGGTCAAGGGGCAATGCCCCTTAGAAAGAAGGAATAACGATGGGACTGTTCGCAAAACTGCGTGAAGGATTGACCAAGACGCGTGATTCGCTGATGGGGCGCGTCGATACGCTGGTGAAGGAAACAAGGAAGATTGACGAGGACTTCTATGAGGAACTCGAAGATATTCTGCTCATGTCCGACTGCGGCATGAAGGCGACAACCGCCATGATGGATGAACTGCGCCGCCGCGTGAGCGAAAACAAGGTCAAGGACGCCGATACCGCCAAGCAGATGCTCAAAGACATCATGATTGAGCAGATGGACATCCCGCGTCCGCCGCTGCGCTGGCCGATGGTCATGCTCGTTGTCGGTGTGAACGGCGCGGGCAAAACGACCACCATCGGCAAGCTCGCCCTGCGCTTTCAGAACATTGGCCGCCGGATTATCCTCTGCGCGGCGGATACTTTCCGTGCGGCGGCGGCTGACCAGCTGACCGTCTGGGCGGAACGCGCGCGTGTGCCGATTGTCAAGCACGCCGAGGGCGCTGACCCCGCGGCGGTCGTCTATGACGGCATCCAGTCCGCCAAGGCACAGGGCGCGGATCTGCTGATTGTTGATACCGCCGGCCGCCTGCACAACAAGAAGAACCTGATGGATGAGCTGAACAAGATGCGCCGCGTGATTGACCGCGAGTTCCCGGAAGCGGATGTGCGCTGTATGCTCGTGCTGGATGCAACGACGGGGCAGAACGGTCTGGCGCAGGCGCGCGCGTTCAAGGAAGTCTGCGAAATCGGCGGCATCATCCTGACCAAACTCGACGGCACGGCGAAGGGCGGCATTGCGCTTGCCATCCGGCAGGAGCTGGAAGTGCCGGTGTGGTACATCGGCGTAGGCGAGGGCATCGACGACTTGCAGCCCTTCAATGCTAAGGACTTTGTGGAAGCGCTATTCTAATTAGGAGGGCAATTATGCCGTCTTTATCAACCTATTCGGCGGAGCTGGATTATGCCTACGCACCGGGGATGTTCCCGGCGATGGAATGCCTGCTGCACCGCCCGGAAAGCTGCCGCCGCGTGCTGCTGCATAGCCGAAGCGCCGGAACCGAGGGCGCACAGCGGCTTCGCGAGGAAGCGGAAAAGCACCATATCCGTGTGGAAGAGGCGGACAAGGCGCTTTCCCGCATTTCGGGGAAGGATAACTGCTTCGCGGCGGCGGTGTTCAGCAAGTTCGAGGATGACCTGCGCCCTGACAAGCCGCATATCGTCCTGCATCACCCGTCGGACAGCGGCAATGTCGGCACGATTTTTCGCACGGCGCTTGGCTTTGACGTGCAGGATATCGCCGTCATCCGCCCATGCGTGGATGTGTTTGATCCCAAGACCGTCCGCGCCAGCATGGGCAGCATCTTCCAGCTGCGGCTGCATGTCTATGATGATTTTTCGCAGTATCAGGCGCAGTTCCCGGAACACGCGCTCTATCCGTTCATGCTCGATGGGTCGAAGTCCTTGCCGGATGTGTTAGGCGACATTCCTGACCGCTGGACGCTGATTTTCGGCAACGAGGGCAGCGGTCTGCCGCCGGAGTTCAGCCGTCTGGGGCAGCCTGTGCGCATTCCAAGCAGCAATAAGGTGGATTCGCTGAATCTGTCCATTGCCGCGGCGATTGGGATTTACGCCTTTGCAAGGCGGTGACTTGTAAATTCTTCACCCACAGGCGAAATTTGCTTGACGCAGGGCTGCGCTCTGCGCTACAATGAAGAATGCGGAATCCCTTTTTCGGAAATTGGTAGGAGGAAAGAACCATGAAGCAAAGCATGAAAAAGGCGGCGTTGGTGCTGATGCTGGTGCTGGCGGTGCTGCTTGTGCCGCAATGGAGCAATACAGCGCTGGCGGTCACAACGCCGTCGGATATCACCACGGGCAGTGACCTGCCGCCCGCGCCGCCGCTGCCTACGCCGCCCGCGAAAGGCGAAGTCGTTATTTCCGGCGCAAAGACGGTTCGCGGCGGCGAGAAGCTGACGTTCTCCGTCACCATCGACGGAAAAACCGTCCCGAACAGCGATTTGGAATGGACGCTGTACCCGGCGGATGCTTCGCTGGCGACCATCAAAAGCGGCGTTATTACCACCAAACGTGTGGCATACACGCACTATGTGCAGGTGTCGGCGGTGCTGAAAAGTGACCCGTCGCGCTATGCGAACTTCCGCCTGTGCATCGCGCCGGGCGTGAAAAAAATCACCGTCAGCGCGCCCACGACGTATGTTGATTTGAGCGGCAGCAAAACTTTGCAGCTGAAAGCGACGTGCGACCCGGAGGACGCGATTGCCGATGTCACATGGTCGAGCAGCAGCAGCAAAATCGCGACGGTGGATGCAAGCGGTCTGGTGACGGCGCGCAAGACCGGCAAAGTGACCATCACTGCCACGGCGAAGGACGGCAGCAAGGTTAAGGGCAGCATCACCCTGCGCGTCGTCAACGGCGTGACGGGACTGACCATCGAGGGCGCAAGCAGCGTCGCGGCGGGCAAGTCCATCACGCTCAAGGCGGTGATGATGCCGGCGGATGCGACGGAAAAGGGCGTCGTCTGGTCGGTGGACTGCGACAAGAGCATCGCCAGCATCAGCCAGAGCGGCAAGCTGACGACCAAGAAAATCAGCGCGATTACGACCATTACCGTGACGGCGGTGTCCAAGCAGAACAGCGCGATTCGCGCCACCCACACGGTTACGATTCGCCCGGTGACGACGGGACTTGCGATTTCCGCGCCGCGCCTGACGATTGACCTCGCTTCCCCGACGCTTCAGCTGACGGCAAAATGCATCCCGGAGGACGCCTCCCAGCAGGTGGCTTGGTCGACCAGCAACAAGCGCATTGCGACGGTGGATGCAAACGGTCTGGTGACGGCGAAGAAAGTCGGCAAGGTGACGATTACCGCCAAGGCGACGGACGGTTCGGGCCGCTCGGCGAAAATCACCCTGACGGTCGGCAGTGCGGTTGGCACGCTGGAAATCCGCGGCGCAAGTGCCGTCGCGCAGGGAAAAACCATCACGCTGAACGCCGTCATCACCCCCGCTACGGCGACGAACCAGAAGGTTATCTGGTCGGTGGATTGCGGCAAAGACATCGCGACCATTGACCGGCATGGGCGCTTGAAGGCTGGCAAGGGGCTCACCGCGCCTGTGACCATCACGGTAACGGCGGTCAGCGCGGAGAACAGCGCGATTTCCGCGACGCGCACCGTCCAGATTCTGCCCCCGGTAACGACGGTTGCTATTTCCGCGCCGAGAAACTACATTGATGTGGACGGCGAGGACAAGACGCTTCAGCTGACGGCGCGCGTTTTGCCGGAAGATGCCGCGCAGAGCGTCACTTGGTCGACCAGCAACAAGCGCATTGCGACGGTGGATGCGAATGGCGTTGTGACCGCACTCAAGGCGGGTACAGTGACGATTACCGCGACGGCGACGGACGGCACGGGTGTCCGCGCGAAGTTCACCGTCAAGGTACAGAAAACGGTCAAGTCGCTGACCATCAGCGGCGCGGCAAAACTCGGCGGCGGGCAGTCCACGACCATCAAGGCGACGATTCTGCCCAAGGATGCCGCGAATCAGAAGGTTATCTACTCGCTCAACTGCCCCGCGAGCGTCGCGACGATTTCGACCAGCGGCGTGCTGACCACGAAGAACGTGACAGAAATCACGACGGTAACGGTGAACGCTGTCAGCGCGGAAAACAGCACAATTTCCGCAACGTGGACGCTTGTCATTTACCCCAAGACGACGAAACTCACCTTGACGGCAGCCAGCAGCTGGGTCAACGTTGGCGCGTCGGTGCAGCTGCATGTGTCGGCAACACCCGAAACGGCGCAGATGCCCATCCGCTGGCGCAGCAGCAACACCCGCGTTGCGACGGTGGATGCAAACGGCGTTGTGCGCGGCCTGAAGGCAGGCACAGCGACGATTACCGTCCGCACGACCGACGGCTCGAACAAGCGCGCGTCCGTGCGCGTGACGGTCGGCATTCCGGCGACGGGCGTGGTGATTACAGGCAACCGCATCGTCCGCGCGGGTGCGACGCTCCGGCTGGTGGCGACGGTGCAGCCCGCGAACGCCACGGTGAAGCGTGTGACGTGGGCGGTCAACTGCCCCGCGAGCGTTGCGACGATTTCTGGCGACGGGAAGCTGCGCGTGTCCGCAAACGCGGAAACACAGATTATCCTCGTCACCGCGACGGTGAATGACGGTCAGCGGGTGAGCGCGGCATACCCGGTGTACATTCAGGGCAAAGCCCCGGTGCTGCCCACGCCGACCACCCCGGATGCGCCGGAAAAGTAAGCAGAATAAAGAACAGACCAGCATGGTGTGATGCCGTGCTGGTCTGTTTTTGGTGATGGATTGAAGAGGATGTTCGGGGAAAGCAGACAGAAACGGAAGTCAAGCAATTCGGTCGCGCCCATTTGGCGCGACAATGTGCAAGTGGTTGGTAGAGCAGCTTGGGGGCGCTCCTGCGGGAGCGCGAAGTTACTGGCAGGGACGCTTCGCTGCCTGCGCCTTGTTGACTTCTTCCTTTGAGTAGGTTTGACGAGAAACAGTTGGGGCGTTGCCCCAAACCCCACAAGGGAGCTCCGCCCCTTGACCCCGCAAGGGGCAATTGCCCCTTGACCCCTTTTCGCGATTGAGTTGGTCTCTTCTTCCTACTTCTTCCGCGTGTTTATCCTCTTTTAGCCCTCGAAGGCGAAGGGCGCGAGCGGAAGACCGTTCCGCCCAAACAAAGCGACCTTCCCCCAATTCACATATGCATACCTTACCTTCGCCGGGTGGAGCACTGCCACGCTCCGCAAGCGCATCTCCGTCCCATCCAGCGTCACCGACTGCACAGGGTGATACGCCCCGTCTTCTCCGGCAATCTCCAGCAGCAGTTCGCCCGTCTCCCGGCGCAGCACAGGTGCGCTCAGCGTGACAACGAGCGTATCTCCCTGCGTATACTTCCCCAGCGCGCGGGGGGATTCCGGCGCGTCCATGCCATAGACGACGCGCAGGGCAACGTCGCACAGGCGCTCACCGGGGGTACGCTTGTCGGTCGGGTGAATGTTATCGAACTCGCCGCAGTCCAGCAGAATCGCCAGACCGCCGGGCTGGAGGGCGCTTGCCGCCCGTGCCTGTGCAAGACGCAGGCGCGCCCAGTCGTGCTTATCCTCGTCGCCGGCGGCAATCCACATCGGCAGCTGCACGTTGAGGAAGGGGAGCGAATCGTCGCGGAAAAGCTGACGCAGGCGCATCACCATCGCAGTCAGCAGCACGTCGTAATGCTCGGTTTTCGCGGTGTCATCCTCACCCTGATAATACAGAATGCCGGTCAGCGTCGCGGGAACGACGCGCTTTGTCATCGTTTCAATCAGCCCGCCCGGGCGATACGGCGAACCGGGGCCAACCGGCGGATGCCAAGGGCAGGGACCGACGGTTTCGTTGATTTCCGGCCACGAGATACCGGGATTGTCCTTCTTCAGCTGAGCAACATGCGCATTCCATGCGTTCATTTCAACCCAAAAGGCATCTTCCTCCTGCCGCCACTGATCGAAGGGCTTGTCGCCGCCCTGCTCACGGTAGCGGGTGATGTAGCGTTGCCCCTCGGCGGTTGCTTCCAGCGCTTCCTTGTCCATCCAGCAGGTCACGGACGTACCGCCCCAGTAGCAGTCAATAATGCCGATAGGGCAGTCAAGCGTCCGCGCGAGTTTGCGGGCGAAGAAGTACGCCACGGCGGACATATCCCGCGCATAGCCGGGGCGGACACGCTCCCAATGAGACGCGGCTTCGGCTGCAATCGCGTCGTCATCCCAGACGCTCTTTTTCGGGACGTTGAAGTAGTGTACCAGCGGGTCGTCATGCGCCGCGATTAAATCTTGCCCCTCGTCGGCGTTTTGCAGTTCCAGCTCCATGTTGCTCTGCCCGGACGCGAGGTAGACTTCGCCAACCGAAATATCGGTGGATGTGCACGTTTCTGCCCCGCAGATGACGGTCAGTGTGCAGCTGGTCGCCTGTTCCATCGGCGGAAGATGCAGGAGGAAGCGTCCGTCGCGCGCTGTGCAGATGCCTTCGGAGAGAATCAGCCCATCCGCCGTCGTCACGCGCCCGGTGACAGTTTGCCCATCCGCCGCCGTACCCCAGACGCGCACTTCCTTGCGGCGGCACAGCACCGCGCCGCTGCCGAACAGGGGCGCAAGTTTGAATTCAATTGCCATTAGTCGTCCTTCTTTCCCATAAACGCGAGGTTGTGCGAGATGAGCAGGCAGCGCTGGCGCACGCAGTCCGGCGAACGCAGCGGGTCTTTGGGCGTGTGCAGCAGATAGTCGCACAGGCGGTCAATGTCCGTTTCGGCAACGTGTAGGCGCGTGTCTGATGAGGCATAGTAGATGTACACCTTGCCGTCGTCATCCGCAATCGCGCCGTTGGAGAACACGACGTTGCTCACGTCGCCCACGCGCTCGTGCCCCATCGGGCCAAGCAGCATCCCCGACGGTTCGGCAATCACGCGCGACGGGTCATCCAGCGCTGTCATGAAGGCGTACAGCACATAGCGCAGACCTGCCGCCGTGTTACGAACGCCGTGCGCGATGTGAATCCAGCCCTTGTCGGTGCGAATTGGCGTTGCGCCCGCGCCGTTTTTGCTTTCGGTGATGGTGTGGTAGCGGCGCAGGGAAATGATTTTCTCCTCGTCAATGACGGGATGCTCGATATCCTTGCACAGCCCGAAGCCGATGCCGCCGCCCGAACCCGTTTCGATGAAATCATCCATCGGACGGGTGTAGAAGGCATATTGCCCGTCCACAAATTCGGGGTGGAGGACGACATTGCGCTGCTGCGGCGAACGGAGCGTCTTGAGGTTCGGCAGGCGCTCCCAGCTCTGCAAGTCCTTCGTGCGTACGATGCCCGCCGCCGCAACCGCCGCGGACAAATCGCTGCTGGTGCGGTCTTTGCTTTCGGAGCAGAATACGCCGTAAATCCAGCCGTCTTCATGTTGCGTCAGGCGCATGTCGTAGACGTTCGTTTCCTCCGCGCAGGTATCGGGGAGGATGACAGGATAATCCCGGAAGCGGAAGCCCTCCGTGGGCTTGTCGGATTCCGCGACGGCGAAGAACGACTTGCGATCCATCCCTTCGACGCGCACGACGAGGCAGTACTTGCCGTTCAGCTTGATTGCGCCGCTGTTCATGGTGGCATTCACGCCCAGCCGCTGCATCATGAAGGGGTTCGACGCGGGTGCTGCACACGTTCGGGAAGATGTAAACCGCCAGACCCGGATTGAACCCGATCGACAGTTTCAGGTCGTCGCTGAACGTGCTTCTGAGGGTACCTCCGGTTTCGTAGGTGAATTCCGAATTGCCTGTTTTCATCGAAAGATCGACCTCGCCGAAAAGCCCGAAATGCCCTTTGCTGTCCAATCCCGCGTAAGAGCGGAAATAGAGACCGACCGACAGTGCGCTGCTTTGCAGGTGGAGGTTTTTGAAGGCCAGATTGACGTCGTTTTGTTCTCCCAGATTGAAGTTGCCCGTATCCAGCGTTCCATTGATGTTGGTGTACCCGAAACGGACGCCCGCCGACATGTTGTCCTTGAAGAAATAACCTACGGAAGGGTTGATAGTGAAGATACTGCCGTTCAGATTCAGGTTGTCCAGAATCAGCAGGTAGTCCGTGTCGTCGCTCGAGAGCGTGCCGTAAGATACGGTAAGCCCGAGAGCGATCTCACCTGCGTAGGCGAATTTGATTTTGTTGATTTCACGGTCGATTCGCCGTTTCATCGGCAGGAATCGTTGTTTCCGGCGTACCGGGGAAACCGTGGTCGGCATCGATGTGGACGAGTCGTTCAGATCGGCGTAGAACGTCGGGGCCGGAAGTTCTTTTATGGCGGGGAGGAGACTTGCATCCGAAGCGGTGGACAGGCTGTCCTGCGAGCCGAAAGTCAGAGTATCCTCCGGGGATGTCGGCTCTTGGGCTCGGAGTAGGGAAACCGTTGCGACGGCTATCAGTATGGTAAAAATCAGTCGTTTCATCGTATTTCCGCGTTATAGATAGAAAGATACTCCCAGTCCGATCGACAGGATATTGACTTTGAAGTTCATCAGGCTCGAAGTTCGCTTTCCTACGGTTACCTGGTTGTGTACCTGGCGTGTCCGGGTATAGGAAAGACCCATTACACCGACATTCACTTCGAAAGCCAGGTTGTTGGTGGCGAAAGCGACCAGTCCGGGCGATACGCCTATCGAACCGGAGAAACTGGTTTCATAAGTGCCTCGGATCGGGGAGTCCGCTGCGAATCGGGACTGTCCGCCGCCCAGTGTCAGGCTCATTTCGTTGAACAAGGCGAAACGCTTGTTCTGTCCCAGAGGAATGTACTGACGCCAGATGAAAGCTCCGGAATAGTTGTGTTGCAGGGTGTTGTAGAAATCGACGCCGAGGTCGATATCACTGCCCAGCTTGATGCTGCCGCTATCTATGCGGAGCAGCGAGCGTGAATAGATGAATTTTACGCCGATAGCCATATTGTCCCGAATTGCGTAGGCGATCAGCGGGGCGATTTTGAAGGTATAACCGTCGGAGTTGATATCTTCGATCACCAGAAACGTGTAATCTTTGTTCGTGTGGGTAGAGTAGGAGGCGGAAGCGCCGAAGATCCACTGCCCCTTGGGGACGAATTGGTTAGATTTGGAGGTCAGTCCCCGTTCTGCACGGGGATCGGCCTTGTGTTTCGGAGCGAATTCGGCCGGAGCAGGTGATTGCGCATCGGTCCGAAGCGGATGTTCAGGCCGAGGGCTTTCGGAACCCGTGAGCACGGTGTTCGAAGAATCGGGTTGCGGTATTGCCATATCAATCGCACGTCCCGAAGCGGCCTGCGATTGATGGTTTGCAAAACATAGACACAGTGACAGTGTCAGGATGGCGACGGTTCCTCGCATGAAAATCAATATACAAATTCGATGTCGTCGATATACATTCTGCTTTCTTTGTTGCCTTCCATGTAGTCACCGCGGTAGCTCGCCGAGGCTGTTACCATCAGGTAATTGGGCTTTTCATCACTGCGGTATTTGATGGGAATTACGATCTTTTTCCAATCGCTTTGGGAGGTATCGTTGAGCCAGTCCCCGTGGCCGTAGATGGGGCCTTCGGGCAGGCTTTCCTGGGAAGGATCGAAGAAGGTGCTCTGGTCGTTCGTGTCGATCTTGTGGTAGGAGCTCCATTTGCCCATGCAGACGAAGAAGCGGGCCTTGTCGCCGGACCCGACCGTCCCTTTGTACCAGAATGTGATCGCTTTGGGACGGGCGTTGAAGGTGAACGGACGACCCATATACACATCGCCTTTGGTGATGTTGTGAACACCGCCGAAGGCTCCGATGAAGAGGTTGCCGGCAGCGATTACGCCGAAAGCGCTCTGGGTCTTGAGCAGGGCGGACTTGCTCCCGGTCGATCCCGGACGGGGATCGTCTGCGGGTTCGGTCACCACGATACCGGCGGCATTGGCACCGGGGTTACCCGTACCCCAGAATCCGGTATAGCCTGTACCCATGCCGTTCGAGCCGATTTCGTCCGCCGAGCAGGGGTACCAGGTTTTGCTGTTCGTCCAGGTTTCGAATCCCGCATTGGGAAGCTGAATGCCCGTTGCGGCCGAGAAATTGTGTATCTCGCCCGTTTCCGCATCGTTGATGAGCAACTGGTATTCGTAATCGCGGTCTGCGGCGAAGTCGATGGCTTGTGCCGTATAGGTATAGTCGGCACCCGCAACGGCGGTTACGGTCTTCCACTCACCGAAGGCAGGCGACTCCGCCAGGCGTTCGCGTTCGCGGTAACGTACTTTGACGTTGGTGAGCGCCGGATCGGTGACGATTACCTGAAAATCGGCCGTATTGAGCCAGAGGTCGTACACCGCCAGGTCGGTGAGTCCGGGTGTTGCGATGCGGGCTTTGCCCGTACCTTCGGCTTGTGCGACGTCGGTCATCGTAAATTCTACTTCGTGAATGCCGCCGGCGAACGTGGAGAAGAAGGTTCCGCCGAGGGAGAGTTTGCCGCTGTTGTCGTCGGTCTTGGTGTAGCTGATGCCTTTGGCTGCGGCTTCCGGAAGCAGCGCGCCGTCGCTCAACACCTGGATCGTTTCGTCGTTGGCCTTGATGGAGATGCCCGAAAGCGCCTGTACCGAGGATACTGCGAACGAAATGTCGTCCGTGTTGAATCCGATTACCGAGTTGATGTCGAATCCGTCGCCCTTGATCGTCGGCTGCGGGCTGAAGATGAAGGGATCTTCGTGGATCTCTCCGTCCTGATCGACCTGTACGGTGATGCCCAGGTAACCGTTCGGAGTCTTCGAATACTTGAATGTCAGCGTATAAAGATTGCCGCTTTCGGGTGTCGGAATGACTCCGGTTTTAGAAACGCTACCCAACTCCGTGCTCGAGCTGTAAAAGCCCCAACTCAGGTTGTGAACATCTTCGGGCAGCAGGTAATAACCCGTTGCGTTCTCGGTGTATTTGAGCGTCGGTACCGAGCCGTTTTCAGCTTCCGTTTTGGAGAAGGTGTCGATGGCGCTGACGTAAGCCTTGAATCCCGGATCCATTTTGTCCAGAATCGTCTGATCGAAGACGACTTTGACGCCGATGTTGGTGGTTGGGCAGACTACCTCTTTGAGGACGGTCTGTTGGGGTTCGATATCGACGTCCAATTCGCCGTAATAACTCTTGTTGGTGAAGGTCGCCTGGCTCTGGTCCCCTGCTTCCACTTTGATACGGTAGGACCCTGCCACCAGGTAGAAATCACCCGGAGCTTCCGTAGCCGGCTGGTATTTGCGGATCAGCTTCTCTTCTCCGTTTTCGATCTTATAGACGCGCATGATACTCCGATCCAGAGCGTTGTATGCGTCGGCACGCGAGCCGCCGATATTGACGCTCAGGCGCAGGGTTCCCATCTCTTCCGAGGCGTTGCCGTCGATGTCGCTCTGCGAGCAGGCTGCGGTCAGGAAGGCCACGCCTGCAAGCAGCGAAATATATTTAAGAATCTTTTTCATCACTGTTTCGGTTTACTGTTGGGGAACATAGAGCATGATGGACTTGATGTTCTGTCCCGAAGCATCCGTTGCGGTCAATTTGAAGTCCGTGTTGCCCGGAGCTACGGCATAGAGCATCGTCATAAACTGAGAAATGTCGAATTGCAGGGTTTTCTGTCCGACGATTTCGTCTTTGGTCTTAAACCCTAACGAGTGGAGTCCTTCGTCCATTTTGTCGGAAGCCGGATTGACCAGATCCATATGCGCTTCCAAGCCGATACCGAGGCTTTCGAGGACTTCGGCGGTGAGCGCATCGCTGATGATATCGACCGTCAGGCCGGTCATGCCGCTTTCGGAGGCGAGGTTGATGAAGACGTTCATACCCTCTTCCGTGAGTGTGTGGCGGGAATCGATATCGACGATATCCGTACCTTCCGGGTTGGTGCTCCAGAAGATGTTCGGTCCCTCTGCGGTGCCGCTGTCGTGGGTGACCTTGATGGTCATCGTCGTGTAGGAGCGGCGTCCTTCGGAGTCGATGGCGATGAATTTCGCGGTGTGGGTACCCGTGTAGTCATACAATCCTTTCATACCGTTGTAATTGACTTTGACCAGCAGATCGGAGCCGCTCGTCTTCACCACGCAGAAGTTCTTGGCCGGATTCTCGCCAGGCCAGAGGGCTACCGTGTTGTCGCTGTATCCGGCCGTTGCGAGAGCTTCCAGGAACTGGGCATTGTCCGAATCGAAGACAACCTCCAGAGAGGCGACGGTCGAACCCTGGTACGGAGTCACGACGGCCGTAATCATCGGGGAGCAGCTCTGAACGTCGAAGTCGAACATACTGGTAGTAATGGGGTAGGGCTGGGTGATATCTCCGTTTTCGAGGGTTACTGCCGGAGAGTTTTCGTCCGAAGTCTCTTCGTCGGGAATCTCCTCTTCGCCGTAAGAATAGAACGAAGACATGACGTCCACGTCGATTTTCTCGTCGTAAACCCATGTTTCGACCGTAACTTGGAATTGGACGTTACCGTCGCTGGCATGCAGGATCTTGATGTTGATCTTGCGCCATTGTCCGGCTTTGACGTTCTGTATCTCCTGGCTCCAATTGACCGGCACATAGGAGGTCGGCTCTCCCTCGCCGGCTTTGTTGTATTGGCCGGAAAGGACGATTTTCAGGGTGTTGTCCGTATCGACTGCGCGGAAGAAACCGGGTCTGAGCGTTTCGCCCGTGGCTTCGGGGCGTCCGTAAACTAGGGAATTATCCTTGATGGAAAGGGTGACGGTGAGCTTGTCTGTCTCGTCGTCCGGCTTGAACAGATTGTCCAAATCGGCGGAAAGTCCGACCGTCGCCTTGATATTTCCCAATTTGCAGACCAGGTTATTGACCGTGGTCGTGAGCTTTTTGATTACGTTGACCGAAACTTCGCCGTAATAGACGGGCGTTTCCCACGCCACGTCGGGTGTGCTGGCGTAATTGGGCGATTCCGCCGTGACGGTATAGCTGTCCTGCGGCAATTCGATATTGCCCGTGGTCTTTATTTCGGCATAGGTGTAGCTGCCGACCTGTTCTTTTTTCGAATTGTAAATCTTTACGATATAATCGTCCGGTGCGTCCACCGTGCTGCGTGTCGAAGAGGTGCCGGGAGTGTTGTCCGTCGGCAAAATTTCCATATCGCTCGCTACGGTCAGGTCCCAGTTCTCAAAGCTCAGAATGCCCGTTTCGGACCCGGGTTCTACCGGTTGTCCTCCCGTCGGGAGATCGTCTTTTCCGCATCCTGCCGCCATGAAAAGACAGCAAAACGGCAAGAGCAAATATTTGGTAAAAGTCTTCATAGGATCTGTTTTTAGCTTATTTTATACGGGGTTATGCTTCGGGGTTGAGTTCGATCTCCTGCGGGGGCACTTCGGTCAGCGTATCGTCCAGTCGGATCGTGATGCTGCCCTGTCCCGCCTGCGAAGCGTCGATTCGGATTTTGTGCCAGGTGCGGGCCGTCGTGACACCGATCTGTTGCTGCGGGAATTCCACTTTCACGCCGTTCTGCGCCTTCACCGCCGTACCTTTGAGCAGAAGTTTGCTCCCCGGCTTGACGAAGATGGGAGCGTCGGCCGATGAGGAGTGGGTAAAACTGAAATTGTTGCCCGCTTCGGTCTGGACGGTGAATTGTGCTTCGGAATAGTATTTCTTGAACCACTCGCCGCATTCGAGGCTGATTACCGAGTTCGTGAGCGAGGCGGTGATGGTCTTTTGAATCGTCTTGCGGGCGAGGATCGTAAAGTCGAGCGCTCCCTGGTAGCAGAAAGCCGTGCTGCCCTCCTGCTGCGGATCGCCATAGCTGATCGTTGCCGTATAGTCGCCGCTGGGCATGAAGGGTGCCGTATATTCGCTGAGTGTGGTGTATTCGGCGAGGTATTCCGCCGTCGCAGTGCCTTCTTTGCCTTTTACGACCAGCTTGAAGCTGTTGCCGGACGGCTTGCAGTTGTCCGGCAGGGACGTTTGTGCCCGGGTCGTCTGCGAATCGACCTCGGAGCAGGTCGTGGTCCGGAATTCGACCGACCCTTCCCCGTCTGTCGTTTCGGGGATTTCCTCTTTCGAGCAGCCCCCCCCCAACAGTGCAAAGGCCGTCAGAATCAATAGGTATTTTTTCATAGGGTTATTGATTTGGAGGTTTATTTTACGATGGTTACGCGGATGTTGTCGAGGTACATATACCAGGTTCTCGATATCCATCCGTTGCCGGTGAAGTTGTATGTCCTTTGAATCAGCCACGACAGGCGCGTTGTATTCGTTGCTGCGGGAACTTCGCAGGTGCATAGTCCCTGAATATTTCCGAACGATACGCCGCTCAGTGTATTGAGGTTGTCGATCTGTTCTTTCAACGTGTTTTCGAGACCGTCGTTGCCTTTTTTAGGGGCCGTATCCGTGAGGGTTCCGAAACTGCAATAGAGATAGTTGTTGTCCTTGTTGGCATTGAAGGTCACTTTCAGCTTTACGGTTTTTCCGGGCTTGATACAGGCGAGCGGCGGAGTGTCGAGCCGTCCCGGATATTGGGCTGCGGTTTCGTGTCGGACGGAAATACGCATCGCCTTTTGCGAAACCTGAAGACGGGTTCCTGTCCAACCCTCGTCAAAGCCGTACTGCGACAGCGAGATACCGTCCGGATTGGATGTCGTAGCCTCTGTTTTGTATTCGAAATCGGTTTTGTCGTCGAAATCTTCCGAAAGGAGGTACGGGATTTTGAGTGCGATCGGCAGATGTTCGCCGGGAGTGAACGAAGCGACGCTTACGTTTTGCGGAACGATTGCGCTTTCGGTTTCGAAACTCACCTGCAACGGTTGCTGGGCCAGCAGATCGCCGTAAAGGTCGCCGTAGAAAGCCACCGTGTATTTGTTGGATTCGTCGATGGGGAAGGTCTGTTCGGTCGTACCGTTGCGGAAGGTCATTCCTTCGGGAGCTTTGATGATCAGGTTGTAAGGCTCTTCACCCAGATTCGAGGAGTCGCCCGTGACCGAGAAATCGACATAACTTACCGGCAACTCGGTCGGGATCGTCAAGGTAATGGGGGTGATGTGTCCCGCCGCCATTTCGCGGTTGATCGACACGGAGAGCGTGTGGGAGCGGTACCCGTTTGCCGTGTAGGCCGTAAAAGAGATGTCGCCGCTCATCGTCGTGGGATTGATGAAGGCCCAGGCATAGTTTTCGGCTTCGTCCGTCAGCGGAGTGGCCAGATCGAGCGTGATGCTCTTCGAGCCTTCGGCCAGGGACATTGGGGCCGAAGGATCGGCAGCGTCGAACGAAACGGTTCCGACGACTTCTGTCGGAAAATCGATGACCAGTCGTGTGATCGGTTCGCCCCAGATGTTGCGACCGGCAGGGACTTCGATTCGCAGTGCGTGGCATTTGTGACGGAAGCGCAGCGCGTGCGACGGCGGAGTTTCGAGCATTTGGTCGGACTGTTCGAACAGGGGAAGCGCGTCGGCGGTCAGCGGATCGGCGGCCAGAATATCCCATTTTCCCTCGTAACGGCCCGTCTGTTCTGCCGGAATTTGGTAAGATACCTGCGTGCCGCTGACGCTTTCGGGCACCGGGCTGACGGCCGTGTAGGTATAGGTTCCTGCCGGCATATCGGCGACCGTCGAGCTGAAAACGGCGGTCGAATAGCTGGGGGTGAAGTAGGCCAGCGAGAAATGCTGGGCGTTGAGCGTATAGTTGCTGCCGTCGGCGGTCGCCCAAAGGGCGATCTTGTCGTTTTTGTCCCAGCGGGTCGAAGCCCAGTCGTTGTCGTCGATCCAGGTTCGGGTGCCGTCGGGCAGGCTGTAAATCTGCGGCTCTTTCGTGTTGTCGCACAAAATGGCTACTTCGACTCCGCCGGACGGAGACGTCTGCTGCTCGATTTCCTCGTTGCGGGAGCAGGCGCCGATCAGAAACAGCGCCAGTACAGAGAGAAGAATCCGATGTCTTTTCGCCATCATACAGTTCATCGATTATATATACGGTTTTTACAAAAATAGGCGGGTTTTTTCTATAATGGAAATAAATTCAACGAAACGGGGAAAGTTCATCACAAATCCCCGGATTTTTTGTCGGCTTGTTCGGGAAAACAGGGCGATATCACTGCCACATACATCACAGAAACGTCTGTATTTAACGGAATGTTCTGGCCCTAATCGTA
>ENA-UPWU01000063-UPWU01000063.1-human-gut-metagenome-genome-assembly--contig:-NODE-63-length-38091-cov-6.911612_pt1 | contig 38091 bp, 30 predicted proteins | sample MGYA00250058_ERZ773392 | MGnify/ENA primary metagenome ERZ773392 (study PRJEB29103, sample SAMN06112084) | human gut metagenome | biome: human gut; feature: ankylosing spondylitis patient; material... | reverse complement strand
CTATCCGTTATAAAAGAGCGGATGATAAAGATGCCGCACTGGAAAAGTTTAAAATCACATTTCAGAAACAGCGTCTAGACTCAGCAAATTCCTGCCGACAAGCGTATCATGATTACCTTTGGAGGAGGAAGTGTCAAAACAAACGGAGTTTACGAACAGGTAACCCAAGCACTCGAAGGACGTGATTATACCGAGTTTTGGGGAATTGAGGCCAATCCCGATATAGACACACTGAAAAAGGCAATTGCCATAGGCAAGGAAAAGAATATAGATTTCCTGCTTGCCGTAGGCGGTGGTTCGGTCATTGATGGCACCAAACTGATTTCCGCAGGTATCCCATACGAGGGAGACGCCTGGGAACTGGTGAAAAAAGGAAGCTCACAAGTGACTATTCCATTGGGAACAGTGCTGACTATCCCTGCCACCGGTTCCGAAATGAACAACGGAGCCGTGATTTCACGCCGGGAAACTCATGAGAAGTATCCTTTTTATGCCGACTATCCCGTCTTTTCCATTCTCGACCCGACCGTCACTTTCTCTCTTCCCGATTTCCAGATTGCCTGTGGACTGGCTGACACTTTTGTTCATGTCATGGAACAATATATGACGAAAAGCAATGAATCATACCTGATGGATCGCTGGAGCGAAAGTATTTTGAGAACCCTCGTGCAGATAGCCCCTCTCATCAAAGAGAACAAACAGGATTATCACTTGATGAGCGAATTCATGATGTCGGCTACCATGGCATTGAACGGTTTCATTGCCATGGGTGTATCCCAAGACTGGGCTACCCACATGATTGGCCATGAACTGACTGCCCTGCACGGCATGACCCACGGACAGACCCTTGCCATCGTATTTCCCGGAACACTACGCACACTTGCGGATAAAAAACGAGACAAGATACTACAATACGGAGAACGTATCTGGGGGGTGACTTCCGGTGTGCCGAGCGCACGTATCGCACTCACCATCGACAAAACCGAGGAATTCTTTAAAAGCCTGGGGCTGAAGACTCGTCTGGGCGAAGCCGGAATCGGTGACGATACCATCGAAGAAATTGCACGTCGCTTTGATGAGCGAGGTGCTGCATTCGGTGAAGACGGTGACGTGACGGGAGAAGTAGCTCGCCGGATTTTGCAGAATTGCAAATAATATTTCCAAAACATTTAATATTAGGAGGAAACAAATGATGAAAACAGTTATTCTTACTACCTTTTACAACAATGTGCAAGCGCACATGTTGCAAGACCTCTTGAGAAACGAAGGCATAGAGTCGATGCTCCAAGGAGAATTGTCCGCCCAAGTGATAGCCTCTTATATTCCGGGTCTGGGTATACAGGTTCTGGTCTTTGAAAAGGATTACGAACGGGCACGGGAAATTTTGAAAACCAGTTTTCCGGAGGAAGTAGAAGGATAACTTTCTCCCCTCTATATTCAAACTTTCTCATTTGCATCTTGTTATAGGGATTATTAAACCTAAACCCGAGATGTATATGAGAAAGTTTTTATTTTTACCTTTATTGTCATTACTCGCTTCGTGTGCAAAAGACGATGACTGTAGCCCTGCCAACGTCAATCCGGACAATCTAGTGTCTCCGGCACTTTATGCAACCCTCGAACAGCATAGCACCGACCCCTATACCGGACCGTTGGAAGTACTTCCCTGCCAACCCGATGGCAGTATCTATGTAGGCAACTATACTCCGACAGGACGGCAAGTCCCTTTCCCCGCTTACTATGCCATCAACAATGGTATCGGCCAGTCAAAGAATTATCCGTTAAGGCTTCCGGTAGGTACCTATAATATAATCTATTGGGGATACCCCAATTACTATAATACCACAGACGCTTACATAGCCGACCCTATCCTCATCGTTGGTGAAGAGCTGCACGGAACTTCTTTGGGACTGCGCAAGGTTCCTGCCGACACCGTCTGTTATCCGGTTCACGATTTAGTGTACGGCACTCAGAGCATAAACATAGGAGAAGAGGAGCTGCAGGCTCATTTGAGACGTGCTTCGGCAGCTTTGGAAGTCGTTGCCACGGAGACAAACGGCAATGCTTTCGGCAATGGCATTGATTCCATGTGGGTGTACATCGGAGGAATTTATAGTGATTTAAATTATTTCTCTGCGCAACCGGAAGGAACTTTCAAGACGGTTGAATTCGGCATGAGCCCCAGTACCGACCGTAAACAATGGAGCAAAGAATTCGTTTCTGTCTTTCCATCCGGCCCGACTCCGCCTTTCCAGATATTTGTCCGAATGAAAAACGGTAAAGTCAAACGGTATCAGCAGAAACTGTCCACCCAACTCACCGCAGGCACCAAAACCACCATCAACCTAAGCATGGACGGAGTTTTGCTGGAAGAAGGAAATACAGGCGGATTCCAAGTTGATAAATGGAAAGAGCAGAACGAAAATATCCATATACCATTACGCTAACGGTCTATGGATATCCTGCCGTCAACCATGTGAATAGTACGGTCGGTCAATTTGGCAAGCGTCTCATCATGGGTAACTATAACAAAAGTCTGCCCTAACTTATCCCGCAAATCAAAAAACAACTGATGAAGTTCTTCTTTGTTACGAGTATCCAGACTGCCCGACGGTTCATCTGCAAGGATAACCGCCGGGCTGTTTATCAATGCGCGCGCCACAGCAACGCGCTGCTTCTCTCCTCCCGACAGCTCCGCCGGCTTATGAGAAGCTCGTTCGGCAAGCCCCAGAAAATCCAATGTTTCTTTGGCACGCTTCATCGCATCTCCCGAAGAAGCTCCGGATATGAATGCCGGTATCATCACATTCTCCAATGCTGTAAATTCCGGCAATAACTGATGAAACTGAAAAACAAAGCCTATCTGCTGATTGCGAAAAGCCGACAGTTCTTTTTCCTTCAACCGGTTAACCTCCGTACCATTCAGTATCACCGTACCTGCATCCGCCTTGTCCAATGTTCCCATTATCTGAAGCAGCGTCGTTTTTCCGGCTCCGCTGGGTCCCACAATACTGACTATTTCGCCTTTTCCTATCAGCAAATCTATTCCTTTCAGCACTTGCAACGTGCCAAAGCTCTTGGTTATTCCACTTAATTCTATCATAGTTACAATTTTCTTATCACATACTCTGCCAAGTAACATCCAAACACGGCAGGCATATAACTCACTGTTCCGGCTGTGGATTTCTTGTTCTTTTCATCATCCACCAAAATAACCGCATCCGCATTTGCCTGCTCTGTACTGAAAACAACCGGTAACTTGCGCTTCATACCCATTTTCTGCAAGCGCTTGCGCACAGCCTTACTTAAACCGCAATGATAAGTTTCCCACAAATCAGCAAATCTGATTTGGGTTATATCCGATTTCGCACCCGCTCCCATACTGCTCACAATAGGCAGATGACGTTGAAGCGCATTATATATAAGGTAACATTTGGGAGCTACCGTATCAATAGCATCAATCACAAAATCAAACTCAGCACTATCCAGCAATTCCGGAATGCGTTCATCTTTCAAATATTCCGACAACACATTCAGTTTCAAATCGGGATTGATATCTTTGAAACGCTCTGCCAATACTTCCGCCTTCGGCCGTCCCAGTGTGGAATGCAAAGCCGGCAACTGGCGGTTGATATTGCTTGGCTGCACCGTGTCGGCATCCACAATCGTCATTTGTCCCACACCGGCACGACAAATCATTTCGGCAGCATACGCTCCTACTCCTCCCAAACCCACAACAAGCACATGGGAATTTCGCAAACGTAGCATCTTATCCTCTCCCAGCAACAATTCCGTGCGTTGCTGCCATTCCGTATCAGTTCCGTTCATCACCTTTCTTAAACCATTTATAAAACCACTTACCAACATTATCATACATCCGGGTCTCCGACTGTCCGCGCGGATCGGAGAAAGACACAATCTCCTGCGGATCGCCCAGCTGATCGGGATATATGATTAACAAGCTGGCATCTGCAAAATATTTACTAACCTGAGACGGCAACCGCTCAAAAGAAGTCTGATAGGATATAGAACCCTTACGAGCCGAAACAACGACAAATAAATGGTCAAAATTAACCTGACCGGTCAGCAACAGTAAATCATCCCACTCCTCTAATACAGAAAACTCCGTAAACGTATTTGCTTCCTGCTTCTCTACCACCGCACGCAAGTGTCTCAGGGTATCCTCCGTTGCAAAAAAATGCACACGGCATCCCAGTAACTTACCCATACGGCACAACTGCACCACCCATTTCATGAATCCAACCTCATATTCTGCTTTTTCGGGTACAGCCACTACAATACGCCTAAGCGTATTAACCGGCATCAACAGCTTGGCAATCATAATTTGTCGGTGAGTGCCTTTCAACAAATTCTCCGTCATTGTACCAAAGAATGAATCCATCAGATTAGTCTTTCGGTGCAAACCGATAACCACATCCGTCACCGCATATTCCTTCAGCGTATGAATAATGCCTTGTGCAATATTCAAATCATAACGGAGCACCGTCTTGACCGAAGCATCGGCAGCAGCAGCAACCATTGCCGTACGTTCCAGATTCCGTTTACCTATCAGTTCCTTCGTTTCCGAAGCGTTATTATCATTTATCACACTAAGAGCCACCAACGGTTCCTTCTGTTTAGGATGCCTCATCATCAGCGCCATTCCCACCAATCCTTCTATCGTATCAGGGTTTGCCACAGGTATGAGAATCCGTTCTTGCTCCTTATTATTTTTATCATCATTGCCGGTCAGGTTTTCTTGTGTAACCATCCGGCGCGCTGCCCTCTCCGTCGCAACCGAACTGATGATGCAGGTAAACAATATCATTACCACCGTTCCGTTTAACACATCATCATTCAATAAGCGCTCTCCGTTTTCCATGATAATTTCATGTCCAATCAACACGGCTGCCAACGTAGCTGCCGCCTGCGCGTTACTCAATCCGAATATCAGACTGCGTTCCACCTTCTGCATGCCATATATTTTTTGAGTAATCCATGCCGCAAGCCATTTGCTGAATGTAGCAACCACTGTCATGACAACCGCCACCTTAAGTGCTTCACCCTGCGTAAACAGACAGCGTACATCAATAATCATTCCTACACCAATCAAAAAATAAGGAATGAAAAGCGCATTACCTACAAACTCCAACCGATTCATCAACGGAGAAACATGAGGAACAAAACGGTTCAGTACCAAACCGGCAAGAAAAGCACCCAAAATACCTTCCATTCCTACCAGCTCCATCAGTCCACCCCCTAAGAACACCATAGCCAAGACAAAGACAAACTGCATTACCGCATCCTCGTATGTTCTGAAAAACCACCGACTGATGCGAGGCATAAGAAAAATAATCAAGCCGAACAATGCAAGAACCTTTCCCAGCAAAATGGCCCAAAACAATCCTCCCACATCCTCTCCTTTATACATACCTCCAATCACGGCAAGCACCATCAAGGCCAATACGACAGTCACCGCCGTTCCCCCAATCGTTATGCTCACCGTACGCTGCCGGGACAAACCGTAACGACTGATAATGGGATAAGCTATCAAAGTATGACTGGCATACATACTGGCCAACAGGATGGAAGTGACAAGTCCGTAATCCAATAAACTCATACTGCTCCATATACCAAGCGCCATCGGTATCAGGAAAGTGAACAGCCCAAAGACCAATCCCTTTGTTTTGTTCTTTTTAAAGTCATCCATATCCATCTCCAGCCCCGCCAGAAACATGATATAATACAATCCCACTTTTCCGAATAACTCGAAACTGCTATCTCGCTCCAAAATATTAAAACCATATTTGCCAACCAATACACCGGCAAGAATCATACCGATGATATGAGGAATGCGCAAACGCCCCAATATCATGGGAGCAAACAAGATAATAATAAGTACCAGGAAGAATATCCAAGTAGGGTCAGTAACCGGAAAATGAATATTTAAACCGAATAATTCCATTGCTTTTATTTGAGGGTTATACCATAATATCGACAAAATTACGAAAAAAGTTTCTTTTTTACTGATTTATATTCTAAAATGTTCTAATTTTGCACGCAGAACGTACTTACATGCTGAGAGATAGTTCTAAAGTATTACTAAATTTTATCTTATAAAACAAAAAACAAAATGAAAGTAGCAATTGTTGGTGCGAGCGGAGCTGTAGGACAAGAGTTCCTGCGTGTGCTCGATGAAAGGAACTTCCCGTTGGATGAGTTAGTGTTATTCGGTTCTTCACGCAGTGCAGGACGAAAATACACATTCCGCGGTAAACAGATTGAAGTGAAACTCCTTCAGCACAACGATGACTTTAAAGGTGTAGATATCGCTTTCACATCAGCCGGCGCAGGTACCACAAAAGAGTTTTGTGAAACCATTACCAAACATGGTGCCGTACTGATTGACAACTCCAGCGCTTACCGTATGGATGCCGACGTGCCTTTGGTAGTGCCCGAAGTGAATCCGGAAGATGCTTTGAATCGTCCCCGTAACGTGATAGCTAACCCCAACTGTACAACTATCCAGATGGTAGTTGCGCTGAAAGCCATCGAAAATCTTTCACACATAAAACGTGTGCATGTGGCTACTTATCAAGCTGCCAGCGGTGCAGGTGCAGCAGCTATGGATGAATTGTATGAACAATATCGTCAGGTATTGGCTAACGAGCCCGTGACCGTAGAGAAATTCGCTTACCAGTTGGCATTCAACCTGATTCCCCAGATTGATGTATTTACCGACAATGGATATACCAAAGAAGAAATGAAGATGTTCAACGAAACACGCAAGATTATGCACTCCGACATTCAGGTTAGCGCCATGTGTGTACGTGTTCCCGCCCTCCGTTCTCACTCGGAAAGTATCTGGGTAGAAACTGAACGCCCCATTTCTCCTGAAGAAGCCCGTGAAGCCTTTGCCAAAGGGGAAGGCCTGGTACTGATGGACAATCCCGAAAAGAAAGAATATCCGATGCCTTTGTTCCTGGCAGGTAAAGATCCGGTTTACGTAGGTCGTATCCGCAAAGATCTGGCAAACGAAAACGGACTGACTTTCTGGATTGTAGGCGATCAGATTAAGAAAGGTGCGGCATTGAACGCTGTTCAGATTGCCGAATACTTGATCAAAGTAGGAAACGTGAAATAATTTATTAAATAATTTGTCATAATCTTTATCTTTGCGTCAATCATTGGTTTAATGAATTGACCAAGATAAAGATTATATTGTTTCTTACAGTTATTCGCCCGTCAAACTATCCCACAACATTATGCTGAAAGGAAAAACACTTCGGCGGATACCGAAAAAACGAAGTGTTTTATTTATATCCCCGATAAAACAATCTTCTTGTTTCCGTCAAGAGTTCTTCTTAATATAATATAATTAAGCCGTTTTACCCCAACCTTTAAACCATTCCTTACAGACAATGGAACGCGTAGCAAGCGGATAAAAGAACCATTAACCATACCAAGGAAAACGCCATACCTCCCAAAAACATTTCAGTAAATCCCCAAACAATTCACCTGACAGGCCCCCGTCTCGTCCAACCGACATGAATCAAAACACCATAAAAAAAGAGCATTGCAACAAACTGCAATACTCTCTTCTTTCCAATATTCTATGATAGCTATTTTTTAGCATCCAAGGTATCATCAATGCTTTTTCCCATACCCTTCAACGGGAATATATCAACCAAATTCACATCAAATATCAACGTTGAATATCCGGGAATACCTTCTGTACCATCTTTTCCGTAAGCCAATGGATAAGGAATATAAAGCTTCCATTGGTCACCGGCTTTCATACCACCAAATCCTTGCATCTAGGCCGTACTCCACCCTGCTATCACCGCACCTACCAGAAATTTTCTAGGAGTGGCAGTTTCCGGATCAAGCTCACCCTGATAACTTTGGTCAAAAACCGTACCGTTAATCAATTGACCACGATAATTCACCGCTACCGTATCCGTAGCAATAGGACTCTCAGTACCATCTCCCACTTTCTGAATCTTACAGTAAACATTATCAATGATCTTTCCTGTTTCATTCAATCCCAAAGATGGAAGTTTATAGGAACGGATGATTTTCCATTGCCCTTCTCCATTGCCTCGATTGGCTTCCGCCACTGTAGCAATGGAGTCAATATACCGCTGATTACGCTCTTCCCAGTTTGCATATGGATCTTCTGTCCCATCCGTCTCACTACATGAAACAATGGACAGGGAAGTTACAAACAGCAGACCAATCAGCCAAAGAATACTTTTATTCATAATACATTTATTATTGCAAAGCCTTCAGCAGACTTGTTATACTTACTTTATCGGCAATGATATTGTTCAGTTCCGAAATAGCTACACGCTCCTGCTGCATGGTATCACGATTACGCAAAGTTACACAATTATCCTCCAAAGTCTGGTGGTCTACTGTGATACAATACGGAGTACCGATGGCATCCTGACGACGGTAACGCTTGCCGATGCTGTCTTTCTCATCATACTGGCAGTGGAAATGGAACTTCAAGTCATTCATAATCTCACGCGCCTTCTCGGGCAGGCCGTCTTTCTTCACCAACGGCATCACGGCCAGTTTCACCGGAGCCAGAGCAGCAGGCAATTTCAATACCACACGAGTTTCACCATTCTCCAATGTCTCTTCTGTATAAGCAGCACTCATAATGCTAAGGAACATACGGTCCACACCGATAGATGTTTCAATAACATACGGAGTATAGCTTTCGTTCAATTCCGGATCGAAATACTTGATGCTCTTGCCACTGAACTTCTCGTGCTGACTCAAGTCAAAGTTCGTACGGCTATGAATACCTTCCACTTCCTTGAATCCAAACGGCATCAGGAATTCAATGTCTGTAGCTGCATTGGCATAATGTGCCAGTTTATCGTGATCATGGAAACGGTAATGATCATCACCGAAACCTAATGCCTTATGCCATTTCAAACGAGTTTCTTTCCATTTGGGGAACCACTCCAGCTCAGTACCCGGTTTTACGAAGAACTGCATCTCCATCTGTTCAAACTCACGCATACGGAAAATGAACTGGCGGGCTACGATCTCGTTGCGGAAAGCCTTACCAATCTGAGCGATACCGAAAGGAATCTTCATACGACCGGTCTTCTGTACATTCAGGTAATTGACAAAAATACCCTGCGCTGTTTCCGGACGAAGATAAATCTTCATGGCACCATCGGCAGTAGAACCCATTTCGGTAGAGAACATCAAATTGAACTGACGTACTTCAGTCCAGTTCTTGGTTCCCGAAATAGGACAAACAATCTCTTCATCAATGATAATCTGACGAAGTTCATCCAAATCATTGTCGTTCAAAGCTTTTGAGAACCGTTCATGTAAAGCGTCGCGCTTGGCCTGATGCTCCAGAACACGACCGTTGGTGCTACGAAACTGAGCCTCATCAAAAGCATCACCAAATCTCTTGGCAGCCTTGGCCACTTCTTTGTTTATCTTCTCGTCATATTTGGCAAGCTGGTCTTCAATCAGCACATCGGCACGATAACGTTTTTTAGAATCGCGGTTGTCAATCAGAGGATCATTGAATGCGTCCACATGTCCGGAAGCCTTCCAAATAGTAGGATGCATAAAAATAGCAGAATCAATACCTACGATGTTCTCGTGCAGCAGCACCATACTCTGCCACCAATATTGCTTGATATTATTCTTCAACTCCACTCCCATCTGACCGTAATCGTATACAGCGCCCAGTCCGTCATAGATATCACTGGACGGAAATACAAAACCATACTCTTTACAGTGCGATACTAATTTCTTAAAAACATCTTCTTGTGCCATTTTCTTATCTGTTTATTCTTACACTTTTGTTGTTTTTTCCTGTTTTCAACCTTTAATAAGGGCGAAATAATATGCAAAGTAAATGATTTTTTTCAATAAAAGTCGTATTTTTGCGTGCATATCATCAGAACATTAAGGAATTTAAATATATATGAGCGACGATTTTATTGATAAAGAGGAACAAAACGAAGAAAATATCCCCACGCCGGAGAACGGACACTTGGACTATAAACCTGCCGATACCAAAAACACAGGGGTGAAGCACCAGCTGAGCGGAATGTATCAGAACTGGTTTTTGGACTATGCCTCTTACGTAATACTGGAACGTGCCGTACCGCACATCAATGATGGTTTGAAACCTGTCCAAAGACGTATCCTCCACTCTATGAAAAGATTGGATGACGGCCGATATAACAAAGTTGCAAACATTGTAGGACATACCATGCAGTTTCACCCGCACGGCGATGCTTCCATAGGCGATGCGTTGGTGCAGCTAGGCCAAAAGGATCTGTTGATAGACTGTCAGGGAAACTGGGGTAACATACTGACAGGCGACGGTGCCGCTGCCCCCCGTTATATCGAAGCACGTCTGTCCAAATTCGCATTGGATGTGGTTTTCAATCCCAAAACCACCGAATGGCAAGCATCATACGACGGACGAAACAAAGAGCCGATCACCCTACCTGTCAAATTCCCGCTCTTGCTCGCTCAGGGAGTAGAAGGTATTGCTGTGGGCCTTTCTTCCAAAATCCTGCCACACAATTTTAACGAACTGTGTGATGCCTCCATTGCCTATTTGCGTGGTGAGGAATTCAAACTCTATCCCGATTTCCAGACAGGAGGCTCTATTGATGTATCACGCTACAACGATGGAGAACGCGGCGGAATGGTGAAAGTACGTGCTAAAATCAATAAAATAGACAACAAAACATTGTCCATAGCCGAAGTGCCTTTCGGAAAGACTGTCCCGGGGGTATGCGACTCTATTGTCAAAGCCAGTGAAAAGGGAAAAATCAAGATCCGGAAAGTGGAAGATCTTACTTCTGAAAAAGTGGAAATCCTAGTGCACCTTGCTCCGGGAGTATCCTCGGACAAAACCTTGGACGCGCTCTATGCATTTACTGATTGTGAAGTAAGCATATCTCCCAATTGCTGTGTAATTGATGAAAAGAAGCCCCACTTCCTTACAGTCAGTGCCGTCCTTAAAAAAGCCACGGACAACACGTTGTCCCTGCTTCGTCAAGAGTTGGAAATACACAAAGGAGAATTGCTTGAAAACCTTCATTTCGCATCATTGGAAAAAATCTTTATCGAAGAACGGATTTATAAGGAAGTAAAGTTCGAGCAATCCGAAAATACAGATGCCGCCTGCGAATTCATTGATGAACGGCTGACTCCTTTCTATCCGCAATTTATCCGTGAAGTGACCAAAGAGGATATTCTGAAGTTATTGGATATCAAGATGGCCCGGATTCTGAAGTTCAACAAGGATAAAGCAGATGAGAACATAGCCCGTATCAAGGAACAGATTGAAGAAATAAACAATCATCTGGCACATATCGTAGAATATACCATTGACTGGTATCAGATGTTGAAAGATAAATATGGCAAACAATACCCCCGCCGTACAGAGTTACGTAACTTCGATACCATTGAGGCGGCGAAGGTAGTGGAAGCTAACGAAAAACTCTATATCAACCGCGAAGAAGGCTTTATCGGCACCGCCTTGAAAAAAGATGAATTTATAGCCAACTGTTCAGATATTGACGATGTGATTATCTTCTATAAAGACGGCAAATACAAAGTGGTTCGTGTAACAGACAAAATGTTTGTCGGCAAGAATGTTCTCTATGTCAATATCTTCAAGAAAAACGACAAACGTACCATATACAATGTGGTCTATCGGGATGGAAAAGAAGGGTTTCACTATATCAAACGATTCAACATTACCTCCATCACCCGCGACCGTGAATATGATGTAACGCAAGGTACGCCCGGCTCACGTATCGTTTACTTTACAGCCAATCCCAATGGGGAAGCGGAGGTTATCAAGATTACCTTAAAGCCGAATCCGCGTATCAAAAAAATCATATATGAAAAAGATTTCAGTGACATCAATATAAAGGGACGCCAGTCCATGGGCAATATCCTGTCTAAATACGAAGTACATAAAATAGCCTTGAAACAACGTGGCGGCTCTACCCTGGGTGGAAGAAAAGTATGGTTTGACCGGGATGTACTCCGCTTGAACTATGACGGACGCGGTGAATATCTGGGAGAATTCCAAAGTGACGAATTGATTTTAATAGTCCATGAAAATGGAGAATTCTATACCAGTAACTTCGATTTGAACAATCATTATGATCCGGGGATCCACATCATCGAGAAGTTCGATGCCAACAAGGTATGGTCCGCCGCTTTATTTGATGCCGACCAGGGATATCCTTATCTGAAACGATTCACTTTTGAATCCACTTCACGCCGTCTCAATTATTTGGGCGAGAATAAGGAAAGTCGTTCTATATTGCTTACTTGTGTGGCTTATCCACGCATACAAGTCATATTCGGAGGACATGACAGTTTCCGTGATCCATTGGAAATAGATGTGGACGAATTCATCGGAATCAAGAGTTTCAAAGCGAAAGGAAAACGAATCAGTACTTACAACATTGAACAAATAAATGAACTGGAACCTTTACGCTTCCCCGAACCTTCCAAAGAAGAGGACGGTGCGGAAGAGGGGACTGATGAAAACGAAGAAACTGCCGAAATTGAAGATCCGGATCATGGTAAGAGTGAAACAGATATCATTGATGAAATTACCGGCCAGATGAAACTGTTTTAAGAAATGAAGAAAATTCTCCTGTTATTACTGTCCCTGTTTTTGGGTCTGTCTTCGCAGGCGCAGGAAGACAGCTTACAAGCAAACCGCTACGTTATGAGGGCTACTCTTTACGGTGCCGGTTTTACAAATATATTGGACACCTATCTTTCACCGATGGAATATACCGGACCCGAAATTCGTATCCTGCGTGAAAGTATGCGCATGACCAAACTGATGAATGGCAACGTGTCTGTTCAAAGTCTGTTCCAAGCCAATCTGTCCCTGACAGAGAATAAAGCAGAAACAAGTAATGAAATGGCAGGTATGGTCAATTGGAATTATGCACTGCATTACCAGTTCCGGCTGACAGAAAACTTGAAGATACTGGCGGGTCCCATGCTGGACTTGAACGGCGGGTTCATCTATAACATGCGAAATTCCAATAATCCCGCCCAAGCTAAAGCATATGTCAATCTGGCGGCATCGGGTATGGTCATCTATCGGTTTCATATCGGTAACTATCCGCTGATAGCCCGTTATCAAGCCAATCTGCCTGTCATGGGGATTATGTTTTCCCCGGAATACGGACAATCTTATTATGAGATATTCAGTTTAAAGAATGGCGGCAAGAATGTGCTGTTCACTTCCCTGCATAACCAACCTTCCTTGCGACAGCTGGTTACATTGGATTTTCCTATCCGGTCGGTCAATATGCGTTTCGGATACCTATGTGATATCCAGCAGGCGAAAGTCAATAATCTGAAAAGTCATATATGGTCACACGCCTTTATGATAGGTTTCGTGAAAAACTTTTATTTATTAAAAGGTAAGAACAAAGTGGCGATGCCCAGCCGGGTCAGCCCTTATTAATATAGAGGATGAAAAGAAATAGTTATATTTTTATCAGTCTGTTATTGTCTGTTGTATTATTTACTTCGTGCATCACGGAGGACGAATACGACAACTCCCCCGAAGGCAACTTCGAAGCATTATGGCAGACTATCGACCGCCAGTATTGTTTCCTTGACTATAAAAAGCAGGAATACGGATTGGAGTGGAATGAAATATACAGCCAGTATAAACAGAGAATATCCAAAGGCATGAATAATGAACAGTTATTCGAAGTTCTGGCAGATATGCTGAACGAGTTGCGTGACGGACACGTAAATCTGTCTTCCAAACTGGAGTACTCCCAATATCGTGAATGGTTTGACAGCTATCCGGCCAATTTCAGCGACAGCATCCAACGTGTTTATCTAGGTAAGGATTATGCCCAATCCTCGGGTATGAAGTATCAGATATTCGAGGACAATATAGCCTATATTTATTGTGGCAGTTTCCAATCGGGCATCGGTGAAGGAAATCTAGACGAGGTTCTAAACAAACTGGCTATTTGTGATGGGTTGATTATTGATGTGCGAAATAATTCGGGTGGTAATCTTACCACAGCCGAGAAATTAGCCGCACGTTTCACGAATGAAAAAGTGCTGGTAGGCTATATGTCCCATAAAACCGGACCGGGGCACAATGACTTCTCCACTCCCAAAGCAGTTTGGCTGGAACCGTCACTAGACCGTGTACGCTGGCAAAAACAGGCGGTAGTGCTGACTAACCGCCGCTCTTTCAGCGCCACTAATGATTTTGTGAACAGAATGAAAATACTACCTAAAGTAACCATCATCGGTGACAAAACAGGTGGCGGTTCCGGCCTGCCCTTCTCCTCCGAACTGCCCAACGGCTGGTCTGTCCGCTTCTCGGCCAGCCCCATGTACGATGCGGATATGCAACATCTGGAATTCGGTATAGATCCGGACATCAAAGTCAATATGAGTTCAGAGGATATGCAACGCAATGTAGATACCATTATTGAGGCTGCACGTGAATATTTACATAGCCACAAAGAATAATTTTCTAAAAATCTTTGGTACTTAAGAAATATTGCTTATCTTTGCACCCGCTTACCAAAAGCAATGTCGCGCGTGTGGCGTAATTGGTAGCCGCGCCAGACTTAGGATCTGGTGTCGTGAGACGTGTAGGTTCGAGTCCTATCACGCGCACAAGTTTCCGTATAGAAACAGACAAAAGCCCTCGAAATCGGATAATTTCGAGGGCTTTTCTTTACTAGAAGAAACTAGTTCTCAAAAATCATGTGGCATACTAAAATTTCACATTTATTTTTTTCCCTTTATAAAGCACTGTCTTTTCACTTCCATCCGGCATTCGAACTGTAAACTTCCGCTCATCCAGCATCCCTTCATAGCAGCCACGACGTGCATCAATAGTCAATGTCCGCTTGGCATCATTCCAAGTCATCGGAATTTCAGTATAAGCACCGTTTTCGTAATTATAGTTATTGCCTTCATCCTCATAAAGCACAAAATTACCATCGGCACCAGGATAAACACAAACCTTGAGATTGTCCCATTTCTTCTCGGTCACGTATTGCACATCGGGACCTAACGGCACGATGCTTCCAGCACGTACATAAAGCGGAATACGATTGAACACAGTCGTCACCTTCAGCTTCTGCCCACCTTCTGCCACTTCGTTCGTCCAAAAATCATACCATTGGCTACCGGCAGGCAAATATAGTTCCATTTCTTTAGATTGAGTAAAATCGACAGACAATAGAGGGATATCAGACTCCTGCGCTTTGCAGCCCCACCCTTCATTCTCTTTCAAGATTTGCTGTGCCTGCTCAGGAGTGTATTGGGCATGTAATACAGGTGCCACCAAAAAGGATGATCCAAACATATACTCACTGCCCATGTTCCATGTCTTAGGATCACTGAGAAAATCCATGAATAGTGCCCGCATAAACGTGGAATTACGATGACTTACTTCCCAAGATGTAGAATAGATATAAGGCATCAACGAATAACGGAGTTTTATAGCATCAACCAATGCATCATACACCGGCTCACCAGCTTTACCATAGAGGAAAATTTCGCGAGGTGCATCAGCCCCGTGACTACGCATCATTGGACAAAATACACCGAATTGCGCCCAACGCACATACAATTCATGGAACATAGGATTTTTTGTAGCCGTTCCACCTCCCAAGCTATTGTTATAAGAACCGGCAAAGAATCCGCCAAGGTCAGTATTCCAATGCGGCATTCCCGTCAGAGAAAAATTCAACCCGGCAGTAATTTGCCTACGAAACATATCCCATGAAGATCCTACATCGCCCGTCCATACATTTGAGCCATAACGTTGTTGCCCCAAGAATCCTGAACGGGTCAAGATAATGACACGCTTATCGCGAGTCAGAGCACGCTGATGATCAGACACTCCGCCTACTGTTACGAGTGGAAAAGCGTTCCGTACGCTACGGAAGGAACCGGAATAAGTCTGTCGGTCGAAATCCGAATCTTTGGGGTTAAAGTGGTCAGGTTCTGTCGAGTCCATCCACCATCCGTCCATGCCAAGCTGAAAGATACCTTTGTTCAAGTAATTCCAATAAATATCACGAGCCTTCGGATGATATGGATCATAAACCTTCACGCCAGAAGGATAATCAAAGTTAGGCGGCCATCCTTCCACACCCGATTCGGGCCATGTAGCCATATCCATCAGCAACCCTTCCTTCTCAAGTTCCTTGAAAGGTTTAGTCTTTGGACCAAAAGAAGACCAAATGGAAATCATCATGTGTGCATTCAAGCCGTGGACTTCATCAATCATCCTTTTCGGATCACGGTACTCGTAATTCAGGAACTCCATTGCATTCCATAAATAGTTACTTCCCCAATATTGCCAATCCTGAATGATACAGTCAAGCGGTATGCCCAATTCACGGTATTTCTTCACAACACTTACCACTTCATCCTGGCTCTTATAGCGCTCTTTGCTTTGCATAAATCCATAACTCCACAAAGGCATCATAGGAACAGAACCGGTCAGCAAGCGAATCTGTGCAATTACACCGTCAGCCGAACCACCATACATGAAATAATAATCGATACAATCGCCTACATCTGAACGGAACGACGTTTCCTCTTCATTGTCAACATACATCGTACCTGCATAATTATCCCAAAATACACCATATCCCTTAGTCGACTGAAAAACAGGAGTTACGTCTTCTGTATTGCCTTGCACCAGATACTTCTCTATTCCACGTTGCATCATCTGTCCGTTTTGAAGTTGTCCAAGTCCATAAAGCCCTTCATCCTTATCGGTTTTAAAACTTTGGTAAACAGAATAAGTAGCCCGCCCTGCGTCATTGACAGGTATGAATGCCTTCACATTCTCCAATTCCTTCAATAGGGGCATCCCATTACGTGTTTCATAAATCAGAACACCTGTTTTTGTGTCTAGTTTCACCGTCAGTAAACGGCTCTTCATTACAATATTGCCATCTTCCGACGTAGAAACTTTAAGAGCCGTTTTTTCAGGTCTTGCAATAACCGAAAGACTTTTCTTATCTACCGATTGCCCATGCGGCATTTTCAACACGCGCAGACTATTAGCATTAAACCATTGCACTTCCACATCTATCTTTTTCCCAAAAATAGAAGCCTTAATGCCTGTTTCTGTCCGCTGATATTCCTGCGACCACACCAAAGTGGTCAACAGACAACAGAATGTAAAAATAAGTTCTCGTTTCATAAACTCTAACTTTATATTAGTTATCAATAAGTATTAATTAACCTTCCACCAATCCAGCATAAACTATTTTTATTCTATCTCCTCAAAGGGATAAGCTTATCTATCATCATTAATAAAAACTTCCATAGCAATATCAAAACAATTGTCTATATGCTAAAAACACTTACCCTTATCCTATTTCCTCAACTTAACCCATGCCACAAAACCTCCGCGAGGCTGGCACTCTATATTCAATTCTTTGGTATCGAATGCCGAATTTTCAATTTTTATTTGTCTCCCATCAGTAGTATCCGAAAACAGTTGGATAAGCTGAATAGAATCTTTAATAAACTCCAAATTCACACGAAATGATTTTGTATTTTCCGTACCATTCAAACCGGAAATATACCAACTATCCTTACTTTTACGAGCAATAACAACACTTTCAGCCGGATAACCGGACAGCAGTCTGGTATCCTCCCATGCAACCGGAAGATACCTGATAAAGTTCTGTACCTCTACCGGTTGTTGCCTATACCCTTCAGGACGATCTGCCAAATGCTGTAGAGCCGACTCAAAAATAACAAGTAACGCCAATTCATGCGCATCGGTAGTGATATGTGGATGTTGTGAATTGGTAAATGTACAAGGCGTATAGTCCATCGGACCTATCACATTACGGGTAAAAGGCAAGGTACAATTATGCCAAGCTGCATTATCAGTCAATGTCGGTTTATTATTATACCATTCGGCCCCATATACCGCTTCCACACTCATCAGGTTTGGGTATGTCCGTTGCCAGCCTCTGGGAATAGCTGCCCCATGAAAATTGACTAACAATTTATGCCTGGCTGCATCCTCCAGCAAATCAATATAATAATTCATCGTACCTATAGAATCTCCACCAAAAAAGTCTATCTTAACTCCCTGAATACCTATTTCTTTTAGCCATTCAAATTCTTTGTCACGCACTTCCGGGGTATTCAACCGATATAACGGAGTAGGATCACACCATGCAGTAGAAGAATTATACCATATCAAAGGAGTTACATTTTTCTCTTTACAATAGTTCATTGCATCATTCAGATTTCCTCCATTCCCCATTGCATCCCATTCCCAATCAATCAACATATAGGGCAAATCAAAGTCTGCGGCAAAATCAATATATTTCTTCACTATTTGATAATCCTTAGAACCATGATTATATGCCCAATATATCCAAGAGACCAATCCAGGTTTTATCCATTGGGTATCTTGGATTTTACATGGTTCACTCACATCAGTTACCAAAGTCGATTCGACAATATCAGCTAATGTTCCTATGATAGCGACACGCCAAGGTGAATACCAGCCGGATGGGCATATCAACCGTTCATCCGATAATTTTATCTTATAGATAGAAGAATCAGCTGCATTAGTAAGATAAGCTCCTGTGTTATCACGTAATATGTTGGCTTCGGTTAATAGTACAAAAGCGCTGTCCGAAGGTTGGAACAATGTTGGAAAACTCCACTCACGTCCCTCATTATCTGCAACGCCGTCCGTATTTGGCCAATAAAAGCCCTCATAACCTACAGTAAATTTTTGTGTCCAACGCTTGATACCTGGAGTAAAAGCAAATGCAGTGTACTCATCAAGAACCACAATCTCTTCTTTGGTTTTAGGAAGATGATAACGGAAAGCTATACCATCATTATAAACCCGGAAAATAAGATCTACCCGAAGTCCTTTGACATTTTCAAACCGATAAGTACATTCATTAGCCTCATTATGGCAATGCCTGCGTTTACCAGTCAGCATTTCATAATCATCAACTACAGAAGTTACAGGAGTTGAGCTTATCAATTTAAAGCAATCATCCGTATCCGACGTTTTTAGACCTATTTCAGGTAATGACATCATTTTAACTTTATCCCGCCCACTATGATAAATAACAGAAAAACCTTTTTCAGCATGATATTCAATGGCTATCTTACCGTTAGGAGATTGTAATAAATTGTTTTGCATCGTACATGAAATGCAGGATAAGCACAACAGTGCAATGATAGTAAAATATTTCATAATCATTAAATTGTTCAATGTACCTTCTATTATATTTTAAGGAAAAAGAGAATACTTTATCAGCACCCTCTCTTTCCTCTCTTTTTTAATTATTCATATAGATAAAACATACGTTCCATCATACTCCATTTTTCTTTAGCAAGTTCCCCTTTCCTGCATTGTTGGAATACCGATACAAAATCTTCCCATTCCTGCTGTCGGGGTAAAGTCGCAAGTTTAGCCATAGCAGATTCCCAATCGAAATCAATAGGAGTTTCGACAATCATGAATAACCGATTACCGCATATATATATTTCCATTTCTAAAATACCAACTGAACGGATCCCCTCTCTGATCTCCCGCCACGACTTCTCCTTACTGTGGCACTCCCGATACTTCGCTATCAGCTCCGGATCATCCTTCAAATCCATTGTCTGACAATATCTCTTTACCGGATAGCCATATCTTTTCATTTCATATCCATTTTCTTTCATCTTATCTTAAATACGGGAGCAATCTTATTCAACTGTACATCAGGCATATCAATAACAATTCCTTGCGCTGTACGAGTAAAAGATACCTTTCCATAACCTAACAATTCAATTTTAGTAATTTTATCAGGATACAACTCACTTCCCGTTGCCAGCGATTGAATGACAACTTGCTTTTCTTCCGGCCATGCAAGGACTGTAGCATAGAGATATTTCTTGGTTTGAGTAAAACGGATTTCAGATGCAGTGGCTTTAGTGTAAGCACCTTCATTGAAACCTTGGGCATTAATCTTGATATCAGCATTGGCTATCGGACCTTCTCCGAAGACTTTCCACGGGCGTGTATCATAAATAGCCTCTTTATTCATACTCATCCAGTCACCAAATTCATTTAAAATGGCTTCTTCCTTTTCATCGAAAGTTCCGTCAGCCCGAAGAGGAACACTAAGCAACAAATTACCGTTCTTACTGACCACATCCACTAATAGTTTCACTACATCGGAAGCACTTTTATACCAGCCGTTCTCCGCCAGTCTGGTATCATAATGCCAACCGCCTAAACAAGAACAAGTCTGCCATGGCTCTTCATAAATACTATTGGGAGATCCCCTTTCCACATCCCATACCAAAGCTTTACGTTGCTCATCGGTAAGAATTTTACCAAACATAACAGCACTGAAATCCCCCTTACGAACAACCATGTTGTGATTATAAAAATGTGCGGCAATCTTCAAACCCGCATCACTGATAGGATAAAACGGTACACCAGTCACATCAAAATAAATCAAATCGGGATTATAACGGTTTATTGCATCGACTGTACGATCATAAAAGTTTGTCACATATTCTTGAGTAGGAATACAAACACCATTTCCCCATGCCCATTGACGGTGAATCATACCGTCAGCCCAACTTCCAGCGCTTAACGGGTGATTCTGTGCATAAAGTTTTTGAGGATCGTAGCCTTCCCACCACTTACCCTTACCATCTTCTTTAGTCAAACATCCATCGTAGGGTACACCTGCCTTCTCACCATGACGGTCGTATCGTTGAGCCGGTTCATACCAGCTCCACGCATGGTCCGCATGGAAACTGATACCAAATGGAAGACCGTTTTTCTTAGCTGCTTCAGCCCAGCCCGCCAATATATCCTTCTTAGGGCCTATATTCACGGAATTCCATTCCTGATATTGGCTATCCCATAAATCATAATTATCATGGTGATTACCTAAAGCGAAGAAATACTGGGCACCAATCTTCTTATAAAAGGAAACCAATTTGTCCGGATCCCATTTCTCGGCTTTAAACAAAGGCAATATATCCTTGAAGCCCACTTCAGAGGGATGGCCATAATGTTCCACATGGTGCTTATACTCGCGCGAACCTTCCAAATAGAGAGAACGCGCCATCCAGTCGCCGGACCCTTCCACACATTGCGGTCCCCAATGTGCCCAAATACCAAATTTGGCATTTCTAAACCATTCAGGAACTTTATAGTTCTGCAATGATTCCCAAGTAGGTTCGAACTCTCCCTCCTGCATTTTTTCATTTTTCTCTGAAACAGGTACCTGGTAAGTCTGAGCCTCCAAAACTCCCGTCCAAAGCAACAAAGCCGAAGCCAAAAGAAAATGTTTTGCTTTCATAGTATAATTGCTTTATATGTTTTTCAATTATCAATAGTGCAAATATACAGAGTTGAAACCAATTTATATTATCCAAATGCGCCATTATGTAGGATAATATCGACTTTTACCTGAAATAATTCAAAAACAAATACCAAAACAGGTGATTTGATATGAAAATATCGATTTCCCATTGGATTATATATATACTTTTGCTTACTTTGTACAAAACTGAATCTTTCATTCTAATACCTTAAGGAATATGACACAATCAATCGACCAATTACATTTACTTATATTAAATGTAGGACTAGCCATTCACAATGCAGACTGGAACTGGAAAAACGTAAGCAGCCCTTTTACCCGACTCTATTATATAATGGAAGGAACTGCCCAAATAATATTTCCCGATGGAATGCAGGAACTAAAACCACATCATCTATATCTGGTGCCATCATTCACTACCCATAGTTATCAGTGCAATTCTCATTTCACTCATTATTATCTCCATATATATGAAGACCATCAATCGGAATCCGGCATTCTGGAAGATTGGAATTTCCCGATAGAAATACCTGCGGGCAACCTGGAATTACCACTTATTAAAAGGTTATGTGAAATAAATCCTACCATGCAGCTTCCTCAATCCGACCCGACAAGCTATGACAACAACCCCACATTAATCAGAAACATCATTAAAAATAAACAGCGTACCTTCTGTGACAAAGTCGAATCCAGAGGTATAGTATATCAACTTATTGCCCGCTTTTTAAAAGACGCCAAACCTAAAGTGGAAGTCAACGATAACCGTATCCAAAAAGTTTTGTCCCACATCCGAAAAAATATCTATAAAACAGTAGATATAGACTCATTGGCAGCAATCTCATGCCTCTCAAAAGATCATTTTATCCGTCTTTTCAAAAAAGAAGTCGGTACCACACCGCTACAATATATTAATCAGAAAAAAATAGAGAAAGCCCAATTAATTCTGATTACAGAGGATATTCCCGTAAAAAACATAGCCTATCTCCTTGCTTATGAAGACCATTCTTATTTCAACCGCCTATTCAAAAAAATCACAGACGTTACTCCACAGCAATATAGGGAACTATATAAAAAGTAACCGTCTTATTATTTTTACGCAAAGGTTTACGTACTTTTTTCAACCTCTTCCACCATATACCTAAAGGTTATTCCTCTATTTTTGATGCCGGAAATAAATCTAAAAATAAATAGAGCTATGAATTACAATGAAATCGGGAAAACCGGTATGCGGGTTTCCAATCTTAGTTTCGGCGCATCTTCATTAGGAGGAGTTTTTCATGATATCCGCGAAGCAGAGGGTATCAAAGCTGTTTACACAGCAGTAGAGAATGGAATGAATTTTATTGATGTATCTCCCTACTACGGGCACTACAAGGCCGAAACCGTATTAGGCAAAGCATTGAAAGAAATACCACGTGACAAATATTATCTCTCTACCAAAGTGGGACGCTATGGAAAAGATGGAGTCAACACATGGGATTATTCCGGAAAACGTGCAACGGAAAGTGTGTATGAAAGCTTGGACAGACTCCACATTGAATATATCGATCTGATTAATGTACACGATGTAGAGTTTTCAGACATGAATCAGGTAGTCAACGAAACATTACCTGCACTGGTAGAACTTAAAAAGAAAGGTATTGTGGGACATGTAGGTATCACAGACTTGCAATTAGAAAACTTAAAATGGATCATTGATCACTCGGAACCGGGAACAGTAGAAAGCGTACTTAACTTCTGCCATTATTGTCTGAATGACGAGAAACTGACTGATTATCTGGATTATTTTGAATCAAAGAATATCGGCATTATCAATGCCTCCCCCCTTTCAATGGGCTTACTCTCCCAACGTGGGGTTCCTGCATGGCATCCGGCCCCCCAATCACTGGTAGAAGCCTGTCGGAAAGCTGTTCAACATTGCCTGTCCAAAAATTATCCTATAGAGAAACTGGCTATTCAATATTCTGTCAGCAATCCACGTATCGCCACCACTTTGTTCAGTTCGGCCAATCCGGATAATGTATTGAAAAATATAACATATGCCGAAGAACCCATTGATTGGAACCTTGTAAAGGAAGTGCAAGAAATTATCGGAGAACAAATGCGTGTCAGTTGGGCTAATTCATAATACAAAGGAAAATAATGATGGATTTTAACATAATAGATGCACACTCCCATCTTTGGCTACGGCAAGATACGGAAGTCAACGGATTGCCTATCCGTACTTTAACCAACGGACGTTCGTTATTTATGGGGGAAGAACGTCAGATGGTTCCGCCCTTTATGATTGACGGGCGGAATAGTGCCGAGGTTTTTCTCTCGAACATGGACTATGCACAAGTATCGGCTGCCGTAGTCACTCAGGAATTTATTGATGGCATCCAAAATGAATACCTCGCAAAAGTGTCCCATAAATACCCAGACCGTTTCTTTGTATGCGGTATGTGCGAATTTCGTAAACCCGGTTATCTGCAACAGGCCAAGGAATTAATAAGTTCCGGTTTCAAAGCAATAAAAATCCCGGCACACCGCCTTTTTCTAAAAGAAGGAAGAGTCATGCTGAACAGTGACGAAATGATGGAAATGTTCCATTACATGCAAGAAAAAGACATTATCCTTTCCATTGATTTAGCCGATGGGGATACACAAGTACAGGAAATGAAAGAAATCATTCAGGAATATCCGCAGCTTCGAATCGCTATCGGACATTTCGGCATGGTCACCACACCTCATTGGCAAGAACAAATAAAGTTGGCCCGCCATAAAAATGTCATGATAGAATCCGGGGGGATCACCTGGTTGTTCAACAGTGAATTCTATCCGTTTCACAGAGCGGTCAAAGCCATTAAAGAAGCAGCAGATCTGGTAGGTATGGACAAACTGATGTGGGGATCGGATTACCCTCGGACCATTACGGCCATTACTTACAAGATGTCTTACGATTTCATCCTTAAAACGACTGAAATGACACAAGAAGAGAAAGCACTTTTTTTAGGTAAAAACGCCGAAAGATTTTATGGTTTCAAAAATCTCATATCTCTTCCTTACATAAAAAACATGTCAGAATAATCAACTGACACTTATAAATCCATACCATGAAAAATAAGAACTATTATGTACCATTGATGCTCATATTCTGCCTGTTTTTCCTATGGGCTATCAGCAGCAATCTGCTACCTACTATGATAAGACAGCTGATGAAAACCTGTGAGTTAAACGCTTTCGAAGCATCATTCACAGAAACAGCCTACTGGCTTGCCTATTTCATCTGTCCCATTCCCATCGCTATGTTCATGAAAAAATACAGCTACAAATCGGGAATTATTTTCGGGTTATTACTGGCGGCATGTGGTGGGTTACTGTTCTTCCCCGCTGCCATGCTGAAAGAATATTGGGCATATCTATGCATATTCTTTATCATTGCCACCGGAATGTGTTTTTTAGAAACGGCAGCCAATCCTTATGTAACCGCTTTGGGAGATCCGAAAAGTGCGCCCCGTCGATTGAATCTGGCACAATCATTCAATGGGCTGGGAGCTTTTATAGCTGCCATGTTTCTCAGCAAACTGATTCTGAGTGGCAACCACTATACCCGCGACACCCTGCCCACTTCTTTTCCCGGTGGCTGGGAAGGTTACATTCAAACAGAAACAGACGCCATGAAACTTCCTTATCTGCTGCTAGCTATGCTACTCATTGTTATTGCCATCATCTTTATCTTCTCCAAATTACCTAAAATCAAAGAAGGAAATACGATGGAAGGAGTAGAATATAAAGGAGAAAAATTAATTGATTTCGGAGTCTTAAAACGTTCTCATCTTCGTTGGGGAGTTATTGCACAATTCTTCTACAATGGTGGTCAGACAGCCATTAACAGTTTATTTCTAGTCTACTGTTGTACCTATGCAGAACTACCTGAAAATACAGCCACCACCTTTTTCGGTCTTTATATGCTGGCTTTTTTGGCAGGAAGATGGACAGGCACACTACTCATGGTAAAATTCCGTCCACAAGACATGCTATTGGTATATGCGCTGATTAATGTCTTGCTATGTATTGTTGTGGTTTGTTTTGGCGGTTGGACAGGTCTTTATGCCATGCTGGGCATCTCTTTTTTCATGTCTATCATGTATCCCACTCAGTTCTCGCTCGCTTTGACTGATTTAGGCAACAACACCAAAAGTGGCTCGGCATTTCTAGTTATGGCCATCGTTGGAAATGCTTGCTTACCCCAACTCACAGCTTATATGATGCATCTGAACGAACATATCTATCATATAGCCTATACTATCCCTATGATTTGTTTCCTGTTTTGCGCCTATTATGGCTGGAAAGGATACAAAGTGATTGATTAAACTGATTAAAAATAAATAAAAAATGAAAGCAATTCAAATTACCGCTCCTTCCGAAATGAAGGTAGTAGACATCGAGAAACCGGTCTTGGAACCGGGAGAAGTTCTTGTGAAAATTAAATACGTCGGTTTTTGCGGCTCGGACTTGAATACATTCTTAGGCCGTAACCCAATGGTAAAGTTGCCCGTTATTCCTGGACATGAAGTAGGAGCTGTCATAGAAGCTGTGGGCAAGGATGTGCCGGATTCTTTAAAACCCGGCATGAGCGTTACAGTTAATCCCTATACCAATTGCGGTAAATGTGCTTCCTGTCGTAACGGCAGAGTAAATGCCTGTGAACATAATGAAACTTTAGGGGTTCAGCGCAACGGAGCCATGTGTGAATATATCGCATTGCCTTGGAGTAAAATAATCCCGGCCCATCGAATTCCTCCTCGTGACTGTGCACTGATCGAACCGATGAGCGTAGGCTTTCATGCGGTTTCCAGGGCACAAGTTACAGATATTGATATAGTGATGGTCATTGGTTGCGGAATGATCGGTATGGGAGCTATTGTACGTTCAGCTCTTCGCGGAGCTACCGTTATCGCTGTAGACCTGGACGACGAGAAATTGGAACTTGCCAAACGGATAGGTGCTCACCATACCATCAATTCCATGACAGAAAATGTACATGAATGCCTGACAAAGATTACGGAAGGACTCGGTCCTGATGTAGTCATTGAAGCTGTCGGCAGTCCTGCAACCTATGTTATGGCCGTCAATGAAGTCGGATTTACCGGGAGAGTGGTATGTATAGGGTATGCAAAATCAGAAGTTTCTTTTCAAACTAAATATTTTGTCCAAAAAGAACTTGATATCCGCGGATCACGTAATGCATTGCCCACAGATTTCAGAGCAGTTATCCGCTACATGGAACAAGGTACTTGCCCAAAAAATGAATTGATCAGCAAAGTAGTCAAGCCCGAAGCAGCAATACAGGCCATGAAAGAATGGGCGGCAGCTCCCGGAAAAGTATTCCGTATACTAGTCGAATTTGACTAACCACATCTATACAATTACCCAAAATGTGCTCAAAGTGATCGTTTTCTACTTCGAGCACATTCTCTTTTTTGATTAAATCCTACTTGATTGGATAATATCAATTAATATCGGACGGAACCCGCTAACGAAACACTCTACTGCTATTACCATCAGAATAAGTCCCATCAAGCGCATCATCACGTTATTTCCAGTTTCACCAAGAATAGAAACCAACCGGGTAGAAGCCCGCAATATAAGATAGGTGATAAAATAAATCAAACCAATTATTCCGATCAGAATTCCCTTCATGGTCCAAGTATTTGCATCATCCATTAACATTATTCCGTTAGCTATAGCACCGGGACCGCAAAGCATAGGAATAGATAACGGGGTAATTGAAATATCATTGGCATACGTTTTAATTTCTTCATCTTTCAACTTCGTATTAGTAAAACGTGCCTGCAACATATCATACCCAATCTTCAAAATAATAAAACCGGCAGCAATACGAAAGCCATTGGTCGATATTCCAAAGAATTTGAATAAAAATTGCCCGGAAAAAGTAAAAGCCAGAAGTGTAATAAAGGAAATGATAGTAGCACGTTTCACAATATGACGCCGTTCTTCATTATCCATTCCTTTAGTCATAGTCAAAAATACAGGCATGGTTCCCAACGGGTTGGTTAATGTGAAAAAAGAAGTAAAGCCTCTTACAAAACCGCTTCAGAGTTTCTTGAAAAACCTTCTTACCAGCTGCATGACTTGTACCGCTCCCTGGATGTGCTTGGAAAGGAATCCGATTTTATCCAGTCGGAAGTATATAAAAACAGCCATCTTCTTGGAAAAAGAAACGACAAGATCCTCTATTATGATTGTACGAATTACTACTTTGAGATTGAACAGGAAGATGGTGACAAAAAGTACGGAAAAAGTAAGGAACATCGCCCAAATCCAATCATCCAAATGGGAATGTTTATGGATGGAGACGGCATTCCTCTTGCTTTTTCTCTATTCCCAGGAAATGCAAATGAGCAGACTTCCTTAAAACCACTAGAAACAAAAGTTCTTCAGGATTTCGGCTGTACTAAGTTTATCTATTGCAGTGATGCAGGGCTTGGTTCAGAGGCAATCAAAAGAATAAACCATGCTGGTGAACGCGCTTTTATCGTTACTCAGTCCATCAAAAAGTTAAACAAGGATGAAAAAAAGTGGGCCTTAGATAAAAAAGGATTTAGACGTGTATCGGATGATGCGCCTGTGAACCTTTCTGAAATCCCAGAAGATGATAATGGACTGTATTATAAAGACGAACCCTATACGCCTCATACTTTGCACCAACGGCTGATTGTGACGTATTCCCCAAAGTACGCAAGATATCAGAAGGCCATACGGGATGCCCAGGTAGAACGCGCTGAAAAAATGCTCCGTATCGGTACGGTAAAGAAGGAACGCCGAAATCCGAATGATCCTGCTCGATTCATAGGGAAAATCGCAGCAACCGAAGACGGAGAAGCTGCAAAGATCCACAATTATCTGGACACAGAAAAAATCGAACAAGAAGCCTTATATGATGGGATGTATGCAGTAACAACAGACCTCCTGGACGATGATGTAAAAGACATTTTGAAAGTCAGCGAAGGCCGTTGGGAAATCGAGGAATGTTTTCGAATCATGAAAACTGATTTTGAAGCAAGACCAGTATTTCTCCATGACGATATACGTATAAAAGCTCATTTTCTTATCTGTTTCCTTGCGTTAGTGCTATATCGATACCTTGAAAGAGATTTGAAAAATGCGTTCAGCTGCGAGGCCATTCTTGGTAAATTAAGAACGATGAATTTCGCCGATATACAAGAACAGGGCTTTATTCCACTTTACACTCGAGACAAGTTAACTGATGCGTTGCACAACATTTGTGGCTTTGAAACGGATTATAAATTTATCACAAAAAGATAAATGAAAAACATTCAGAAAAAGAGTAAAGGTTGGGAATAAAATACTATATTCTAAAGCAATGCAAAATAAAAGAGGAACCTGCGCGGCTCCTCTTTGGCTGTGTGATATAAGTGAAAGGAAAAGTTTTTATCTATACAAAAATTTCCTTATACCCGTTGTTTGGTTTGTTCCTTTAATTCTATTCTGGCGAGTCTCCTTACAAGGCTCTTCAATACCATATATCCGACACCGACCAGAACTGTGATAACAATAGCATTTGCCATATGAATCACCTTACCTTTCTGTTAGGAAGAATTCCTCTCTTACCGATATCTTTTCTTGACAATATTAGGTTAGCATAAACTAACTAAAGTGTCAATAGACTATTTGTCAATTTCCATATATAATTCTTGTGAGTAATTATACACAGAAAGGTTTAATGAACGATGAGTATTTTAAATGTAGAGAATCTTTCCCACGGTTTTGGGGACAGAACTATTTTCACCAATGTATCCTTCCGTCTCCTGAAAGGCGAACACATCGGTCTTGTAGGCGCTAACGGAGAAGGTAAGTCTACTTTCATGAATATTATTACCGGTAAATTAATGCCGGATGAAGGTAAAGTAGAATGGGCTAAGAATGTACGTGTAGGCTATCTTGACCAGCATACCGCTCTTCAAAAAGGCATGACAATCCGTGATGTACTTGCTTCTGCTTTTGATTTCCTATATGAGATGGAATCACGTATGAATGAAATCTGTGACAAAATGGGTGAGGCTTCTGAGGCAGAACTGGAAGAATATATGGAAGAACTGGGAACTATTCAGGAACTTCTCACACAGCATGATTTCTACATGATTGATTCCAAGATTGAAGAAGTAGCCAGAGCATTAGGTCTGTTAGATGTTGGTCTGGATGCAGACGTCACCGATTTGAGTGGTGGTCAGCGTACCAAGGTTCTGCTTGCCAAACTGTTACTGGAGAAGCCGGATATCCTGCTTCTGGATGAGCCGACCAACTATCTGGATGTGAATCATATCGAATGGCTCAAACGTTATTTACAGGAATACGAAAATGCCTTCATTCTGATCTCACATGATATTCCTTTTCTGAACAGTGTCATTAACATTATTTATCATATGGATAATGCACAGCTCACCCGTTATGTCGGTGACTATGACAAGTTCCAGGAAGTCTATGCCATGAAAAAGGCACAATTAGAAGCAGCATATAATAAACAGCAAAAAGAAATTGCTGATCTGAAAGATTTCGTTGCCCGTAATAAGGCAAGAGTTGCAACCAGAAATATGGCAATGTCTCGTCAGAAGAAGCTGGATAAAATGGATGTTATCGAACTTGCAGCAGAGAAACCAAAGCCAGAATTTCACTTTAAGGAAGCCAGAACCAGTGGCAGATATATCTTTACTGCCAAGAGTCTGGTCATCGGCTATGATGAAGCCCTCTCCAAACCTCTGAACCTTTCTATGGAAAGAGGACAGAAAATCGTACTGACAGGTGCTAATGGTATTGGTAAAACAACTCTGTTAAAGAGCATACTGGGGCTTATCCCTGCACTTAATGGCGGTGTGGAATTAGGTGATTATCTGGAGATTGGTTACTTTGAACAGGAAATGGATCAGTCTGTTACCACGACATGTATTGAAGAGATATGGAAAGATTTCCCATCTTTAAGCCAGTATGAAGTACGTAGTGCTCTTGCCAAATGTGGTCTGACTACCAAGCATATCGAGAGTAAAGTCAAGGTATTAAGCGGTGGTGAACAGGCAAAGGTCAGATTGTGCAAGCTGATTAACAAGCCGACAAATATACTGCTTCTGGACGAGCCTACCAATCACCTGGATGTAGATGCCAAGTCAGAATTAAAGAGGGCTCTCATGGAATACAAAGGAAGTATTCTTATGGTCTGCCATGAACCTGATTTCTATGATGGACTGGCAACAGACGTATGGGATTGCTCAGAGTGGAGTCTTAAAATATAAATTCACACAATCATCCATACAACTGCAGCAGATATCATAATCTGAATAATTGCAAATTTGAATACTGTCTGCGCATTTGACCAGTTCTTATTCTTTCTCACATGGTCATGAAGCGGTGTACGTACCTTCGTCAATATCTTAATATGCAAATACCGAAGTAATGACACCTTTACCAGACCAATACCACCATCTACCATAAGAACACATGCAACCAGCAGATATAAGAAAGGGCTTCCCATCTTCATCACTGCAATGGCAATAAATAATCCAATTGCACGGGAGCCCGCATCTCCCATCATCAGACAACTCGGTGTGGCATTATACCAGAGATACCCCAGAATACATGCAATGAACAGCAGAATCAAATATGCAAAATCCGGCGCAATCTCCTTACTTTGCATAATCAGATATACGGTTGCCAGTGTAATGCTGGCAAGCGTTCCCGACAGACCATCCACACCATCTGCGCAATTCGTTACATTAATAGAGCCCCATACGAGAATCACTGCCAGAATACCATATACTACAGGATTCAATGTAAATGTCTGTCCTGTCAGTGCAATGGTTATATCACTTCCATTGAAATTAACATAAGTAATCGCTGTCATAATTGCTATCACAAGATCAAGCAGACCCTTACGAAGCTCTCCCCAGGAAACCTTGGCACAGTCATCCAGAAATCCTGTCATCATAGCAGCTACTGTCAGAATAAGATAGATAACTGTCTCTCTTCGCATATCTCCAAAAATAACTGCTGTTACTACAAACACCAATATAAAGATAAATCCCGCTCCTCTGGGCTTACCGGCTGACAGCACTCCATCATGCGCATATGCACGTCCATGGTCTCTTGGCAGTCGGTTAATTCCTGTTCCCAACAGAATGCATGTTGCCAGATATGCAAAAGCCACACCAATGAAACCTATTATACTGTACCCTGAAACATTTCCTAAATAATTAATCATGTTTCAAATCTCCTTTATTATAGTTTATTGTACAACCTGTTTAGATATTCCATAATTATATGCACATGCTATCAGGCACTGAACTGGCTCTGGTATAGACCTGCATAGAAACCGCCTTTGGCAAGAAGCGTTTCATGATTACCCTGTTCAATGATATTACCATCTTTCATAACCAGAATAATATCTGCTTCCCTGATTGTAGAAAGTCTGTGTGCTACGATAAAGCTTGTTCTTCCTTCCATCAAAGTAGCAAAAGCCTTCTGAATCTTAATCTCTGTTCTCGTATCAATAGAAGATGTTGCCTCATCCAAAATCAGGATTGGAGGCAGACACAGCATAACTCTGGTAATACATAATAACTGTTTCTGCCCCTGTGAAAGACTTCCCCCATCCTCTGAAATCACTGTGTCATATCCATTAGGCAGGCGCTTGATAAAGCTGTGTGCATGAGACGCCTTTGCTGCAGCAATGACCTCTTCCATTGTTGCATCCGGCTTACCCATAATAATATTATCCTTAATTGTACCTGATTTCAGCCAGGTCTCCTGCAATACCATTCCATAGCCTTTTCTCAGGCTGTCTCTGGTAAGCTTACGTATATCTACGCCATCTACCTGAATACTTCCCTTATTCACATCATAGAAACGCATCAACAGATTAATTACTGTTGTCTTACCACATCCTGTAGGACCAACAATTGCTACTCGCTGTCCTGGCTTTACATGAAGATTCAAGTCTGTGATCAGCTTCTGGTCTTCTGTATAGGAGAATGCCACATCCTGAATATCAATCTCGCCCTTAGGCTGCTTTAATACGATTGCGTCCTCAGCATCTGGAATCTGTGGTTCTTCCTCTATAAATTCAAAGATTCTGCCTGCGCAGGCAATTGCATTCTGTAACTCCGTTACAACACCTGATATTTCGTTAAAAGGCTTGGTATACTGATTAGCATAACTTAAGAAGCTGGATAACTGTCCTACACTGATTCTGCCTCTGATTGCAAGGAATGCACCTACGATTCCTACACCGGCATATACCAGACTGTTTACGAAACGTGTACAGGGATTTGTCAAAGAGGAGAAAAAGATTGCTTTTACACTTGCTTTTTCAAGTCTGTTATTTACTTCATCGAACTGCTCAATTACCTTTTCCTCTCTGCTGAAAGCCTTTACTACTTTTTCATTTCCAATCATTTCATCAATCAGTGCTGTCTGCTCGCCTCTTGTCTCCGACTGAAGCTTAGACATCTTAAATGTTCTTTTGGCGATAAAGTTTGCGATAAAAAATGACAATGGTGTCAGAACAACTACAATAAGTGTTGTTGTAACATTAATGGAGATCATGAACAATAATGTACCGATAATGGTAATCACACCTGTAAACAGCTGTGTGAATCCCATAAGCAGACCGTCTGAGAACTGGTCTACATCTGCAATGATACGGCTTACAATATCACCATGTGCATGACTGTCGATATACTTTAACGGAAGAATCTCCAGCTTACGAAACGCTTCGTCTCTTACATCACGGATTACCTGATATGTGATCTTGTTATTGCATGCATTCATCAGCCACTGGACAATAGCAGTAAGCAGGATGATCACTGCCATTTTCTTTAAAATTACCAGAATTCCTGCAAAATCTACCTGTCCCGGTCCAAGAATACAGTCTACCGCATTACCTGTTAAAATAGGAATATATAATGTCAATGCTACGGATATTGCTGCCAGAATAATTGACAGTAAGAGAAATATCTTGTATTTTCCGATATAATCCAGTACTTTCTTAATGATTTCCTTATTATTTTTCATTACCTGCTGCCTCCTTTGGGAACTGAGAATAATAAATCTCCTGATATACCTCGTTCTCTGCTAACAGAGAGTCATGTGTACCAATTCCAACCACCTTGCCATCATCCAATACAATGATCTGATCTGCATACTGTATGGATGAAGATCTCTGTGATACAATAATGACAACCATGTCATTTCCCATTTCCCAGATAGCATGTCTTAATTTCGCATCTGTGGCAAAGTCAAGAGCAGATGCACTGTCATCCAGAATCAGTATTTCAGGATCTCTGACTACAGCTCTGGCTATGGTCATTCTCTGTCTCTGTCCGCCTGACAGGTTCTTACCACCCTGTGCAATCTTAAAGTCCAGTCTGCCTTCCTTTGTATCTACGAATTCCTTAGCCTGTGAGATCTCCAAGGCTCTTTCAAGCTGTTCCTCTGTGGCGTTTTCATTACCCCACATCAGATTCTCACGAATTGTTCCTGCAAATAATACAGCCTTCTGTGGTACGATTCCTACCTTGGAACGAAGCTGCTTTGGATCATAAGTCTTCACATCCTGTCCATCTACATACACAGTTCCTCTGGTTGCATCATACAGTCTCGGTATCAGATTCACAACAGAGGTTTTACCGGAACCAGTGCCACCGATGATTCCTATTGTCTGACCTTTCTTTACTGCAAAATCAATATCTGTCAGAGATTCTTCTCCACCGCCCTGATAAGTCAGACCCACATGTTCAAAACGAATCACGTCATCTGTTTCAGCCTTTGCCTGCTGTGTCAAGTCTTCTATCTGCTGGGAATTCTCCACTGCGAGAATACTCTCAATACGCTTCGCACAGGCAAGTGCCTTGGTAATCTGGATAATCAGGTTTGCCATCTTGATCAGCTCTACCAGAATCTGGGACATGTAGTTTACCAGCGCTACTACTGCACCCTGTGTAATAATACCGCCATCTACACGGATTGCTCCGGTCCAGAGCAGAACTACCAGTGCAATATTTACAATGATATAAGTAAGCGGATTCATGGCTGCCGATATCTTACCTACAAATACCTGGATATTTAACAGTGCCTCATTCTCTTCCGAGAAGGATTCTATCTCCTGTCCTTCTTTACAGAAAGCGCGGATTACTCTGGCGCCTTCCAGATTCTCTCTGGTTCTGCCAAGCACCTTATCCAAAGCAGCCTGCACCTTTTTATAAAGAGGCAGACTCACAATCATAATTCCAAATACAACAATAGATAACAGTGGAATTGCCACTACAAAGATCAACGCTGCTTTCACATCTACTGTAAAAGCCATGATCATAGCACCAAATACAATAAACGGAGAACGTAACAGCAGACGCAGTGTCAGATTGACACCTGACTGCAGCTGATTTACATCACTGGTCATTCGTGTAATTAAGGTATTCGTTCCCAGTGTATCCAGCTCCGCATAGGATAATCCCTGAATATGGGAAAACAGCGCATGTCTCAGCTTCGTAGCAAAACCAACGGCTGCCTTTGCACTAAAGAACTGTGCTGTCACAGAACAAGCCAGACCAATCAGCCCTAATGCTACCAATATGCCACCCATTCTGAAGATATAACCCTTGTCATGATTGGCAATACCGGTATCAATAATTGCCGCCATAACGAGCGGCACGAATAATTCAAAAGATGCTTCCAACATTTTGAATACGGGTGCAAGAATACTTTCTTTCTTATAGTCTTTTAAATATTTCAGCAGACTCCTCATATATTTCCTCATTTCCGGTACTCAGCATACCTGTAATATATCATATTGTAACTATTCAAAACTACATGCGCAAAATCGCAGCTTCGATGCTTTACTTCTCATCATACCACAGTTTTCCAAAAAGAAAAACCTGCTTGCAATGTTTTCTTATGCATGCTACGCTGAAAAAAATACTACTGGAAAGGAACTGCCATGAATTTAGATATAGAGTCCGGTCAATCTACCCGTTATATGCAAGTATATGATTATTATAAGGAACTGATTCTCACAAGAAAGCTTCCTGAAAATACGAAAATGCCCTCTATCCGCCGCTGCTCCGAACAGCTTGGTCTAAGCAGGACAACGATAGAGACCGCCTACTTATGCCTTGCTGCAGACGGTTATATCATATCCCGACCTCAGAGTGGTTATTATGTGACAGGCCGCCCCTTAGTTCCATCCACATTATCTGCGCAAATTTCAAAAAATATCCACAATACAACACCCCAGATAATCTATAATTTCACCTCCAACAATGCAGACGCTGACAGTTTTGACTTTAACTTGTGGAGAAGATATATTAAGAGCGCCCTTCGCCAGGATAAACGAATGCTGACCTATGGAGAACCCCAGGGTGAACGGGAACTTCGCGAAACAATATGTAATTATGTCATCAACAAAAGAAATGCGGTCTGTACACCGGATAATATCATCATTGGTGCAGGTTCCCAGAGTCTTCTCAACATCCTGTGTCCTCTCATCAGGGATGAACACTCCGTTGCTTTTCAGGATTCCAAGTTTGAACAGGGTACTGTTATTTTTGAAGATTATGGATTTGCGGTCATTCAGGATAAAGAACACGCAGATGTTCTCTATATGACACCCTCTAATATGACTTCCCTTGGTGATGTCATGCCCATGGAGAAAAGACTCAGCCTGTTACGTGATGCCGTATCCCATAACAGACTTATTATCGAAGATGATTATAATAATGAATTTCGTTATTTCAGCAAGCCACGCCCCTGTCTTCAGGGCTTAGCCGGCGGAACTAATGTCGTATATCTGAGTACCTTTTCCAAACTGCTGCTGCCCTCCATCCGTCTAAGCTTCATGATTCTGCCGGATGAACTGCTGCCGCTATACCAGCGTAAAGCAGCATTATATAACCAGACCGCCTCGAAAGCAGAACAGCTTGCATTGTGCCAGTTCCTCCGTGACGGACACCTGGACAGTCAGATTCGTAAATTAAAGCGTCTCTACGCAGGTAAAGCCAAGGCTCTGGCAACCGAACTGGAACAGACCTTTAGCGATCAGGCATTTGTCACCATGGGAGAATCCGTTACTCTGGTACATCTTCATATCAAAAGCACGCTCACCAATCAGCAATTCAAGGAAAAAGCCGCAAAAAAAGGCATCCTCGTATTCGCTTCTCCAAAAGAAACGAAGGAGTATGCCCATATTGCTCTATCCTGTTGTGAAGTACCGACCACAGATTTTCATGATGCCGCCATCCTTCTGCACGATATTGCCTTTTGCAATTAATGTGTCTGCTTATTGATATAGTTGGTCTTGAATTTGGAATATACAATCTTCTGGCTTCGATACAATCCTGTATAGCCGGATAACATATAACTGAAAGCTACCGCCAGCAGGAAATATGGCATTCCATCATATCCAAATAATTCAAAGCTGATCAACAGCGATGTAATCGGACAGTTCGTAACACCACAGAATACGGACGTCATACCTACTGCCGCACACATGGCTGGGGAGAATCCGATTATATTACCAAACAGACATCCAAAGGATGCACCAATAAAGAAGGAAGGGACTATCTCACCGCCCTTATAACCTGCTCCCAGTGTCAATGCCGTAAACAGCATCTTCATGAAAAACGCTTCCGGTCTTACATTCCCTTCCATACAACTGGCAATCACGGATACACCCGTACCATTATAAGTCTGGGAGCCAACCAGCATCGTAAGTATGATAATTACGACACCGCCAGCTGCCGCACGAAGATAAGCATTTTTAAATAGTTTACGATACAGCCATTCACTGCGGTGCAGCATAATACAGAACAAAATGCTGACAATTGCACACATAGCTGACAGAAGTGTCAGAATTGCTGCTGACTGTAATGTAAATGCTGGAATCTCTCCTATGGGAAATAATTCTGCCGCAGCACCAAAGGAAACGGCAATTGCATGTGCCACCAGAGAAGATACCACACATGGCACCAACGCAGAATAATGCATGATACCTACTGTTACGACCTCCATAGAGAAGATTGCAGCTGCCATAGGCGTTCCAAACAATGCCGAAAAAGCCGCACTCATTCCACACATGATCATAACGTGCTGATCCTTCTCATCAAACCGGAACAATCTGCCCAGTGTATTACCCAGACTTCCTCCCAACTGTAAAGCAGCACCCTCACGTCCTGCAGAACCGCCAAATAAATGCGTCAGTAACGTGGTCGCAAAAATCAGGGGCGCCATTCTAAGCGGTACACTCTCTCCCGCCGAAATAGCAGACAGTACAAGATTCGTTCCTGTATCCTTCTCATCATGAAGTAATTTATACAAGCCTACAATTGCCATACCACCAAAAGGAAGACCTAACACCAGCCAGGGATACGCCAGCCTTGTAGCCGTTACCCAGTCCATAGCGAAATAAAAAGCCGTTCCTACCAGCCCCACAACAACGCCTGATACAATAGAGAAGACAATCCACTTAATGACCGTCCCTAATCTTCTTCCATTGTGGTCCAACTTGTGTCTGATATACGCATTTGTCAATTTTTCACTGCCTGTTTTCATCTTATCTGCCATGCCTTCCTATTACTTCTTTTGTTTTATACATTGA
>ENA-UPWU01000046-UPWU01000046.1-human-gut-metagenome-genome-assembly--contig:-NODE-46-length-41852-cov-9.982310_pt1 | contig 41852 bp, 46 predicted proteins | sample MGYA00250058_ERZ773392 | MGnify/ENA primary metagenome ERZ773392 (study PRJEB29103, sample SAMN06112084) | human gut metagenome | biome: human gut; feature: ankylosing spondylitis patient; material... | reverse complement strand
TTTTTTTTTTTTCAAGCAGAAGACGGAATACGAGATTCAAGTGTGACTGGAGTTCAGACGTGTGCTCTTCCGATCTGATGATATAGTTATTCTAAGTGAAGAAAATCTTTATCATCACTTAGAATAACTATATCATCAGCATAACGATAATAGAATTTACATTTAAGTTCTTCTTTACATAAATGGTCAAGTTCGCTAAGATAAAGATTAGCAAAGTATTGAGATAAATAATTACCAATAGGAACTCCAATTCCAATTTTATTAGTTAATTTAGAAGAAACATCACGAACATTATTAGTAGAATCAATAATTTCATCAAGAATCATTAAAAAATCTTTATCTTTAATCTTCTTTCTAATACATTTCTTAAGACCATTATGAGGAATACTAGGATAAAATTTCCTAATATCTAATTTAAGACAATATTTAGTTTCATTAGGATATTTCCTTAAATCTCTTTTAAGATTATTTGCACAAAGATGAATACCTCTACCTTCAATACAACTATATGTATTATGAATAAAACTTTTTGTCCAAATATATTTTACAACATTCATTATAGCATGATGAGCAATTCTATCTGGATAATAAGGAAGTCTATAAATAATACGTTCTTTTGGTTCATATATTTTATATAGACTATATTTAGAAGTTTTATATTTAAGATTAAATAGTTTATCTACTAAATCTTCATTTTCATATTGTCTATTTTTATCATGTTTATTAATACCATATTTCTTATTTTTATTCTTTCTTGCATTATCATCAGCAACTTCAATATTTTCAATAGTACATAGTTTATCATGTAAACCACTATATCTTTTCATATTTATATAATTTATATAAGAGCCTTCGTGAATATCACTACCAACACTTTTAGTTTCTAAATAACGTTATCTTTTACCAAGAGGTAAGGTTATACTTCCCAAAATAATATTTATATTAATCTTATATTTATTAGTTTTAGGAATTATATAAAAGAAGCCGACATTAGCATTAGAATCTGACTGAACTCAATTAGAATTAAAGTTACTAGAGCTAGCTTTAGAACTGTTATTAGCGTTACTGCTAAGCAGAAGCACTGTATCTAAATGTCAATTATCTTAAGAAATATAACCTTTAATATTATTATAATAAACTGTTGCAGGAGTAGTATCGAGAAATACAAAAACAGAAAACAAATTAATTAACCAACTACTCCTAGCAACAGTTCCACGTGGACTTATTTAATCAAGCTTAACTGTGGTAAAGAAGCCGACATCAGCACCAGAAGCCGACCGAACCCAAACAGAATAAAAGCTACCAGAGCCAGCCGAAGAACCGTTAGAAGCGCTACCGCCAAGCAGAAGCACACGAACAGCTTTATCTGTATCTTGTCCATTATTACCTCTTATCCAATTATAATCAGCTTTTTTATTAGTTCCAACTTTATTAGGAATAAAATAAGGACCAAATCTAAAATCAAATTCAGTAATAAAATTATTACTATTAGCTTGGTCACCTATAAAATAACATTTATCTTGAATATTATCTATTGTAATATCGGCATGATTAACACCTTTTTTAAGAAGATAAACACTATTATAATTTGCATTGCGATTTACAATAACTACATCTCTAATAAATGTCCATATATCACCAAAAAAGTTTAGAATACCACGATAAACAGCAGGATAAGTATTAAGATTACTACCATCTGTATTATAATTTTCTAGTTCATAATGGTCACCATTTGTACTACCATTACCAATATTATGTTCAGCAGTCCAATAAGTTTGTACAATAGGATTATTGCCATTAAAAGCTGTCCATCTATCCCAATTTAAATTTGTAACACCATTACCAAGTCCTCCTTGTTTAAATCCATCACTAGTTAAATTAGTATTTAATGCAGCTTGATTATCAAAATTAGCATACTCTATATAACAAAGAGCTTGTATAGCACAATATTCAAGATAATCAATCATCGTAACCCAATCTCCACGATTAGCACAAAATTCATTAGCTTTATCATAACTAATGCCAGTTCTAGGTCTACCTTGTAATTTAGTAGCAACAACAGAAGAACTTTTATTTCCTCCTAAATATCTGGTATCATCATGTTTAATACAAGCGCTAAATACTTCTTCTTTGCCATCTTCTCTAGTTCTAGTCATAGTTTTGGTATGACTTATAATAAAAGGATGAACTCTAGTAAATGTTCCATCAATATTAAAATCACTTATCCAAAGTTGATATTTAGTACCAGTATCTTTAACACATATATAAAATTCTGGAACTCTTACCCCAACATCGCCATCACTTCCATCAAGAGGAGGAATAAGACCATTTTCAAGAGGTTTAGCCCAACCCGTAGGATTAAGGAAATAACTGATTTTCTTTTCATTATAGACACAACCTTTAAGTCTATTTTGAATAGGAAGTTCTCTATGAAATTTAGCATTACCAATTCTGATTATATCATTGTCATCTTTAGTCCATTCAATACCATAAGCAGCATTTTCAAAAGTAGGAATAAATGCAGCAGAACCCCAAGCTGGATTACCTTGTTCATTAATAATTAAACTATCTCCTTTAGATACTCCATCTAAATTAGGTAAATGTTTAAGTCCTTCTGCAAGTTCATTTAGTATATGCTTGTTAAATCTTAACAAGCCATTATACATCTCTACTAAATTAAAATTCATATTAAGCTTGTTCTAGAGCATCAACTCGACTATCAAGAGAATTAATATTATTAGTATTTTGATTAACTTTAGTTACAAGTCCTTGAAGAGCAGTAATTATAGTATCGTTTTTAGTATCATTACTAGTTTTCATAGCATTAATTGCAGCAACTATATCTGTATTTGCTTTATTAATAGTAGAATTAACAGTATCAAGTTTACCACTAATAGTAGTTTTCATACTATCAATAGCAGATTTAATACTATCTAATTTAGCATCAATTTTGTCAAAACGATTATTAAGAAGAGTTTGAGTTTCATCTGATTCACTTTTATGTTGATTTTCAAATTCATCAAATTCAGCTTTAACCATTTGATGTAATTCAGTAATCTTTTGACTAATCTCATCAAGATTAACTATAACATTATTTTCTCCAAGCTCATCATGTTCTTTATTACCAGAAATACTAAGTTTAAGATTATTAATAAGTTTATTAATAGCATCTAACTTATAATTAACTCTTTTATCATCTTCCATATCTTTAGAATTTAGTTTGTTACAAATATAAATTATATTATTAATAACAAGTAGTTTAACAATATTATTAACATTTTTTAATTAAGCAGTTTTAGAACTATTAATACCTAGATATTTAGTCCAAGTATAATGTTTACGTTTACTAATATAATTAAGATTATCATCATTAATATGAGCTTCTTCTTCAAAACTTACATCTTTATAAGCATCATGTTGTTTAATATGAAATAATCTTATAATAAGATATTCAACACCATACCATATATAGAAAAAGATATATAACATCTCTTTCATTTGTTCTGTATGAATAGCTTCATGATTAAGTTCTTTGTTACTTAATTCACCTTTAGTAAATATAATACCAAAAAGATTAATAGCTTTATAACCATTAAAAGGAAAATGTTTAGTCTTAATAACTCTCATAACTTTACTATTTTAAAATTTAATATTGTAAATATTTATGTACGTTCATAGAGTCACTTTTTAGGCTCATAACAAGACTTTCATTAAATCATGTACAGTTAATCAGCTAGGTTTAAAACTAGCCAAATTCGGCAAGCTATACTCCCCGTAGAGGATATAGCGGGCTTGAATTAGTCAATCAAACCTAGCTAATCAATCTTATACAATCTTAACCAATAGTATTATCAATATCTTTATAGCCAACTCCAAGTTTCTTTAGAATAGGACTAACAACCCAACTCCAAAACACAGGAGCAAGAACAGCACTATTAACAAGCATAATAGTATTATCATACCCAGATGCAATATAAATCATAGCCATAGTAAAAATACTTATTACTAATACACATCGTTTTTGCCAAGTAGGAACTTTATTATCACCATTAAAGTAATCAATAACTTTAATAATAATATAAGTTAGAATATTAACAATAAACATAAATCCAAAATCAAAATTACTAAGAATTCCATCTACAATTACATCAATAAATTTGTCCATACTAAAATTTAGATAAATAAAAAAGGGAACTATCCGAAGATAATTCCCTTTTACAGTTTTACAATAATGATTAGTTATTCATGTGGAAATATTCCCATACTTTATCACCATCAAAATCTACATCTTTAAACCAAAATGTAATAGCACTTTCAAACACTTTATTATCTATATTACCACCAAACCATTCTTCAAATAGTTTAGCATAATCATGGTATTGAGCATTAATTGCAACATAAACATCGCAAGGTTCAACATCATTAGGTAATACTTCTTTATAGCGTTCACAAATCTCATGAGCTTTATTCATATCATATTTTTCACCAATATATTTCTTATTGTCTTTAACATGATACATTTGTTCTACAACTTCTTTAGCTTCATACTCATCAAAATGATAGCCATCGTCATTATATCCACCGCTCATAAGCATAGTTAAAATCTTTTCTTCTCGGTCATTTTTATTAGTAGAGCGACCATAAGTATCGTAAGTATCATAGCCAATACGATTTCTCATGCCACCTCTACCACCACGACCACCTCGTCCTCCACGCGCATCAAGAAATTCACGAAATTCATCAAGAATATTTTGATTACCGCCACGACGATTACCAACATGGTAAGGTTGAATGTAAGGCATTTCTCTCATAATATTACTTTGTTTTTAAACTGATTAATGATTCTTTTAAAATTTCTAAATCAGTTTGATTAAGAGCAACAATTTTATTCACATAAGGAACTTCAAGAGATATAATACCTTTAGAAATATTACCGCCACCAATAAAAGGTATATCAAAATCAAAATTATCAATATTATTAATAATTTCCATTTCTTCATCAAATATACCTTCAATATCAATCATACCATCTTTATCTGCAATAGGTCTTAAAAACTTATCAAAACTATTAATATTATTAGTAATCGCTCTTTTAGCTAAAGGAATTAAAAGTCTTATAGCTGGAGAACTTTCACCCATAGATACTAATTGTTTAATAATATAATCTTTAATAACCTCTTTAACATTACCAATTTCAACCATAATATTACTTCTTTAAAAATTCTTCATAAGTTAAATTAGGATTAGTTTTACTAGCTTCTTTAAAAGCTTTAAATAATTCCATTTCTTTGTTAGTAACTTCAACAATTTTACTTTTAAGCAACTTAACAAGTTTAAGTTGTTCTTCAAGTAAATGTTTACCATCTTCACTAGCTTCGATTTTTCCTCTAACTAAATTAAGAACTTCTGCTTGAACCATACTTTGTAAAGCATTATAGTTATTTACATAATCTTGGTTACTAAGAAGCATATTTTGTTGTTCTTGTGTAAGTGGTGCAATTTCAGCATCAATAGCATCCCAAATTCCTTGAGTTGGAACTTGCTGATTTTGAGTTGTACCATTATTTGCATTAGGAATAGCATTACGACGATAAGCTTCATTAATTGCTTGTTTTTGACTTTGAAGAAAAGCAATTTGTTCATCAATGCTATTAGTCATTTTTTCACTAGGGTATAGTAAAGGGTCACTATTACCTAGTATGAATTGAGTAACAGGTATCATATCTCTTTCAATTTTATGTTCTTAATCAAACTTAGTAATATTACTGAGCAGGAGTTCCGCTAGCAGGTTGAGTAAAACCACATGGTAAACATCCACAAGCATTACGTCCAACTAGACCAGTAACAGTAGGTTCATTTGGAAGAGTAACTACACCATAGATAACATTACAAGTCTTTCTATCAGTATAGTTGATACCAGCCGTAAACATCTTTTCCATTTCGCATTGGATAAGTTTATCTTGATAAGGACGAATAGCTTTAGTAACAGCCAATTCAGCTTTCAAATCAGATAACTCTTTACGGATATCATCATCAGCATCACGAGTATATTTGTAAAGATTAAAATGGTCAGTGTTATTTTTCTCAATAAGAGCATCAGTACGATTACGTCCATCAATATAAACACCAAACAATTCACTATTAAGACGTTCTCTATCTTCAAAACGTTGATTCTGTTGAGTCAAAGCCCATTGATAAAGACCACCTTGAAGAGCTAAAGTATCTTCACAAGATTTTTCCCATGCTTGAAAAGCAGTAGGGGCACCGCTTCCACTACCAGCAGTAGCACCAAGTACGTTAATATTAGTAGAGCCATCACCTAACATTCCACCACCAGCGCTACCTAATACACTAGAACGACGATTACCAAACAAAGCCCAAGCACCAAGTGCAGTACCGATAATACCAAGAGTTAAACCTGCATTAGCCTTACCGTTTACATCACGACGATTACCACCGTCATAATTCATTCCAGCACCATTATAGCCCTCTGGAACAACTTTCACTTTTTCAATTACTTGCATAATAAATTAAGGTTTAAGTTAAAAAAATAGATTAATACTTGTAGTTTGAACTACATAATCTATAACGCTTAAACCGTTATTTTTATTTGGTAATTAACATTAATTTAACTTTCAATAGGACTATATATTGTCAATTCACCAATTTTATTAAGTTTAGTATATTTTATTTCACCTATTGAAGTCTTACCATCATCAGCTTTACCACCTTGTGTACCAACATAACATTGAATAGTTTGTTGTCCTCTAAATTCAGAATTACCTGCAACAAAACCAAATCTAAATTTATAGTTATCAGTATAATTATCATTATAAACAGTGTTATCTTCATTTAACAAAACTGTATGATATTCATAACTATAATTATCATCACTAGTTATATTAAGAGTTGGCTTATCAAGAGTTAAAGGAGTACCAGTTGTATTGACTTGATTATTCCAAACTTTATATTTATCATTAGGCTTATTTTCATACCAGCAATAACCATCGCCATGAACAAGTCCACCACCATGACGAATTATTTTAATATCATCTAAACCAATAACTTTATCATTAACAGGATTAACTTTAAAGTACTTTACTTCATTATTAGATTTAGCAACTCTTTTAACAACTTCACCATACCAACATTCTTTATAACCACCATGTCCATCAGGCATATTAATAGTTCCATCAGCCAAAGGAAAAATAAACATTCCTCTATTATCAATATCAATTTCATTATTCTTTAATTGCCAAGCATGAACAATAACACCACCTTTATAAGCAGTACATTCAACAGTAACATGACCTCTACTCAAACTTCCAAACCAATTAGCACAAAGATTCATTTTCATTATATCAGGCATTTTATCTTCAAGGTCAATCATAGATTCAATATTGAACATAACACATTCAGCACCTGAATTAGTATTATCACCACCCCAATATAGATAAGGAATTTGACTTAAATTCCAAGACCAACCAACAGCTATATAATTTAAACTATTAATAGGAGAATTAACATAATATGATTTAGTATCCAAATCTCGACCATCATCACTACCCCAAATATATCTAAATTGGACACTAGTAAAATCACTAAAATGAATAACAGAAGTAGGCCAAATATGATTAGCACCATCATAAACATGAGCAATATTAGTTTGACCTACTGTCCGTTTCTTAAGAGGCTGAGCAATTCCTCCTTGACGTCCAAGAGTTAAACTCATTATTCATCAATAATATTATAAGTCATTCCAGCAACTGGGGTAATAGTTGCATATTGGGTAGCAGTTCCTGTCCAAATTGGAAGACTAAGTTTATTACTATTCGCACTAGGCATAGTCATATTAACTCCACATCCATCATTAATAGCTTTTTGAATCTTATCAAGATTAACACTATTAGTAATAGTTTGATTTATTTCTTTTTTAAAGTTATTAAACGTATCATTAGTAACATATCCATTAAGTAAATTATTAACTTCTTCTTTATTATAAGTTTCAGACTTAGTATAATAATTTTTAAGTAAATTATTAATTTCTTGTTTAGTATAACTATCAAATGAAGAAGTATCTCCCATTACTCTCCATTCAGTACCATTCCAATAACAAATCTTTCCATTACGATATTCAATCTGACCTTTAGCCCAATTACTACAAGTTACATTAGGAAGATATTCAGACTCTTCACCAATCATACCCGTAAGTTTACATTTATTTAAATCAATAGTACCATTTTCAATAATACCACCTTCAAATACAAGTTCACATCCGGCAGGCATTGTAATCGTTTTACCACTTAAATCAAAAGCATAACGAATAATATAACGAGTATTTTCTTCGTTAACCATATCTTGAGTAAGAACAGCTTTATAATTAAGATAAATATTATTCTTAACTTGAACTAGATTTTCTTCATTAAAATAATATTTAATATTATCTACTGAATTAACATATATAATACCAAGTCTTGGACGTTCATCAGAAAGACAAGTATTATAAATATTATAATCTTCACTATTTCCATAGACAGCAGTGTTGACCCCCCGTAGAGGATGAACTCTATCAGTAGGTTCTACAATAGTCCATCTAGTATAATAATTATAGAACCCAACTCCATCATTAATAGTCTTAACTCTAAGAACAAATAATTTATGATAAGTATCATAATAAATACCAGCAGTATTACCTAAATCTGTTCTAATAACTTCATATTTATCAGTATTAAGAATTATTTGACCATATTGTTCACAATAAGTATCATTAAGAAAACCATCAAATAAAAGCTGTTCTGCATTACTTGCATCATCCTCCACGGGGAGTAAGACCTTGCGAATTATTTTATATCCTTTACCACTTTTATATTCAGGCTCATAAGGTCTATCTTTAAGACTAAGACGATTAACATTACAACAACCAGGACTTAATCTTATAGTAATATCTTCTTCATCGGGATAATTAATAATATTAACTTTACCATTTCCTGCAATCATTTGTTTAAGAGCTTCATTAAGCATATCCCAATCAATAGTTCCATCAGCAATTGGAATCTTAGCACCATTCTCTTCAAGATACTTCTCACTAAGAATTTTTGTCCAATTATCATCAGAAACCCAACTAGTTTCAACACCAGCTTGTAGATTACTACCTATATAACTTTCAGTTACAGAAAGATTATGTTCAGCGTCATAATAGCTAATAGTAAGACTATTACGTCTAAAAATAGCAGGAACAGCTTTACGAGTATTAACTCTAGTTCCTTGATATGGAATCCATAAATGATTAAACCTAGAAAGAACAACAGTTAAATCATTGTTTGTATCTTTGTCAAGAATATTTTGAAGATAAGTAATAGGAAATACTTTATCATAACTATTCTGACCTAGTTTTTCATATAGTTGTTTATTGTTCATAATTATGTGATTAATTTAAATAACTTTAATGAGTAAATAAACAATATAAGCATTAGTAATATTGTTATATTAAATAGTATTTTCATCATGGTTCAATTAAAACTCTTACATTAAATACTGTACTATTAGAAGTCATAGTAAATTGGCATAATATAGTAAATGAAGAAGTAGTTGTATTAGCAGTAACACTAATAATATTATTATTATTAGATACAGAAACATTATTTGAAGGTGTACTAACATGACTTAAAGTACAAGTATATTTACTGCCATCACCATCTTTATTTTCAAACCAAAATTGCAATTTACCAGCGTTCATTATAGAAATATTAGTAGGAATATATACATAAACACCAATATTAGTTTTCTTAATATCATTATAACTTGCTTCTCCTTTATATATTGAATCTACATTTTCACTATCTAAATAAATAGGTAATGCAATATTTTGACTAGTAAAATAATCATTTTTAATAACAAGTCTACCACGCATGGAATTTGCTCTTTGTGTTCCTTTTGTAATAACATTATGATTTAACCAATTCCATTCAATTTTATATTCTCTTGCTGTATCAGAATTATTTGCAGAAAGTTTAAATGTTATTATAATCATGCTAGCATAATTAAAGGCATTTGTAACAGATACATCACAATTAACTTTATTTGTTACATTTACATCATCCGGATTATAATATACAGTTTCAGTACCACCTGAACCAGCAACACCATTCCAAGTCCAAAGTTGAGTTGTATATAACCTATAATAAACACTTATAGATATAGTATTAGCATTAGCAACTGTATCAATTTCATTAGTATAAGGATAACCTGTAAAATCTAATCCACTTCCATCAGGATTAGTACCATAATATTTAGTATGATATACTTTAGCACCAGCAGATTGTGTAATATTAATAGATTTACTAACTCCACTATAAGTAGCAGTAACAGTTGTACTTCTACTTGTTGTAGCAGTTCTATTACCGTAAGTAAGTTTACTTCCACTAGTAGTACCATTTAATGTACCATCTCCAGATTTACTTAATGTAGGACTACCATTTTCAGTTTCAGGAAAATTTTGTCCAATACCATTCCAAGTATATTGTCTACTACGAGTAGCATTACAAGTAATAGTAGAACTACCGCCAGTAGCAGCAATATTAGTAGGACTAGCAGAAATATTAACTGACCATCCAGACCAATTACCATAAACTTTACTTCCAGCTCTTTGTTCAATATCACAAAAGTCAATAGCGCCATTATAATTTGCAGTAACTCTAGTTCTTCTAACACTTGTACTAGTATTATTACTATAACTTAAAGTATTACCACTTAAAGTTCCGCCACCACTTCCTACACTAAGATTTGGAGTACCATTTTCGCTTTCAGTTCCGCCTGAGCCAGCAACTCCATTCCAAGTCCAACTACGAGAACGAGAAGCACCATAATTAATAGTAACAGAGCCTCCTGTTGCTGGAACAGTATAACTATTAGCATTACAATATACAGACCAACTAGACCAACTGCCATATGATTTACTACCGGCAGATTGACTAATAGTTATATCTTTAGTTGCACTATCTATTGTTGCTCTAAATACAGAACTACGAGAACTAGTAGAAGTGTTATTTCCATAACTAACAGTAGAACCACTTAAAGAAGCAGCACCATTAACTTTACTTAATGTTGGAGAACCACTAGCATTTTCAGTATAAGTTGTTCCTGTACCATTCCATTGCCAAGTACGACTTCTAGTAGCAGAAGTAGATAACGTAGCATTTCCACCAGCAGCAGCAATAGTTGTTACATTAGCACTTAAACTAATAGACCATGCTCCCCAACTACTATAAGTTTTAGCACCAGCATTTTGAGTTACAGTAGTATCTTTAGTTACAGAATCCATTGTAGCTCTAATAACTGTACTTCTAGCATTTGTAGAAGTATTATTATCATAAGTTACTTTATTACTAGCAAAAGAACCAGCTCCACTAACTTTACTAAGAGTAGGTGTTCCAGTTCCTGTTTCAGCTCCACCACTTCCACTAACTCCGTTCCACGTCCAAGTTCTTGTCCTACTTGCAGAAGTAGTTATATTTGAGCTACCACCACTAGCAGCAACATTTCCACTATTAGAAATATTAACTGTCCATGCAGACCAAGCACTATATTGTTTAGCTCCAGCAGATTGACTAATAGTTATATCTTTAGTAGTAGAATCAATAGTAGCACGAATAACAGTTGATTTACTACTAGTACTAGTATTATTTCCATAAGTAACTTTAGGACTAGTCCAACTACCACTTCCACTAACTTTACTTAATGTTGGAGAACCGTTTCCAGTTTCAGTACCACCTGAACCAGCAACACCGTTCCATGTATAACTTCTAGTTCTACTAGCACTAGTTGATATAGTAGCAGTACCACCTGTTGCACCAATACTAGTTTTATCAGCACTAATATTAACTATCCAAGCTGACCAATTACCATAAACTTTAGCTCCAGCAGATTGTGTTATAGTAATAGACTTAGAAACACTATTGCTAGTAGCAGTAATAGTTATACTACGACTATTTGTTGTAGTATTGTTACTAGCAGTAACAGTTTTACCACTTAAAGTAAATCCACCAGCACTACCACTAAGTGTAGGTGTAGCAGTTTCTGTATCAGTATGTGTAGTACCAACACCATTCCAAGTCCAAGTACGAGAACGACTAGCATTAGTAGTTATCGTAGCAGACCCACCGCTTGCAGCTATGGTTTGCGTACTTGCCGAGATAGAAACAGCCCAAGTAGACCACGCTGAATACACTTTCGCGCCTGCCTGTTGCGTTATCGTAATCGTTTTGGACAATCCTACATAACTAGCTGTAAGTGTCGCTGAACGGGCTGAAACGCTTTCGTTTGATGTAAATTTTATTTGATTTCCACTAAGACTAGCACTACCACTAATACTAAGAGTAGGAGTAGCAGTTTCACTATAAACAGTACCAGTGTTATTCCATTTATAAGTTCTACGAGCAATATTAGCTGTAACTGTTCTAGTACCACCTTTAGCTTCAACACTAGTTCCATCAGTTTGTAAATCTAGTACCCAATCGGTATAAACTTTAGCACCAGCAGCTTGATTTAAAGCAGCACTAACTTCTTTAGTTTGTTTATTTTCTAAAGTAAATATAACAGTTAAAGTTCCACTTTTAGCATTAGTAGATTCATTATTAGGTATAGTTAGTACATTATTACTTATACTACCTAAAGTAGTAGAACTAGTAAAGCTAGCAGTAAGATTAACAACAGTTTCAATCCAAGTTCCAGCATAAGTAGAACCCTTGGTTATACTCCCCGTGGAGGATGCATAGTCAGTTCTCTTATATCCACTTTTAACAGAACTAGTAGGAAGTTTTAAATCATAACTTCCACCAGTATTAGCAATAGAACTATTAACTACTGTTAATGTACTAGTATCATATATACTAGTTTTACTACCTTTAAATGTAACAGTATAACTATCTTTAGCTTCTGTATCATCAATTAATACAACTAACTTACCATTAGTTATAACTCCTTTTTCTATTCCATCAAATAAAACTTTAATTCCATCAGTAGGAAAAGTAACAGTATAAGAAATAAATCTTTGTTCCCATTCTAATTCTACATTATGAGTTATAGGTAAATAACCACTGTTACCACTAATAGTTTGAGATTTATAATGTTCAGCAGTAATATTAGCAGTATAATCAGTCTTAACAGGAATAGTAAATACAAATTTAGTATTATTTTCACTTATAACAGGAGTATAACCATTAATAGTAACAGTTTCGGAAACATTTAATTTAAACGTAATAGTAATTTCAGTATTCTCTGGATAAACAAGTTTATTACCTTGATATATTTCAAATACATCTATATTACCAACTTTAATATCATGTATTCCAACATCTCCTTGATATATAGCCATAACTTAAGCGTCTGATTTAACTATATAAGTAGTATTGTTATCTTTTTGAGCAATAGCTGCATATTGAGTAGCAGTGCCAACCCATATTTTAGGATTAACTATCGGTTCAATAGTAAGATTACTTAATCTATAAAGAGTTTGGTCAACTATTTGAATAGTATTATAATCATAATTACCATCATTACGCAAGGCTACATGATTTATTGTATTGCTATTACTCCATTGTATAGTTATAACATCACCAGTATATCTAATATAAAATTTACCATAGGTATTATTATAAAATACAGAATTAGGTTTACCAATAGCAGCAATAAATCCATCAAAATTAGTAAATATAGTATTTATAGCATTTAATACTTCAGTAGGAGTACCATCATTAGTTAATAACATAATAATAGTATTAATATCATAAGATTTAATAATTGAATTACTATTTATAGCTACAAAAGTATTAATACTTTTAGTTTCTTCACCTCCAACTCTAGTTAAACCTTTATCCCAACTTAAATCAATTTTATTAATTCCACCAGCAGAAAAATAAGTAATCGTAGCACTAATATCACGATCGCCTATAACAATTCTATCAAAATTAATTCTACTATTGTTATTATCAATAGCAATAATACTTCCGCCTTTTAATAATATTTCTTTTACTTCATCAAAAGTTTTATCACAAGTAAATTCTTTTTGTCCATTAATATATATTCCAGTAGGAACAGTAATAACTACACCATAAACAGGAATAAATCCTTCAGGGGTACTTTTATTTTCATATAATTGTTGATTAATATCTTGCATAACTTTATAAACTTTAAATGGTGGCACTTATTCAGTACCACCATGATTAATATTAAGTTGTTTTCTTTTTAATAACAAGTTCATAACCAGCAGGAATTAAAGCTTTAATAGCATCCGCAATAGCTTTATCAACTTCAGCTTTAGTATAAGTATTTTCTACTGTTGGAACATCATTAAACTTATTATTAATTTCTTCTTTAGTATAAACATTATTACTAAGTTCAGTAATTCGATTAGGTAAAGTTTCATCAAGTTTAACTTTATCAGCAGCAGACATAACTCCAGATTCAGTTTTACTAACAATAGGAAATGTTATACCATCATTAAAAGGTTTACTTTCATAAACATTTGTTGTATTATTAAATTCATAATGATGTGAACCAATTATGATATTTCCACCAGATGACCTAGATAATTTAATTTGTGTACTAAGAATATATTTAGGTAAACTATTAACGATATTAGTAGTTTTCTTACCTTTACCACCATCATAAGCAGTACCTGTAACTTCACCTAAAGCTAAAGTTTCAGATATAACTGAATATTTAGTTCCAGACCAACGATAAGTTTTACCACTATATTCAGTATCTTCACTTATATCAACATAAATCTTACCTTTCTCAGGAGTATAATACACAGGAGCATCATCAATATATTTTTCAGCAAAATGAGTTTCATCAACATAATATCCTTCAAGAACATCATCAACATAACTTGGTAATTGACTTGCTGGAACTTTACCATCCCCATCAAGACTAGCAATACCATTTGCTACACCACGTTTAGCTTCAATAGCTTCATTACAGAATTGAATAATCTTCTCTTTAATAATAGGATAATTATCTATATTACTAAGAATATGTTCAACTGTAGATTCAACCTTATTCTCAATAACAACTTTAAGGTTAGGATGATTATCAATATTATCAAAGATATTTTCTATATTACCTTTAATAATATTAAGTAATTCAGTAAAGTTATTAATATGTTCAAATATATAAGTAACTCTAGCTTCTACTTTAGTTTCAATAAGATTCTTAAGAATAGGAAATCTATCAATATTATTGAAAATATAATCAACTCTACTATTTACAGCATTGTTAATACAAGTAACAAGACCGGGATAATTATTAATATTAGCAAATATATTCTTAACACAATTACAAACTAAATCAGAAAGAATACCAATAAGTTCAGGATAATTATTAATATTATTAAATATATAATCAACACGTTCATTAATATTATTCTGTATAGTTTCTTGTAATTCTGGATATTGACCAATATTCTTAAATATATCAACTACTTTATTAACAGTATTAGTAATAATAAGATTCTTAATAGCAGGATAATTATCAATATTATTAAATATGTTGCCAATAGTAGTTTCTACATGAGCATTAATAGCATTAGTTATAAACTGATTAAGAGCAGGATAAGAAGAAATATTATTAAAGATAGATTCAGTCCATTGTTTAATATATTGATTAAATATCTCTTTAAGTTCAGGATATTCATTAATATTATTAAATATATCTCTAATAATAATAGGCAAACTTTCAACTGTACTATTCTTAATAATTTCAACTAGTTTAGGATAGTTATTAATATTATTAAATATATTAATAACAAAATCATTAATAAAACTAGTAATAATATCAAGAAAGTCTTTATAATCACCTATATTAGTAAATATCTCTTCAAGTGCTTCTGCTAAATCTTTAATAACAGTATCAAAAGACCATCCTTCCCAATTAGCAGGATTAGTCCAAGCAACATCACTAATATCATCACTATTATATCGTTGTGTCCAATTAATATTAGTTGCATCACGATAAGTAATAATATATCCTTTACGACGATAAATTTTATCAAGTTTATTAACAGTATCAGCAAAAGTACCTTCCCAAGTTAAATAAACACTATTACAAGCAGCAAGTATTCTATCAAGTCTAGTACCAGTTAAACCATCAAATACAGCTTGTATAACAGTTAAAGGATATATATTATATCTAGTATCATTTTCTTCACAATACTTATCTAGTATATGAATTGGCATATTGCCCTCTTTATCACATTGAACTTTACTAGGGTCAAAAGATTGACAATTAGTACCAACAAAAACATTTTCTTCTTCAGCCATAATTACCACGGATTAGAAACACGTTTAATATAATGTAAAGCAATAGTAGGCATAAGTTTATTAATAGCAAGATAATCACCTGTCCATCTATTACCACTTATTTGACTCCAAGTCATTTCACCATTATTGCTAATATTAGGTCCAGTCATATACCAATTAGTAGAACGATTAATGCCAAGATTATCAAGTCTATTTCTATCAGTACCATAAGGATAACCATTTTTAACATCATCATCTAAATCACCTGATATAAATCTCCAGTTACTAGGTGCTATAACTTGATGGTTATTATCACCAGATTTAGATTTTCCAACAGCAACAGCATGTTGATGAAGAGGTAAATCTGTACCACCAATATAAAATGCATATGCGTCTATATTACGACCCGGAGCAGCAGGGTCATATGTATCTTTAATATTTTCAAGAACTGTTTTCCAATCAAGATTTCCTTGTTTAGGATTATTATAAATATTAATACCATTAGGTATATAACCCATAACAAAACGTCCTTGTGCAGCGGTATAAACTTCCCAGCCATTAGGAGGAGTTGAAGTATCCCAAAGCATAATAGAACCAATAGGAACAACAGCAGCAATCCAAGCTTGAATTTGACTAGCAGCAACACCGCCACCTTCTCCACTTCCACCACCTGATCCAAATCCTTCTCCAACTAATTTATTTTTAATATCAGTATAAAGAGAATTAAAATCTACATCAAGTCTGCTAGGTTTAGTTTCACTATCTGCAAATTTATTCATAACAAGATACTTACCTGTTCTAGCTTCACCAAGTTGAGTAACAGACATAACATTATGAGTACCATCTCCGCCTGAGCCACCACCACCTTCAAGACCTGCAATAATATCATTAATTTCTTGCTTAGTATAATAATTATTAAGCATAGAATTAATAATATTACGTACTTCTTCTTCGGTTAGTCCGCCACCGCCAGAACCTCCACCAGCAGCATTAATAGTAATAGTACCATCAGTATTTTCTACAAAAGTAATATTAGTACCCGGTCTAATCTTATTTTTAAACATTGATACATAATTACTTTCAAAATACTGTTTATATTCATTACTGATATTACTACCACTTTGGTTTATTTTATTAAGAATTTCTTCAATCTTATTATTAATATATTGCTCAAGATTATTAATGCTACCTTCAATATTACTATTTAAATCTCCAATCTTATTATAAATATCTTCAAATTTAGCATTATATTCAGTAATAAGATTATTAATTCTAGTGTTAATATCAGTTATATCTTGTTGTAATTCAGATATTTGATTATCATGAATTTCAAGATGGTCATTAATCTTTTTAAGTTCTGCAAGAAGCCAAGCATAAAACTTTTCCATTTCTTCTCTTAACTTCTCTAAGAAAGCTTCAAATTCAGCACGAGTAAGATATACAGATAAATCAAAACCCATACTTACCCATTTTTCACCATCCCAAAACCAATAAAAATCATTAGTATAAGCTCCACCCCAACCAACAATTTCAACTTGTTTATTATCTTCGCCTAAATCAAGAGGATGATAAAGTATTTGACCAACAGCCCAATTTCCATCAAGAGATATAGATTCTTTATCAAACATATCTTCTTGACGATAATTACTAAGAAGTCTACATTGATTTAATTTAACTGCACCATCATACATTCTACCACCTCTCCAAAGAATAATACTATTATCTGGAAGTTCAATAGTTTGTCCAGCTAAACAATAATCATATTGAAGTATATAAATAGTATTAGGCTCGTTAATCATATCTTGAGTAAGAGTATTAACACCACTAATCATATTCTTACGAAGATATTTACGAGCCTTTCCACTATAATCATTTGTATTATAGTCTTTATCTGCAAATTTAAGAAGATTATCAACAACAGTTAAATCTTCTTCATCAGCTGCATTAGTAATCTGTGAAGCAGTAAACATTTGTTTAACAGATTCACTAAGCATTTCAGGAGTAATCTGACCTTCAAGTATTTGAACAGCATTATCTTCAAAATACTGTTTAAGTACATGAGCCATATAATTAACTACAACATTACGACGAAGATAATTATCTTGAATATTAATACCAAATTCATCAGCAACAGCACGTTCTGCAATGGCTCTTGGAAACATACCACTAAAAGATTCTACAAATTTAGAACCAATTTCAGAATCAGCTTCAAGATGCCATTTCTTTGCATTAGTAACAGGAGTTATTTCATCAAGAATATAACTCTTTTTAGTTTCAATAACATAAACTTCACAACCTACTCCAATTTGTTCCCATGTAAGAGCATCTCTATCTTCCATCGTAGATACTACAATTCGAGCAGCTTTAAGACCTCTTTGAACAACAGCAATAAGTTCTAGTATTTCTTTCTTGAAAGTTTCATAATCAATAACTAAATCTTCTCGAAGTTTAGCAATAGGTTGCCAATACTCTTCATTAGATAAAGGAATACCAGCAGGAACAGCTTTACGAGATATATAGCTAGCATAGAAACCGTCATGAACTATACATAGTCTTTCATAAGGTCTATCATTCCATTGACCGTTACAAGTAAGACTAACTTTACCAAGCTCTTCTTCTATTGTTTTCATACGTTCTCTAGGTTTACTAAATTCATAGTGTAGACCCCCCGTAGAGGATGGAACACATTCACATTATTCATTATCATAATCAACATCACTAAGACTATAAGTTTCATTATATTCTTTGCCTTCTTCTTTCTTCTCCCAAAGTTTACCAGTTTCAGGGTCAACATAAAATTTAGGAGCATCTCCACAACTAACTATTGCATGAATTTTACCTTCTTCATCAACAGGAAGCGTAATAGAACCACTATACTGAACTTGTTCACTGCCTTCATAAATAATATTAAGTTGACCTTTAATATATTTAAGAAGAGTTTCAGCAAGTTTGTCTTGACCAAGTTGATATGCCGCCATAGCAGATTGAAACATATTCCAACAAGTAACAATATTTTTATTATTACCTTTACAAGTAGCAGAACAATCATTAAGCATATCAAGTCCATATTGTGCCATAAGAACTAATAGTTTATGATAAACACAAACATATTTGCTAGGAACAGTCATATAAACATATTGAGGATTAATCTCAACTTGTTCAGTTCCATCAGCTTTTACATAGACACCATTAACATAATTATCATCTATTTGTTCACTCATTCTAACATTAAGTTATTGTATGAATTAATAATTGATTTTTGTTGCTCATCAGAAAGCAATTCTAAGGCTTCTAGTGCTTGAATCAAAATTTGTCCTTGTGTTAGTTTGCACCAATTTTTTTCGTCCAATGGGAAGCCTAATTCTGCTATCCTCACCTGTTTTTCAGCCATGCTTGCAATGCGTAATTGCATCTCTTTCGATAGCTGTTTTGGATTATTAATATAACCTCTTATCATAATATTATCTTATTTAAAAGCCTTATTAATAATATATGCAGTATAATCACTAACTCTAATATCAACACGTTTATTAAACGCAAGAATACGTTGATTAGAATCAAGATGTTTATTATAAATTATATTAATAATATCGCCATATATATCTTCTTTCCATTCTTCTCTCATATAATGACTAAGATAATCTTCATCTCCACGATACATATTAAGTTTAGAATAAGCATCGTAATAAACGCTATTAACTAAGTGTCGAGCATTATATTCGATTTGGTCACGGTTACTATCAACATTATTAGTAATAATAGTAGAAGCAACAAATTTAGCACATTCTGAAGCTGCATTAACCATAGCAATAGAAACTACAGCTTTAGACTTTTCTCTATCTTTATCAATAATATCTTTAGTAACTATATTAAGAAGTTTGGCAATATCATCAAGAGGATCTTTTTTATTATTATCAATTATTTTATTAATAATAAGATAAATAACAATAACAATACCGGGAACTAGACCTTGTTCAAAAGCATTTTGTATTAATTCCATTTTTATGAATACGAAAATAGGGACTATCAGTATTAACACTAATGCTAACACCAATAGCCCCTATTTGATTAATATTACCTAATATTTACCTAATCAAGTCGGGTAGTAGGTTATGCTTTTTCTTCAGTAGCAATAGCTTTAAGGATAGTTTCAACAGTTGCAATAGCAGCAGCTCCAGTAGGGAACGCAATCTGTACAATCTGATGAACAACTTCATCTCTAGTTTTCATTTCACGTGGAACAGCAAAACGAAGAGTAAAGATAGTATATCCAGCATCTGCACTGTCAGGTTGTTTTAAAGGATTAATAGGATATGCAGGATACAGTTCAGTATAAGTATCACGGTAAGTATATTCAATACCTGCATCAGCAGCAGCCTTATTAGCTAAATCAGTAATATAAGCAGCGTCACCATAAGCAGGTAAACCGTGAGCTGTAACTGTGACTGCAATACCAACTAATTCATCAGCTCCAAGAATTTCATAATCAATACCTTTAGACTCAGCAGTTAGAGTGATTTTAGCCTCAGCAACAGATGCTTTAATACCATGTCCAACAGTATTATTATTAATTTGGTTAGCTAATTTCTTTGCTACATCATTAGCAGTAGGATTAAGACCAGTATGAATGGTAGCAGTCCAACGATTACGTTCATTGAACTTTAACCCTTTTTTCACAATCATAATAGAATAATCAGAATAAGCATTTACATCTCCGATAGTAAGATTAGCAGAAAAAGTAGTAGCAGCTTGATAAGCACCTTTAACAAAAGTAAGATGTTTCTTATAAGCTGGAAGAACTACTGGACCATTTGCTTCACGACCAAGATTAATGTAAAACTTATCGGTAATCTTAGTACCGTCAGCGTCAATAGTTTCCTTGCCATTAGCAAGATAAGTAAAAGCAACCGCTCCAGCAGCAAGAGGTAAGCTCGCTCCATAAGCGACATTGCCCGCTAACAAAAACTGTCTCATTTTTAATTTAATTTAGAGTTTAACTTTGTTTATCAGCTCCATTAGAAGTAGCACCAATACTAGCAAGATAAATCTGTACTGCACGCATAACTATTTCCATATGTAAATAAGGAGGTAAATCACAATTAACCCAATCTTCTTCTCTATCTTCATCAAACTTAACTTTAGCAGGTTCTTTGATATAAAGATATTTAACTAATTGAGGTTTAACTGTACTATTACGTCCAGTATATATATTAACATTAATACCAGATTCATCTCCAAATATAGTAACTATCGGAGCATCTTTCGCAGCACGATTACAGAAATCTCTTAGCGTTTGACCTAAATCTTCAGCTTCAATAATTCTACAATCATAAATTGTCTTGCCATTATAACTAACTTGAAAGCCTGTATATAGCATTATTCCGTCGCTATCAATGTTAATTTTATAAGGGTCAACTTCTGTTCCACCACCTGTAATATCTCCGCCATTAACAGTACCCGCTGTGTATAAAGTTCTAAGAGCATTAACAGGACTAATAGAAGCATTTTGTCGAGCAACCTTATCATTATAAGGAACAGGTCCAACGTTTTCTACTATTACATTTCTAGCTTTTTCAATTATAGCAGCATTAAGACAAATATCTATATCTTCCATGAGAATAGCACGAACGGTCTGCATACCCATCTGTTGTGCCAGTTCTCTGAACGTCACGTGCATCTCCCCAATGTTCATAATCAAATGTTTTTAAGTTTATTTTTATAAGCACTAACAAGAGCACTATTAGTAGGATTTTTAAACCATGTAACAGCTTCCTTAACATTAGCACCAATGAACTCACCATCAGGAGTAGTAATATTCTGATTATGAATTGCTCTGATAAATTCTCCACGAGAAATAAGAACCTCAATTAAAGATTTAATAGTAATATCTTTATCATTGCAAAGTTTATTAAACTTAGCAGGTTCATTTGTACTAAATTTATCAAGATGAGTTTGTTTATCGACAGTATCCATAGCCATACCGTTAGGAATATTAATATTATTGGCAACACAGTATTGAATAAATACAGCATCAAACAAATCACTATTCGTGAGAAGTTTAACATAATTGCCTTTAGCAGAATTAATTTCCTGACGATGTTTAGCAAGACGCTCAGCTTCTCTTTGGTCATCTTTAAAATAAAATCTAATAGATGGGTCAGAATTAATAAGAGCAATATCTTTAGCTACATCTTTATATAATAAACAATGACGATAAATTAGATAATCATCAAGAACAATAGGATAACCATATTTATACTTTTCACTTTCAAGAAGATTTAACTTAGTAATTTTAGCTTCAAGAGCTTCTCTAAGTTCTTTAACTCCTTTACGGTCACTATTCATATAAGCAGTTTCAATAGCTTCTTCTTCGGCTCTAAAACGAAGATAATCTCGTTTACGATTCCAAAAGAAAGAAATATCAAAAGTCTTACCTAGTTCATCAACTGACACACTAATATTATTAAGATAAGCCTTAACCCGTGAAATAAAGTTTTCATTATTAGGAGCAAGACCAATTAAAGCAGGAAAATAAGATTCAATCTCACCTTTATTAGAAGAAAGAGTACGAGAACTACGAACACAACTACCAATCTTATCCATTCGTTTAGGTAATGTTTTATCATTAACTCTACGATATAATGAATAATTAGTAACTAAATTAATAGTAATAGTTCGTTTTTCAGTATAAGGTTCATCAAGACTTTCATCTCTAAATCCTACTGTATTAGCAGGCTGTTTATCTACTCCATCCTCTACGGGGGGTATAACCTGTTTATCTGTATTTACACTAGAAGCAGCAGGAGTATTTTCTCCTGCTTTATTAGCTTCATTTACTTTGTTAAAATCCATATCTTAAATAGCTTCTTTTAAATGATTATAATACACATTTCAATAAGAACATCTTAGTGGTATTATCTACCTGCAAACCAATAGAGCCTTTAACTTCATAACGAGCCATATCAATTTCAGTAGCTGCATGATTAGTATTAGGCAATCCCCAGCAACTAGGAATATCGGTCATACCCTCAATAACTTTAGCTTTATAAGCCTGTCCTTTTTGACGTACTATACGAACATTCTGATTACCTTTATAATTACTCATATCAATTAAAGCAGCTTGATGAGAAGTAATAGGCAAGCCAGTAGTAGGATGAATCATACCATTTTGCTTAGCAGCTTCAGCATCAGTACCCTTATCGAAATAAGCATTATGAATAACAGTAATAGTATATCCATCTGGAGTTTTATACTTATTAAAGTAACGTCCATAAGAAAGACCATCACCATTATCTTGAATCATCTTTTCACCAAGAGGTGTAATAAATCCGTTTTCTTTAGCATCAGTTCTGATAGCCATTTCAAAGTCACGAATAAATCCTTTACCTCCCATAAGAGCTACATTCTTATCACCATCCTGAGTATCACGGTCAAGAACATCACCGATTGTACGTTCAAGTTTATTAACAGTCAGAACTTCACCATAAGTATCGTAGTTAGATTCACGACAAATTTCTAACATACCAGCAGTACGAGGAATAGGTTTACCATTATCATGGTCTTTCAAAGGAATAGTACCATCAGGTAAACGGTTATATTCAGACTTCCACAAACGTTCTTCGTTCATTACTCTCATGTGCAAGTTGAACTGTCGCATCTCTTCGTTAATCCAAAGATTAGAAGTACCACCATTATCATTTTGGAATTGATATTGAGTAACAACATTAGCAAGATTACCAGCTATTTCTTTAGAATAACGATAAAACTCAAGTTGAGAAGTCATTCCAGCAGGTCCCATAGTATTGCTTCTGTTACCTTTAGAATAAGATTCAGAAACAGTAGGAGCACTCATTGCCCAATACATACCTTTAGCCAACCATTGAGGGTCAACATAAGCATCAGGATTAGGAGAAGTAAGTTTCAAAAGATAAGCATAACCATAAGCAGATTCACCTAAGTCTTTCTGAATACGAACTTGAGTAACACCATCAGGAGCAGTAAGACCATGTTGTTCAATAAACCAATGAGTAGAGAAATGAACTTCAAATTCACTACCATTTTGACCGGGTTTAGTAACAGCAGTATTAAAGTAAGTTACAAAGTCTGTAAACTTCATACGACCCATAGTTTTCCAAGTCCATTGTACAGTAGCAACATCTTTAATACCACGACTACCTTGACCTTCAGTAATAAAACTTAAAGGAAAACGGTCATCATCCATACCATAATTATAAGTCAGAAAACTATTAATTTCTTCTGGCTTTTGAAGCTGAAGATAAGCGATTGATTCTTCATTAGAATAACCTCTATCTTCATAACGAGTTTGTCCAATAACACGTAATGTTTTCATCTACAAATTTACTATTATGTTAATAACCAAAACGCTCATCTTTCAGAACGTCTTTTTTACTGTCAGGTTTAGTTATTTTAATAGCTCCTTTTGTAGATTTACGTTGACTAGCAGTAAGTTTCAACTTTTTAGCTTCTTTATCAGAAACAGCCATTTCTATCAAACTATCATAACCTTTACCTGTATATTTAAGCCAAGCCTTAAGCAGTTCTTCATCGCGTCTTTCAGCAGGAGATAACTTCATTAAATCATTTTCATAACGAGAAAGTCCTTTATCATCAACTTGATAAACATAATTGAAGAAATCTTCAGGAGTAGTAGAAATCTGTTTACCATTACGTTCAATAATAACAGTTTCGGGAATACGATAACCAGCAATCTGTCGCTTATCAATACATTCTTTAACTCCATTCCAAAATTCCACAAGTTGTTTCTCTTCTTCTGCTTTAACTCGCATAGCTTCTTTAGCATTAGCTTCACGCATTTCGTTATCAGCTTTCTGAAGAGCTTCAAGTTCTTCTTTAGCAACATTGAAAAGTTCATTACTATCTTTAAGATATTGAATATACTTATCAACATTACCACGACGATTAAATTCCTTAAACGCCTCACGAACAATAGCTTCTTGTTGACTTACATTATTTTCATCTACTTCAATACCGCTTCTATCTCGAAGTTCACCAAAGCCTTCAAATGAATTACCATTTGCAACATAATAATTAAGAAAATCACCAACAATAGGATAATCTTCAAATAATTTATTAACACCAGCTTGAGCAAATTCGTCACGTTTTAAATCAATAACGGATTGAATATAACTTGCAACTCCTTGAGGAGTATTATCAAAAGCAACTGGTTTACCATCTTCTGAAGTAACAGAAACACCTACAAGTTCTTGAATTGATTTAACATCAATAGTATTTTCTTCTTTAGTATCTTCTACTTCAAATTCTTTAAGATAAGCAGCAACTTCGTTTTTAGCTTTAAAGATATTACCTTTATCGTCAATAAGATTACCGTCTTTATCAACAGTATATTTATTATCTCCATCTTCGATAATAGTACCTTCTTCTAAACCATGTTCAGCATCAGCGTCATTCGCTTTGTCATTAGGCTTACCCCCCGTGGAGGATGAAGATTGGTTATCTTTATTAGCATTAGAATCACTATTCCCATCTCCATTACCATTATTAGTAATATCATCAATAGAATTACCATCAGCATCTAACTGCCCTGTTTTACCTGTATCAAGGTCTGTAATGTCGTCAGTAGGTTTTCCATCACCATTAGATGTTTCACCATTAAAACCAAAACTATCAAAATTAGGCATAATTCTTTGTTTTTAATTAATTACTATATCACAAATATAAACTATAATAATAATACGAGTTTTACTTGTATCGTTAAAATATGTTCACCTTTAAGCCGATTTGCCGACTAACATACTATTGCTAACTAGAATATTTATTACTGATAACCTAACCTGTCGCTTTCAGAGAAGCCGTGTATGAATCAAATTTTATCATAATGATTAATCTATCACGAAATGAATAAAGTGCTTAGAATGAGCTTAAAATGGTTCATGTGATGTAAAGAAAAATGAAAATGGGCTGAACCTACTTTCACAAGCAAGTCCAGCCCTATTATGAACAAAATTTAGAAGTACAGCCGATTATTTACTTTTACTATCATAACGATTTTTATTCGTTTTTGCAATCTTGACTTTATCATCACTTTCTTTAAGTTTAACAGCTAATTCTTTTTCTTTAAGTTGTGCTTCAACAGAAGTCTTTTGAGCATCTAAACTAAGTTTACTACGTTCAAGATTAAGTCTAGCATTTTCCATACGTTCTTCAGCTTGACTCTTTTCAGCATCACTAAGACCATTATCAAAACTCATAATATTAGCATTTGCTTTCATAGCTTCAATCTGACCATCAAGATATTTTTCAACTCTAATTGTTTCTCTATCTTGTTCTGCTTTTCTATCAATCTTAGCAAGTTCAAATTCTTGACGAAGTTGTTCTGTTTGTTGAGAAACACGTTCAACATCAAGTTCATGCTCACGTTGAATATTTTGATACTTATCAATAAGTTTGCTAATTTGAGCAACATTATCTCCACGAATAGCAGCATTAGCCATATCCATATTACCATTTTGAGCAGCACTAAATGCAAGCTGTTTATATTGTTCAAGTTTCTCACGTTCTTTAACAGAAGTTTTACAAGTAACAATATAGTTAGCAAATATATGACTATTAACATCAAGACTTAAATATCTAATATCACCATCTTTAGTTTTATAAGAAGTATTAAGACCATCAATCCAAGCAAGTTTAGTATAATCCATTTCAGCTTGATAATCTCGTTCTCTCATTTTATCAAATATAAATTCAATAATAACAGAACCCATACTTCCACGAATAACTGCTTCATCAGTAACTCCTTTACCAGCACTATTAGCAATCTCACCATAACGTTGTGGAGTCATATCACATTCCATTTTAGCAGTCTGTTCAATCTCTTGAATAAGTTGTCCAAGTTCAGTAATATAATTATTCATTCGACTTTCAAGATAACGAACATTTTGTGCTTTAACAAGATTAGCGTCATCTTCATCATCAATATAAAGCACTCCATCAGCAGCCATACGATATATAGTTTCAGCAGGTTTTTTACCAAGAAGAGATTTAGCAATCATAAGAACATTCATCTTATTTTTAGCAATAGCCATTTCTCTATGATAAGAAACTATATTACGAAATACTTGATAAGGAATGACTGTATCTACAACACTAAATCTTCCAAAACCCGGCAAAAGTTCTGCAATACCATTATAAGGAAGTTTACCATTCCTATTGTAAGCAATAGGACGAGCCTTATAAGGATATATGCTTGTAGCACGAGAACCAATTCTAACGCTCTCATAAACTTGTGGACGCCACACCCATTCAATACTAATATCACCACCAGCAGGGTTAAGCTGATAAGTTTCATCAACAATTCTTGTTGTAACAAATGCTCCATTACTATATGTAAGAATACCTTCTTTTATTTCACCTCTCCAAACAGTATGCCAAACTTCAAATAAACCATTATTAGCATCACGAGCCATTATATTAGTGTTCTTAATATGTTGTAAATCATCTTTATTAAATTTACTACATATATCACCAAAATAATACATATACTTATCCCAATTTAAAAGTGCTCTATCGCTAGAAGTAGTAGCACTATATTGATAATATGTATCAAGAGCTTCACGTTCTTTTTCAGAAAGATATTCATAAAATTCATCTATAATTTGTTGTTTAGTTAACATACGACGTTCAGCAAACATATCATAATCTTCTGCAAACATACTATCGTTAGGAACAGGAAAAGCATCTCTAACACTAACAACACGTTTAATTAATTGACTACCTACAACATCTCTATATGTATAACAAGCTCCAAAAGCAACAAATTCAAAATAAGCTCTAGCGTATATAGTAAAAGCATCAGTAAGGTCATCAATAACATTAATTAAATCTTGTCCTTGTGCACTAATATCATCAATAAAATTTTCATTAAATTCTTTAATAAAAGCTTCAATATCAACAGCTTGTTCAGGATTAAATTGTTCAGGATTATTACCTTCATTAACAAACTGCATATAACTTTCTTGTATTTTCTTAGCAACAGCTTGTTCTGCAAGCATCATAATTTGTTTACCAAGTTCAGCATCTCTAGCAAATACAACTTCTGGATTATTAGCTCCAACAATAAAATCATGCGGATTCTTAATATATTCACCAATATATCTTCTAATAATACCTTTCATCATATCATAATTACGCATAGTAGCTGGAAAACGAGTTAGATTTTCATCTTTCTCATTATAAGGATTAAGAGTTTTTCTATAATATTCTCTAGGAATATTACCAAGAAGAATATTAAACTTTTCTTCTACATTAAAATCAGCTTTACAAGCAATACCAGCTTCTATAACGTAATCACAACATTTAGCATACCAATCAACTTCTTGTTTTTCAGCATAACTAACATGCTGATTAGGAAAATCAAGTCTACCAAAATTATACATATCTTTATTTGTTTAATCTTAAAACCATTGTCTATTAAAAATATCTGTTTTATCATTCTCTTCTGTAACTTTCTTACGACTAGCAAGTTCTCGCTTACCTTTAATATCAATAGACTTCCAATATATACCTAAAAGTATAAGACTAGATATACGGTCAAAGTTACCTTCGGCATTAAACTTTTTAAGTTCAAGAATTGTTTGATAATCAAGAAATCTTTCAAAAACATAAATATCTTCTCCAAATTCATTCTTACCAATAACTTCATATAAGAACTCTTTAAGAAGTCGAAGACCATCTAGTTTCTTAGGACCACTACCAATATTATAACCATAACTAGTACTAACTTTTTCTTTAACAGCAGAATCCCAAACATATAAAGGTTCATAACCTAGATATTTAGTAGCTTTCCATTTACGAAAGTTAGAAACAGTTTCACCACGATTTATTTCCACAAGTCCAGTACCAATACAATTATACCATTTACATAAACGATAAAACTTTTCATCAGCTTCTTCTAGTCTTTCAGTACGTCCATAATATGCAGCACATAACTTAGGTTTAAATCCATTACGTTCTCTAGGCATTTCAATAACAAATATACTATTATGAGAATGTCTATCAGTAATTTCTTTTTTATCTTTATCAATACCAACAGGGTCATAAACTGCAACATAAGTACCGGGAAGAATACTTCTTATAAGCCTATCGCCAATATATGTTTCTTCATATTCTGGGGCAAACCAAACTCTTATACAACCATGAGGGTCTTCGTTACCACGTCTAGGAACTCCTTGAATATAATCATAAGTTTTCATATCAGGATTTTCAATTCTTATACGAGCATTAGATTTAAAATAAATCTTTTTAGTTCCATCTTCAAATAGTTCACCATCAGTATAAAACTTATAACTATTATCAACTCGAAGTTTATCTTCAAATTTATTAAGAGCTTCACTACTAAATATATTTTCACTGGCACTACTAAAAGATTCAGCAGGAAATAAAGCACGTTGACCAAGATAATTAAGATATTCTGCAAAAGTCTTAGCAGTTTTTTTCTTTTCAATTCTTTCTCGTGCAGCAAGTTGAAGACCTATTCGTAAATTACTATTTCCATTTTCATCAAAACCTTTAACTCCATCTATTTCTCCTTCAAGACCCCAAGCATAAGATTTAAAAAATCCACAAACTTCATTACGAGCATCATTATCAAAAACATTTTCAAAAGCCATAAATCCAAATGCTCTAGGATTATAAAAGTTTTGTTCAAATATTTGCATATTAGCAGCAGTAGCAGTTCCCCAAGCCATAAGAGTACCAGTAGTACGAGTACCAACAGTCATTGTAGGTTCAGTTACATTCATAAACTCATCAAAATTTTGCATTGTAGATAACTCTTCAACTTTAATTGTAACAGCATCTTTACCAATAGCACAGTCCGGATTATTATTAGCACTAACACTTAAAAGAGAACTAGACCAACTATCATCAGCTTCAACTCCATTTTTCATACGATAACCAAGTTTAAAACTATCAGTAGTAGGACTAAATATTCCTCTTTTAAATGGAGTTTTCTCTTCAAAGAACTTTAAGTTATTAACAGCAAAGTCACTTAGACCTCCTTGTTTAATCAAATATTTATTATCAGCTGCAACATGCATACCAACTTTATGTTTAGATAAGTTAACTTCGTTAGAACTATCAGCAGCCATAATATAAGAAAAACCTCCACGTCGAGTTTTATCAATAATAAGATGTAAACCATTACGTCTACAAAATTCTATAATTTGCCAAGTCCAAAATTGAGCATCAATAAAACTAGGAAAACTATAAATCTTTTTAGCAGTGGCTCCATGTTCAGTAACAATAACAGATGATTCATCTGTGCGTTCCATACGAGTATAATTAAGAAAATTATAATGACCACCTGTTATCCAAACATCTTCTATACTTCCATCTGGATTTTGCCAACAAGGAGCAGAAAAACCATTACGTCGTCTATCACATTCTCTACGTCTAAATTGTCTATGAGGAATACTATCAACTTTAAATTGAGTATATTTACCCGTGGCTTGATATGTTCTAGCAGCTTCATTAAAAAGTTCAGTATTAACAAATTTACCAGGTCTAATATTTAAAAGAAAACCACCACTATCTCCAATTAAAAAGTTATTATGAGGGTCATACCATCCACAATCACTAGCTTTCTTATACTTTTTCTCTTTATCAGGTTCTTCAATGTACTCTAGAAAAGGATATTTACCATCAGCCATAATATTTTATTTAACTAGTAAACAAACAACAAAAGCGATAGCGCAAACAGCACCACCGCTTACCAAATATCTATTCTTACGTTTAATACGTTCAATAGACTTATTTAAATTATCATTTACTTTATTACTATTATCAAGATTATTTTGTAAAGTTTCAACTTCTTTATAAAGAGCATTATATTTAATCTTATGAAGATTAATTATACTATCTTGTTCATCAATAATATCTTTATAAAGTTTAGCTTTAATAATTTTAGTATTAGCAATCTTAATCATATTAATAGGGACAAGAACAGTTGTATCAGTAGTGTTGACTCCCCGTGGAGGATGCATTACATTATCAATCTCACTCTGACACCAACTTCTTGAATAACTCCCAAGTAGCACTATCATTAAGACTAATAACTTTATCTTCAATATCTTTCTCATGTTCTTTAAGTTTATAAACTATACTTTCTCTTTCAGTTATAACTAACTGTATAGAATCAATCCGAACATGATTAATAGCAGTGTCACTTTTATTATATGAATTGGCTTCTACACTAAATCGACTTATTGATAAATACAAAGTTAAACACAAATTGATAATCGCTATTATAAATATTGCTATTAATATCTTCTTCATGACTCTATACAGTATTAAGTTAATCTTTTATTTCTATAAGTTTATTAAGTAAATCAAGGTTCCATCTACCAGTTTCTTTAAGTCCAAGAACTCTTTGAGCCATCTTGATAGCTGCAACTTGACCACAATTCACGTTAGTATCAAATAGTTGTTCAGCAACTCTCTGACTATTAAAATCATCAAGTTCAAATACATCCCAATAACCTATTTTATACTTTTCCCAAACAAGTTTCTGAAGCTGAACATCATTATCAAGCTTAGACTTAAACTCTTTACTACCAACAGTATAATGTTTCTTATAAGAATCAATCATAGTCCAACCTTGCCAAGTAGGATTATATTTACGACTGATACCTCTATAAGTTTCTCCACCAGCATCATCTTTATCGTTTACATAACCACCTTCTTTAATAGATAGTTTTTTAAAAGCATCTCCAAAGTAAGCCATAATTTAATTTATATAAGGATTAGTACAATATCTAAAACAATCAACAGCATCATAATAATCATCTCCATCAAATTCTTTAATTGTAATCCAAAACCAAAGAACTTTAATTTGAACTTTATAAATCACAAATTCAAAGTCATCACCAATATGATGTTCATCACCAATTAATCTTATATTTTTTCTACGATTAATAATATACATAACTTATTCATCAAGAGTTCTACGAATCCAACCTCTAAGATATTTGATATTATTTCCTTTTCCTGCAATATCATTATAATATCTAATACGTTCAAGTTTATATTTAGCTACAAAGTAATCAGCACTAATAGTAGTATCAGATTTATAAGCGTTAAGAGAATCTTGAGTTCTACGAAGTAATTCTTTAGTTAAAACTAATTCATTAATAGCAGTAGAATCAGTAACAGGAACATAACGAATTTCAGGAACTGGAGTAATACGTTTAGTGCATCCACTAGATAAACAAATAGCAAATATAACTAAAACAATAAAACCAATAATTACTCCAATTAAATTGTCTTTATTTAATTTCATATAGCAAGTTTAAATTGAGTTTGAACACCACTAGCTTTAATTTGTAATTCTCTATCTTTAAGAACTTTATTAATATCATAACGTAGATAATTCATAGTAAAAAATTTAGTAGTTTCAATAGGATTTTCTTTAATATGATAAAGACCATCAGAAAATCTTTTTGGCATACCATATTCATTAAGTTCAAAATCACTATCAATATGACATAACCAAATACCTTTAATAGTTAAACCAAGTATATATTCAACAGCAAAAGCATACATACTAAGTTGAAGATTATATATAGCACCGTTACAATTAGGAAGATGATTAAGAGGAGCTAAAAGTCGTTCATCTTTATCAACCCAAACATTAGTTTGTTGTGCAGGTTTAACTGTTTTATCTTTCTTATAATAACCACTACTAAATTTTAATCCACCACGATTTGTTTTCCAATCACCTACAACAGCACAATTAGTATCTTCATTAACTAGAAGAATATCAATAGTTCCACTAATTAACCAATCTATAAGAAACATACCAATCTCACTATAAATCTTATATCCTCTTTCAGTGTACATTTTAAACGCATCATAAATAAGAGGATAACGATTATCTGTAAGTTCAATAAAATCTTTAAGATTAAGAAGTTTATAATTAGCACCAAAATTTGGTATATCAGCAATAGTAACCATTACACCATCTTCTCGTTTATCAAGATAATTAATAGCTTGTTGAAACATAGAAGCTCCTTTAACACCATCTTCAAGACCATTATGAGTATTAGTTCCACGTTCACAAGCTTCTTTAGTAATAGTTGACCATTGTTCCTCTAGTTTCTTCTCACTTATTCCTAGTTCTTTAGACTTCTTTCTCAACCAATAGTTCTTATCGAACTTCGGTTGATATCCATGAAGGATAGTAGTGGTTGAAATATAATCATTACCAAGACTATCGTTATACTTATGTTCTTCTTCATGAAAAATAAGTCTAATATCATTATATCTTTTATCTCTAAGTTCCATATTAACATTATTAAGTTCAACACTAGCTTGGGTACGCTTCGGCACTACGTGCCTACGCTATACTCCCCGTAGAGGATGGAGTAGATTAGCATCATCTTATTCCTCAATCATACTACTAGTAATTTCAACTCCTCCTCTACCAGCAACATTCTCTTGTTCATACAGAAGATTTTCTTCAGCTACATTAAGAGCTTTAATTGTATTTGGAAACTGATTAGCTAAATCATTAATTTGTTTCATATAACCAATAACAACTGGAACATCTTCTAGACTAGCACCATCAGATAACTTGTCATTCAGCAACTCATTTAGTTTGCTAGCAGCTAGAGCAACATTATGAATACCACGCTTAATATTAAGTACAGCTTCCATACCTGCACCAGCTTTTTGGTTATAATATCGTTTAATAAGTTTCCAAACAAGAATATCAGGTTGATAATTTTTAGGTAAATCAAAATTCTCAATAGCTTTTTTAAGAGCTTCTTTTTCACTAAGACCTTCTTGTAAACAAGGACCTTTAGGGTCACCAAGATAATAAATAACTCCAACTTCCTTAATATATCTTTCTTTATTAGGAGATTTATCTCTAGTATAAAGAAGACTAACATCTCTATCAAGAAGTTGTTTAAGTGTAGGAGCTTTTGGCATACCAGTTTCATCTATGGTCAGCATCCAATCCAATTCCAAACCGTTCATATATTTCTTCTACTTCTTCATTAAATTCAATAATTTCAAGTTTACCCATAGCATATAGCCAAAGATTAGCATAAGCAGCACTATGTTTTTTACTTAGTTTAATCCAAATAGGAAGAAGTTTCTTTTTAAACTTAAGTTCAGTCTTAATCTTTTCTTCTTCTTCATAATGTTTTTGCTTTTCTTCTTCCATAACTTTAGCAATATATTCTTTATACTCTTCTCTAGTCATAGTTTTTCTAGCTTCTTTAAAGTCTTTATAATGACTAATAAGTTTGGAACGATACCAATTCTTTTGAATAGTGCCAATATGAGGAATAGCAACACATTTATCTTTTCGTATATTAATACTAGCTTCTTTTTCAAGATTTTCAATAATAGATTTACAAAGTATTCTATCATCTCCTTGAAATCCAATATCATCTAATATATTATTTATATCTTTATAGATAAGAATATAATCATCATCAAAATCTTCATGAGAACTAGTATTAGCAATATTAAAACTAGTATTAGTCTTAAAATCCATAATTGAAAGTTTAAGAACTCTTCTTAGATTACTACTATAAACAAGAACACAAGTACCTATAATTTTAAATTATACATAAGTAGTTCTAAGAAGAGTTCGATTATTTAGACGAAATGGCTAATTAGCTTTTTCAGCAGAATGATAAACAAAAGGATTAATAGCTTTATGTTTATCAGTAATAGCAGCTCTTAAATCATTAACAGCTATAACTTTAAATTCAACAAACCAAACTTTCTGTCCTTTTTTATATCCTTGATTTTGTCCAAAAGTACCAACAGTAATAGAACGAGTTAGTTCAGTATCATTAGTAATATACTTATTAACAAATTGAGGACTAAGAACATTATTTTTAAGATAAAGATGATAACCACGTTCAAGAGTAGAACGGTCAATAATAATCTTATCCATTTGATTCATACCAATAAGCTCAGCATCTTCTTTACTAATCTTAGCAATAATTGGCATAACCTCAACTGTACTTACTTTATTATTAATAACACCAAACAAACTTTCATTTTGGCAAAGAGCAACAACACAATAATGTTTAGCAATAACTACATTAGTAAGAACAGCGTCAAGTGCTTCACTTGTTATTTCGCTAATGTCAGTAGGTATTTGAATACCAAAATCTTTAAATTTACTTTCAACTTTAATCATAATACTAAATTATTTAGTTTTAATAATACTATCAATACCAATATTTCCAAGTTTAAGTTTACTAGGAATTTTAACTTCTTTTTTATTCCTTTCTCCACTATGAAATTCTCTAGTGTATTTAGGTTTAGTTTCACTTTTATCTTTACCCATAACTTAATTGTTTTTAGCAAATGTAAGAGTTTGAATGAATCTACCAAGAGAAAAACTATTTTTAACATTTACATCATAGAGGATTATATGATTATAAATATGCAAGTCATACTCCCCGTGGAGGATGAAGATGAGTTAGACTTAATCATATTAGTATTAATGATATTAATAGAGATAATAATAATAATGATAGTATTGATTAACTTGATGTGATTGATACTGATTGTATCCATCCTCCACGGGGAGTATAGCGGAGAGCGAAGCTCGAAGCGGGTCACAGCGAATCTATTAATGCTGATTATATTAAATATTATATATAATATATATCTATATAGATACTATTGCTAACTTATAATTATTTGATTATCAATAAGTTACAAATATCAATTTATACCATACATGGAATAGATTTCGTTATTTATTTGCTATATTTATACCATACATGGAATAGATTTCGCTAATTTCATAGAGTAATCTATTTTTATGTTAAACTTAATAATGTTATTGTTATGACTTTTAAAGAAGATTTTAAACCTACTAAAGTTTATAATAAACTTGTTAATGATGTTTGTTATAATGCTGATTGCTTAGAAGAATTTGAAAAACAAAGACTTGTTGTTGCTAATCCTTTTAGTTATAATAAAAGTACCAGAACTGGTATAGTTGCTGAATTTGATAATGGTTATCATCTTAGTAAAGAAGTTGGCATTAAACGTAATTTTGTTACTATTGGTATGAGAGTTTGGGATATAATAAGAAAAAATAGATATGCTGTTATTATTTCTTTTATTGGTTATATTGCTGAAAATATTAAATTTAATAGTAATGTTATTTATATTTCTCATGATTTAATTAAAGGTTATGGTTTAGTTAAGCCTAATTATAGAGATTATTATAACGCTATTGCTTATCTTGAAGATGAAAATATTATTAAAAGAACTAATTTACAAAATATTTATGTTGTTAATCCTATTTATATATTTAGAGGTGATGTTAACAAACTTATTAATATTATTAGTGAAGCTAAATTAATAAAAACTTTTGATGATAAAGATAGACTTATAGTTGATAAATTTGTTTTATTTAAAAATGATACTGATAAAGGTATTGTAATTGCGAATAAAGATTTGTATGCAACTGAAGTTATAGATATTGGTGAAGATTAAGTTAGATATTATGATAAAAATGATGAGAATTATAAAGATTATAACAAAGATAAGAGTGAAGATAATGGAAATAAAATGAAAAGTAATAATAATTATAATGATAATGATAATGAAGAGGAAAATGATAATGATGGTAATAATGATGGTAATAGTAAGAGTGAAAATAATGTATATTAATGTTTTGATGAGGCTAGTGAGTAGGAGGGGTGGGTCATTAAATTGGACTTGACTACCCCCGTCAAGTTCTAGGAGAAAGTAAAGTTCTCACTCTCATTATCAACATTAAATACATTGAGATTATTCATCTCATTACATTATTAACTATTAACACTAATCATTATGAGAACAAACAAACCATTGTTGTTAGTTGCTATCATACTGATGATGCCAGCTATCATACTAGCATTGAAAGTAGAACCAACTAGTGATGAACAGATTACTGCTGTTGTATTTGGAATACTATCGGCTATTGTTAGTTATCTTAGTAGAGATTAATCTCTACTAGATGATGCTGCTCATTATCAACATTAAATACTTTGCAGTTGAATCGAAACAACTGTCAGTAATGCTACTGATTAGCGTAATTAAATACTTAATAGTCATGCCAGACGTTAAAGATTTAGCACAAGCTGCGCAAGGTGCTGCTGCTCCTGAGAGTGTTAATGTAGTTGAACCAACTACTAGTGTTAACCAACCTGTTCAACCTACTGTTGATACAGATAACCAAAGTTCTGCGCAAGTGGAAACCATTGATGATGTTGTTAGACGCATCTGTACTGATGGTCATAGTTATGTAATGACTACTGTCATTACTAATATTGATTGTCAAGAACGTACAGGTCGTAATGGCAAGTCTTATCTCAATGCGTTTGTTACTATTGCTAGTCCTGTTAAAGGTGCTCAAAGTATGCCTGATGGTACACATCGAATGGGTATGCTTGGAGCTATTCAGATGCCATTCAATCAGATACTGCTTGTAATGCGCAAAGACAAGTTCTACGGTAGATTTGTCAACTATATTGGCGAAGCTGCTGAAGCTGGTTTTGCTAGTATGTATCTGACTGGTGTTGCTGTCAAAGTTCTTTGTCAGTTTGTACCTGCTGGTGTACAAGACCGTAATCCATTTACTCGTAAAGATAATCTTTACAATGTTGTGGATTATGACCGATATGTATATCATATTGTGGGTATCGAACAACCTACTGACCCTGTTCTTGTTGGTGCATATAATGTACTTATCAAGCAGATTATGGACGATGCTCGTGCTGCTATTGCTGCCAAGCGTGAGGCTAAAGCTAAAGCAGCTAGTTTTGTTGCTACTGCAATGAACGATGACGATATGCCATTCTAATGAACATAGTGCTACTGACCTTCGGGTTGGTAGCACTGATGTTATCAACAATAGTTTTGTTGATGCTATCGCTAGTGTTCGACATGGAAATGCTCATTATCGACATTAAATAGATTGCAGCAAACGAACTTAACAGTCTGATAAGACTTGTCCTAATATTAAACATCATGAAAGTACATCGTATTATTACTACTATTGAAGTTGAGAATGATAATTCTATTACTTCTGTTGAACTTATTAATCTTCATCCTGCTAATGCTGATATTCTTCTTGCTATTACTGATATTACTACTAATGGTAATGCTGAAGATATTAATAAAGTGTATGCCATTGTTGATAATCATAGATTTGATATTGGTAGTAAGCTAAAAGATATCGCTCGTATTATTGATGATGGTATTATTTGTATTAATGCTTATGACGATAAATATGATGATGAAACTGAAACTGATGGTTTAATATAACTGTCAAGATTTATTTTTAGCTATATATAGCCTGTTATATATATATACTGGTAAGTATATATATATATATATAACAGGCTAAATATAGCTATAAAATTGTAATTATTTTTGCTGATTCATATCATTAAAACTAGTTATATTAGTGAACTTACAACAACTCATCTTGTGAAACAAGATGATGTTGGTATGACTGTCGTGACTGGTGCTGATACTGATATTGGTCATGGAGATTTACTCCTATAACATTTTGTTATACTGATATTGGTCATGGAGATTTACTCTTATAACAAAAAGTTATAGAGATGAAATTAGAGGTGACGAGAGGTATTGAATGTGGAGAAAGAGGATATGGAGATGAAAGTGGACATTGTAGAGTTTGTGGAGAATGAGATGGTGGAGTTGAATGTGGTTCAAATAGGGTCAAATTGAGGTTGATGGTGAAGATGAGAATGGTTATGAGAGTGGTGAATGTGGAAATGAGGGTGGAAATGGTCATGCTAAAGGGACTAGAGTTGCTGCTCTTCCTCTTCCTCTTCCATATCCTTCTCCACATCCTATTCCTAATCAATCTAAACCTATTGTTCCAACTCCTTCTCTTTCTCTCTTATAACTTCTCGTTATAACTCCATAACTTTTCATTATAACCACTATAACTATTAGTTATACTATCATCTTCTCAATCTCATTCATTATAACCTTTAGTTATACCATCATCATCAACATTAGTTCTGACATCAGCTTTAGCTCTAGTTTCGTCATGAATTTTATCGTTAAGCCCAGTATTAAGACTAGTCCTAACAGCACTATCAAGTCTAATAAGACTTTTAGTTATAATGACCAACAGCATTAGTTCTAGCTAATAATAGCACTATTAATACTATTAATATTATAATGACTATTAATACTAGTCATGCTAATATTGCTGGTGGTATTACTAATGATATTCTTAATATTCTTGATATTACTGATTCTCTTTATACTAATGATACTCTTGATACTATTGATATTTATTATACTCGTGGTAAGTTAATTCCTATTGCTATAACTATTTTAGTTATTTTAATATAGCTATTGATTATTAGTTAGAATTATAGTATAAATAAATTATAATATATTTGGAGTATTATATTTAATTGTTATATTTGTCGTGTTGTTCAGTAGAGTAATATTGCTACTGATAATAATATTAATCTTAAACTTATAAGTGTTATGGTAAATTTTGATAATGTTACTAGTAATGTTCAATCTAAGCCTAGAAAGAAAACTATGGCTGAAAGTTTAGAAGAAGCTAAACAAGAGGGTAAACTTGTTGTTCCTGAAGAAGATACACAAGTTAATGCTGTTGTTAGTAGTGAAACTGTTCAACCTAAGAATAAAGCTAGGAAGAAGAAACAAAGTAAAGTTCGTAAACAGGAAGAACAAACTGCTATTGTTAGTCAAGCTAATGAAGATAATGACTTTAAAGATGCTAAGACTGATAAACGTGGTGTTCCTGTTGGAATTAATGTTCCTCAACATATTCTTGATGTAGTTTGTATTGTTAAATTCAATGCTGCATTTAGGCGTCATACTTCTCTTAATATTCTTCATACTCTTGAAGATGATGGAAGAATATGTAATGCTAAAGGTGCTTATGTTGACTTCTTATGGAATAAGTTTAGAGTTACCGCTGATGGTGGACTTCGTAGAGAATATAGATATACAGATGATTTATTTATTGATGCTTTAGTTAAGGCTCATGCTGATGTTGCTAGTGATAGTCAACGAGTTATTGGTATTATGATTGATACTGAAACTGAACTTCATAAAAAGAATAAAGATTCTGAAGCTAGTTAAGTTTGTAGTATAGACTCCCCGTAGAGGATGGATAGTGCTGTTGAGCTTGTTAAAGCTAATTCTCATCTGCTTGCCATTTTTATTCATTTTGTTTATTGGGTTTGTTATAGTTAACACGTTGATGATAATCATCCTCTACTCGGAGTTTATTTTATATATAAAGATATGGAAAGAACTGATATTTATTTTGTTGAAGATGATACATATTTCAATAATAATGTTGAAGGTGTTGAAATTCATGCAGAATGTCTAAGTCAAGATTTTGACGATATTGAATGGGAACCAACAGTTGATGATACTCCTATTGTTGACCCTGATAATGATATTTTTGGTTATTATGATTAAATAAATAAAATTATGGAAAATATTAATATTAAAGTGATTCTTAATGAAGTTTTTGGTAAATCTTGTGATAGTATTACTTGTGATACCTGTAAATATAAAGAAGATTGTACTCTTATTAATAAATTCATTAATGATATTAAAGATAAAGGTTTATCTCCAGACCAATATGTTAGAGGTTTAGCTTTATTTGTATATGTTCTTAAAGAACAAAAATATATTAATGATTTTGGTAAAACTCAAGAAGATATTATTAAACTTGTTACTAAAGATGGATTTGAAGTTGATTGGCTTATTAATCGTTGGGATAGTATAATTGAAGATAAAGATATTCTTAAACCTATCATTGCTGTTTTTCCTAAATATGCTAAAGATATGATTATTAAAATTGTTGAAGCTAATACTAAAATTAATAATTTAATTGCTCAACATATTATTAATACTTCTAATGTAGAATATAAGGAAATTATTAAAATGGTTAATCAATCTGTTGATAATAATAAACAAGATAATCAGTTTAAGAATATTAGTGATGATGAAATTTATGCTGAAATTAAGCGTAGAAAAGCAAATAAATCTGCTAAATAATCCCACATAAATTTTTGATTATATTTCTAACACTATTGTCTGTGAAGATAGTAGTATTATTTCACTTGCTGATGATGGAGGAATTGAACTCCGAAACTATGATATTGTTATTATCCGTTTTAATTTCTAATTGTAACTTTGTAATAGTACGGTCTGTGAAGATAGTGCTATTAATATTTATCATAGTCCAAGTGTTATATGTCATATTTGATTTGGTGTTAATTATTCTATTATTATTGATTGTGAAATTAGTAATAATATTCGTGTCAAACATTTCGTTTATATGATTTCGTATTTGTAGTTTTGCCTAGTATTGTCTGTGAAGATAGTGCTAGGCTTTTTAGTATGTATATTATTAACTTTAAATATATATACCAGCATCAACTTTTGCCTGTAAAGCTGAAAGAGCCGACTTGATATCGACCAGTTCCTTGTCGATGC
>ENA-UPWU01000045-UPWU01000045.1-human-gut-metagenome-genome-assembly--contig:-NODE-45-length-41916-cov-21.229953_pt1 | contig 41916 bp, 43 predicted proteins | sample MGYA00250058_ERZ773392 | MGnify/ENA primary metagenome ERZ773392 (study PRJEB29103, sample SAMN06112084) | human gut metagenome | biome: human gut; feature: ankylosing spondylitis patient; material... | reverse complement strand
TGCGTGTGTAGTGCATGGTGATGGCCGAACGTATCTCGTCCAGTGTCTTGTTAAGTGAGGATACCCTGAGGTTTTCTTTCTTGTCCGCACTCTGTTTGTTGATGACGGCTCTTCCCGCTTTCGTGTCCCAATTGTCGGGGTGTATGTCCAGCTTGCTGCTGAATTGCACCTGATCACCGTCCACCGTAATGCGCACCATAATTACTACATGACCGTTTTTCTTCGGTTCGTTCTTCTTTAAATAGAAGAGTGTTTTGAATGTCGATTTCATACCGTAACTCCTTTCTTGTTGCAAAGTTAATTTGTTCATTCCGTAACGGCTATGACTTTCGACTGCCAATATTCGACAAATGAGCGACTTACCTATAAATTCGTTACGGTTTTTATCGTAACGGAAAACCGTAACGAATTAGTAACGATTAATCTTCACAGGGTGGCTTTTTGAGGTCTTTTTTCTGTCGTAGGCGAGTAAGAAAAAAGCTCCTTAAACCACTGGTTTAAAGAGCTTTGTCTTAGTTTGTCGGAGTATTTTCATTTCTCCTAAGTGATCCGCTTGGGGCTCGAACCCAAGACCCCAACATTAAAAGTGTTGTGCTCTACCTGCTGAGCTAGCGAATCAAACCTGTGTTGCATTCATTTTCTGATTGCGAGTGCAAAGGTAGGTGTTCTGAGTGAAACTGCCAAATGTTTTGGCAAGTTTTTTCAAATAAATTTTCCTTTGCGTTTTTATCTTGCTGATTTATAGCGTATTTTGCTTTCGAAAAAAATAAGCCTTTGCAAACCGGTTTTCCTGAAATCTTGTAGATTCCCGTTCCTGCCGGAGCTCTTACATTCGGACAGCCTGATTTTTTACATGCCGGCAGCCGCTTTTTATCTCCTTATTTATTCTTGAGTGCCGGTCTGCCGTTCCATTCTGGCCGGCCGGATCTTTACGAATGACTTGCCTGAGCCTTTTTTTCCTCTTCTACCGCTTTCCGGTAACAACATCTGCACAGAGGCTCGTATTCTTCCTTTTCTCCCAGCAACACCCGTTTGTCGTTGGCTACGGTACGGTGTGATACGTAGGCCAGATCTCCGCATTTCACGCAGATGGCATGTACCTTGGTCACCTCGTCGGCGATGGCACACAGGGCAGGCATCGGACCGAAAGGTACACCTTTAAAGTCCATGTCCAGTCCGGCAATGATTACTCTCACCCCTCTGTCGGCAAGTTCGTTGCATACGTTCACCAGTCCGTCGTCGAAGAATTGCGCTTCGTCTATGCCCACTACATCGATTTCCGAGCTGAACAGCAGGATGCTTGCCGACGAGTCTACCGGAGTAGAAGGAATCGAATTGTTGTCGTGCGAAACCACTTCCGCTTCCGAGTAGCGTGTATCGATGGCCGGCTTGAATATTTCTACCCGCTGGCGGGCAAAGGTAGCACGCTTCAGGCGGCGGATCAGTTCTTCTGTCTTGCCCGAAAACATCGAACCGCAGACAACTTCTATTCTTCCTCTGCGGCACGTTTCATGTGTATGATCTTCTGAAAAAACAACCATTGGTTCAAAAATTTGGTGCAAAAATACAATTTGTGTCGTTAATTTGCCTTATCTTCTATCTGAAATTTCATTTTTCGGCTATTTTATACACAACAACTGTTAAATATTGAATGAAATTAACTAGTGAGATTAAAAACTTTCTATCTTTGCTATATTAACAGTTGAAATATTGTATGGGAAGATTATATGTTGTTCCTACTCCTGTGGGTAATTTGGAAGATATGACCTTTCGTGCCATCCGTATCTTGAAGGAAGCCGACCTGATTCTGGCGGAAGATACACGCACGTCGGGCATTTTGCTGAAACATTTCGAAATCAAGAATGCGATGCAGTCTTATCATAAGTTCAATGAGCATAAGACGGTAGAGGGGATTATCAACCGGTTGAAGGCAGGCGAAACCATTGCACTGGTTTCCGATGCGGGAACTCCGGGCATATCCGATCCCGGCTTCCTGGTGGTACGCGAATGTGTGAAAAACGATATCGAGGTACAGTGCCTTCCGGGAGCTACGGCTTTCGTTCCGGCGCTGGTGGCTTCAGGACTGCCCGACGAACGTTTCTGCTTCGAAGGCTTCCTGCCTCAGAAGAAAGGACGCATGACCCGTCTGAACGGTCTGGTGGAAGAAACGCGCACGATGATTTTCTACGAGTCACCCTACCGGCTGGTGAAAACGCTTACCCAGTTTGCCGAGATATTCGGTCCCGAACGTCAGGTTTCTGTCTGCCGTGAGATATCCAAGATACACGAGGAAAGCGTGCGGGGAACCTTGCAGGAAGTCATTGCACACTTCACGGCTACCGAGCCGAGAGGAGAAATTGTCATTATACTGGCAGGAAAAGAAGATTGAAGTTATAAATTCTAAACAGATAAAAAACTATGAAGAAAGTTGTTTTATTTTCATTATGTGCTGCGGCCGTGCTTGCTTCTTGTAATAATGCAGGCCAGAATAAAGATGCGTTGAAACTTCAGAACGACTCGCTGATGATCGAATTGTCTAACCGCGATGCCGAACTGGATGAAATAATGGGAGCATTCAATGAAATTCAGGAAGGCTTCCGCGAAATCAATGAAGCTGAAAACCGTGTGGATCTTACCGGCGATGCTATCGAAAACAAATCGAGCGCCGACAAGATCAAGGAAGATATCCGCTTTATCAGCGAAAAACTGAAATCAAACCGTGAACAGATTGCCAAACTGGAAGAACAGCTTAAGAACAGCAACTACCAGTCGGCACAGCTTAAAAAGGCTATCAAGAACCTGACTGCCCAGCTGGAAGAAAAACAACGCCAGATTGAAACCCTTCAGGCTGAACTGGCTTCGAAGAATATCCGTATCGCCGAACTCGATGAGGCTGTTTCCGATCTGAACAAGAACGTCGATCAGCTGACTGCCGAAAACGAGGCTAAGACAAAGACCGTTGCTGCTCAGGATAAGGCTCTCAATACTGCATGGTATGTATTCGGTACGAAGTCGGAACTGAAAGATCAGAAGATTCTGAACCGTGGTGATGTGCTGAAAGACAATGAGTTCAATAAAGACTACTTTACAGAAATCGATATCCGTAAGGATAAAGAAATCAAGTTGTACTCTAAGCGTGCTACACTGCTGACTACTCATCCTGCCGGTTCGTACGAACTTGCTAAGGACGACAAGGGACAGCTTACTTTGAAGATTACTAACCCTAACCAGTTCTGGAGCGTATCACGCTATCTGGTTATTCAGGTTCGATAATTATAAATAACTGAATTTTAATTAAATCTGTTATTCATTCTCCGGCATAGAGAATGAATAACAGATTTTTTTGTTTATCTTGCACCGGTCAACCAATCAGAAAGGAGAAACTTATGAAAACATTCCGATATCTTATCGTTGCTGTACTGTTCCTGCTGGTGGCAGGTACATCGGGTGCACAGACCCGTAAGGAAAAGAAAGAGGCTCTCAAGACCTATGTCGGCGAACAGGTCAACGGCCGCACATTCAAGCTGGAGGCAAGCATGGCATATCCCATGAGCGGCAGAAGCATTCCGCTGACTACCCCCTACGGATTGCAGATGAAGAAAGACTCCGTCGATGTCTATCTGCCTTACTACGGCAGGGCCTATCAGATACCGTATGGAGGAGGAGAGGGGTTGCGTTTCAAGGCTCCCGTAGAAAACTACTCCAGCAAGCTCAAGAAAGACCGCTACCGGATAACGTTCGAGGCTACGACCAGAGAAGACAACTTCAGGTTCTCGGTCGATTTGTACGATGACGGTTCGGCAAATATTCATGTCACCATGCGCAACAGACAGCCCATTCATTATTCCGGACAGCTCGATGCAACCGGGTTGCAATAAAAGATGACTATCTTTGCGTCAACGGAACAGCAGAAAACAATAAAAACATCATGGAAACAAATGAGATTTATGCCGTCAGACTCGAAAAGAAAGGAGTAAAACCTACAGCCGTACGCATCCTGGTGCTGAAAGCCATGCTCGAATCCCCGTGTGCCCTGTCACTCATCGAGCTTGAAACACTTCTGGGCACTGTCAACCGCTCCACCATCTTTCGTACGCTGAATCATTTCCTGGCGCACCACGTGGTACACGACATCGAAGACGGCAGCGGCTCACTGAAGTACGAGGTCTGTCCCGACGAAGACACTTGTACCGTCGACGACATGCACACGCATTTCTACTGCGAAGTCTGTCACCGTACCTTCTGCTTTCCGTCCATCCACATTCCCGTTGTCGACCTGCCCGAAGGCTTCCGTCTGCACAGCATCAACTACATGGTAAAGGGCGTGTGCCGCGAGTGTGCCGCCCGCATGAAATGACTGTGTAGTCCTCTCCCGGAAAATACTTCACCGACATGCGCGGCTGGATGCTGTAATACGGACGGTGGTCGCGCGGCAGATAGCCCACGCCGTGTACTCCCACCTGCACCGACAGCCGCGGAGATACCCGTATATGATGGAACGGATTCTCAAAGCTTGAAAATCCGTTCCATCAGCTTCCATTTCTCCTGAGAAGACTGTCCCGGCAGCACCTTCTGATACTTGGACATATGCTCCTCCCATTCCGCCTGACGAGGTAGCGTAGCAAGTCGGGCATAGTCACGTTCCATATCAAACTCGTCCGTCGTATCCATAATCATAAACAGGCGGTTGCCGTAAATATAAATCTGCATATCCACGATACCCACTTCACGGATGCCCGCTTTCACTTCTTCCCATACGTGCGCATGCTCTGCCACGTAAGCCTCTATCAACTCCTTGTCGTCGTAGAGATCCAATGTCTGACAATATCTTTTCATTTATACCGTTCTGTTTTGTTTTTTATCAGTCCCTGCGGAAAATATCACGCGTATATACTTTATCTTTCACATCATCCAGACACGCATCGTAGCGGTTAGCGATGATAGCCTGCGCCTGTGCCTTGAAATCCTCCAGTCTGTTCACCACCTTCGATCCGAAGAACGTACTGCCATCCTCCAGCGTCGGTTCGTAGATGATAATTGTAGCCCCCTTCGCCTTGATGCGCTTCATCACACCCTGAATGGAACTCTGGCGGAAATTGTCGCTGTTCGATTTCATCGTGAGGCGGTATACCCCGATGACACATTCCTTTTCCTCCGCCGGGTTATAGCTGCCCCGGTTGTAGTAATCATAATATCCCGCCTTATGCAGCACCCTGTCGGCAATGAAATCCTTGCGTGTGCGGTTGCTCTCCACAATCGCCTGAATCAGATTCTCCGGCACATCCTGATAGTTCGCCAGCAGCTGCTTCGTATCCTTAGGCAGACAGTAGCCCCCGTAGCCGAACGACGGATTGTTATAATGCGAGCCGATGCGCGGATCCAGACAGATACCCTGAATGATAGCCTGCGTATCCAGTCCCTTCACTTCCGCATACGTATCCAGCTCGTTGAAGTACGACACACGCAGCGCCAGATACGTATTGGCAAACAGCTTCACCGCTTCCGCCTCCTTCATACCCATAAACAGCGTGTCCACATCCGGCTTGATAGCCCCTTCCTGAAGCAACGCCGCAAACTCGTGCGCCTTTTCCTCCAGCTGCTCGCCTGCGATTTCCTTGATTGCCCTGTTCTCCTCATCCAGTCCCGCTATCAGCTTCGGGAATCCCACGATGATACGGCTCGGATAAAGATTGTCGTACAGCGCCTTGCTTTCACGCAGAAACTCCGGTGAGAACAGCAGGTTGAATTTCTTTCCCGCCAGGGCAGGAGAGGTACGGAACTTCTCCGCATACTTCACATACAGACTCCGGCAGTAACCCACAGGGATGGTACTCTTTATCACCATCACCGCATCCGGATTCACCTCCAGCACCAGGTCGATCACCTCCTCCACGTGCGACGTATCGAAATAATTCTTCACCGGATCGTAGTTCGTAGGAGCCGCAATCACCACAAAGTCAGCCTCCCGGTAAGCCGAAGCCCCGTCGAGTGTAGCCGTCAGGTTCAGTTCCTTTTCCGCCAGATACTTCTCGATATACTCATCCTGAATCGGGCTGACACGGTTGTTAATCTTCTCCACCTTTTCAGGAATCACGTCTACAGCCACCACCCGGTGATGCTGTGCCAGCAACGTAGCGATAGACAGACCTACATAGCCCGTACCCGCTACAGCGATTGTATAGTTTTTCATCATGGAAATGCTCTTTTGTTACAAAGCTAATATAAAATATCAGACAAGTCAAATGAAATTCTACTTTATAGTTGCGACATCAGCGCATCGAAATCTCTGCAACCGATAAAATAAGTTCTGTGTTCCCGAATCTGTGTATCCAGTTGCTTTTTTAATGCCGAAGTACAAACCTTTTCCCGGCTTGATGTCGTGAATGCCAGCATATTCAGTTGCTGTGTTAGTACATTTAGAGGATTACTTGCCACATTTACATCCGTTACCAGAATAAAAGCAATCTGAATTTGCCCTGTGTTCAGGTTACAGGTTGTAATATCTTCACATAACTTTATACTCTCCAGCAGTTTGCGTTGCAAGTCATATTTTCCTGCCTGTCTGGTTATCCTTTTTTCAAGTACTTGTTTTTCCTTTTCGGAAGCCAATGGTTTTTGAGCAATTGGCTGATGTGACAAAAACTCTTTCCACCCTTTCAGTTCAACAAAGCACAATACCTTTTCCGTATACGAAAGAGCGTCAGACGAAGGAGAAGAAGCACATCCCTGCGCACTGTGCCATTGTGTTTCCACTTCATCCAGATTGATAACAGGCGTTTGTTGTAAAGAGAGGCAAGAAGGTGTGTGCCGGCAAGGAACATGCAACTGACATAGACTGCATGGTGTGACACCTGTTTTTGTCATTACCTGCTTGTAAATATGTTCAGGAGTCATATTCATTGCAGTTACAAGCCAAGGTTTACAATTTCATTCATAGGCTGTGCCAGTTTCATAAAAATCCGGTTCAAATCGTCCGTAACATCTTCCAGCACACACAGTTCGTCTTCTGTTTCCTCTGCCAGATAATAATTTACAAAGTCATTCATCGACAATTTATCAGCGAAATATCTCACGGCCTGTATGAAATAAGGACTGTGTGAACTTATTAAGATAGGGATTCCCGCTTTGGCAAGTTCTACCAGCACAGACGCGAATTTGATCTGCCATTCCGGATGCAGATGATTTTCCGGTTCATCCCATATCAGAATTTTACTTTCATCCAGCGCTTGCGTTTCCAGTAACATCTGCAAGACACCGAAAGCCTTTATTCCGGAAGCAACATTAACCGGTGCATAATTCTGTTCTCCCTTTTTCCAGTACATGTTTCGTTTTGCATTGTCAAAATAGAAATGTCCGCCAGTGATGTTATCAGTAAGTGTCTGTGCCTTTTGTATAAAAGGAGAGTAGACGTTATCAGGCAGCGAGAAACGGAAAGCATCCAGTTTCTGTGCCATATCCTTTATGTGATAATTTATCAGCGGGCGTAATACATCCTTTCCGGCAATATTGAAATAATGTCCTCCCGGCATTTGTGCATTTGCCAGGATATCTATCAGATGAATATACAGTGGCGATTCTACCAGCGTAGCGTCTTTGACAAAAGTTTCCATTTTACATTTAAACCCCGTTACCTTATTCTCTTTTATCTGTATGGTTATATCTTTCCCCTGTTCTTCAGAAAAACAAATTTCAGACATTTCAGTATTGTATGTACAGATAGAATTAAGAAATTCGGCTCCTATGATACTTTGGAAAGCCCGTTCCAGCATTTTTTCGGAGTTGCTGCTTTCGGTAGCCAATTGTACCAGTTGGTCTATGCTTCTTATAATTTTAGCCCTTTGCTGCGGTACAATGTTTATTTTTTCCAGTTTATCTTTCAGCTGACTGACCCATCGTTTGTCATTCGCAAAAGATTCCACCTCTTTCAGGAAAGCGGCAGCAGTAGACGGCAGAATCACCCCTTTGATTTTTTCTCCCGACTCTGTCTCGGTATGCTTTACATACATATAAAGTGCTGCGCAGTTCAATCTCATGATTCTGTCCTGCGATTGTGAGTTCAGTCTGTCAGCATTACTGAGTGACTTAATGACTGAAAACAATAGCTTTCCTACTGTGCTCTTTCCCGAATCATTGTTTCCGGCAATGACAGTCAAACCATTTAGAATAATGTCAGCTTTCTTTATTTTGTTGATATGGGTAATATTCAGTCGCATCTGCTTTCTTTAATGTAAAAATGAAATAACTTTTGCACTTGTTTACAGCTTGTTTATTTCCTCCTCTGCCAGTCCCGTAGCTGCTGCAATCTGTTCGTTGCTCATGCCCAGCGACTTCAGGTTACGTGCGATAGCGGTTTGTGTTTCTGCACGACCTTCCGCACGACCTTCTGCACGACCTTCTGCACGACCTTCTGCACGACCTTCTGCACGACCTTCTGCACGACCTTCTGCACGTTCCGTTTCTATATTGTCCCGTAAAATCACGATATTATCCAAGTGTTTGTAATACGCGTTCAGCTCCTCCCGGCTCATGCGATCCAGCTTCAGCCGTTCCTTCACCGCATCCAGTCCCGGCGCCGTAGCATTCTCCGGCACATTTCCCGTATTCAGGTAATAAATCCATTCTTCCAGCGGCGTCTTTGCCACCCGGTTAAAATCATTTACTTTCAGTATATAATATTCCGGATAAAGCTGGCTCACTTTGTCCACTTTGAATGTCTGTTTCTGAAACGGACTCAGTTCCAGCACATCCCCTTCATGAATTCCCACGAACTCCGTCTTTCCGTGATATACAAAATCCTTGCCGTGTCCCAGAGAGAAATACACGATGTTGATGCTGTACACCTTACGTACCTTGTCGTATCCCTGTCCGCGGTTGATGTACTCTGTTACCAGCTTCGAAGCGCCAAACAGCATCCGCTGGAAATACGCATACTCATTATTGTTCTGAATCTCGATGAGCACCAGTTCTCCCTTCGAGTTTTCCGCCAGCATATCCACACGGTTATACTTGTCGAATTCATCCTCCTGGTTGCTTTCACTCTCCAGCAGCTTCTGGATGGTCACCTTTTCCTCCAGCAGTGTGGTAAGCAGTCCCTCCAGCACCGCATAATTAGCCTTGTTGCGCAACAGGCGCTTCATAGCCCAGTCAAAACGAATATAGCTTTCCATACTGAATGCATTTAGTAGTTGATACTTACAAAGTAAACAAATAAACCTTAAAGTGCCAAGCCAATACAAAAAAATCGCCACGATACCCTCCGTATAGAGTACCGTGGCGATTTCCGGTTATTTCCCCGCTGCAAAGTCCTTGATGCGCTGCTCCTCACTCAGTACTACGCTACTACCGATAGATTCTGTTCTGCCGATCATCAGTAATATGCAAGTTGATATATTCGTCGACAATCAACCATTAGACTTACAATGTTTTTGCGAAGTCCTTCAAATTAATTATGGCAACTGATGGGAAAGATATATTTTTAAGTTCATTGAAATGGTGATCCTCCGTCACGATATATTCCGCATTGGCTGTTATGGCACAGTCTACGAACTTATTGTCATCCTGGTCTGCTGTAATTAGATGAAAACGGTAGTGAGGAGTTAATTTCTTTACATTTTCACGAGTAAGAATCGTGTAGATAATCGTTTCGGCTACATACTTATTAATGTTGCGAGTCATGACTTCCAGATACTCTTCTACGATTTCATTGCTTATACATAACGTATAGTCTCCATTCAAGAATGATTGCCACACTTTATGGCAGTCATTCTTCGCTGAAATTGCAATAATCAGTGAGTTTGTATCCAATACAATGTTTCTCATATTCATTTATAGGGAGTACGTTCATGTAGTTGGTAGAATTTATCGACTTTTTCCTCATTTAATTCTCCATTCTCCCACAAACGGTCAATTTCTTTTTGCGCTTGCTTGGCGAAATAGTCAGAAATAGCCTTTTTAAGTTCTGCTAATGCTTCAGGACTATCCACAAACGACATCATTTCAAGCACTTGCAATTGAGCCGGATTAAAAACTGTAGTATTCATATATTTGGATTTGGTTCTAATACAAAAGAACAAATTTTTTTCTTTATTTCCTAATGAATAAGATAAAAGGATTAAAAAAACAATGGAGAATCAAAATCTTTCAGTAGCAGGAATCGTGGCGATTTCCGGTTATTTTCCCGCTGCAAAGTCCTTGATGCGCTGCTCCTCACTCAGGCGGCATACCAGCAGACGTCTGTCCTTCTCCGCTACGATGTAGCCCTCCAGACCCTCCAGCACCACCTGTCTGTGCTCCGCCGCATGCACCACACAGTTCCGGCAGTTGTACATATCCACCCGGCCGCCTACCTTGGCATTGCCCGCTTCATCCTGCGGCAGCAAGGTGCGCAGCGAACCCCAGCTACCCAGGTCACTCCATCCGAACTCCGTCGGCAGCACAAAGATATCCTCCGCCTTCTCCATCACCGCATAGTCGATGGAAATCTTCTCGCAAGTAGGGAAGAGGTGCTTCAGCTCCTCCGCCTCTTTGTCCGTAAACAAGGCAGGCTCCAGCTCGTCCATCACTCCCGCAATCTGCGGCGCATACCTGCGTATGGCATTCGTAATCGTGTCCGCGTTCCACACAAAAATCCCCGCGTTCCAGAAATAATTCCCCGCAGCCAGATACCCCTTTGCCGTTTCCACGTCCGGTTTCTCCCTGAACGCTTCCACCTTGCAGATACCCTTTGCGTCCGCTTCACCCTGAGCAGCAATATATCCGTAGCCCGTTTCCGGTCGGGTAGGCATCATCCCCAAGGTCACGATAGCCTGCGAGTCCGCCGTCTTCTCCAGCGCCACGGCAATGCAGCGCGCAAACTCCGCCGTATCAATCACCAGCGCATCCGAAGGCGTCACCACGATGTTCGCCTGCGGAAACTCCTTTCGGATCTTCCAGCACGCATACGCGATACACGGCGCCGTATTTCTGGCTTCCGGTTCCGCCAGAATATGCTGAGCCGGAATCTGCGGAAGCTGTTCCTTTACTATGTCGACATACTTTTCCGATGTCACCACCCAGAAATTCTCTTTCGGGCAGATATCCTTGAAACGCTCCACTGTGAGCTGAATCAACGATTTTCCTACCCCCATTACGTCGATAAACTGTTTGGGACGTTCGGATGTGCTCATGGGCCAGAAACGGCTTCCTATGCCGCCTGCCATAATAACTATATGATTTTGCATGCTGGTTTTAATAGATTTAGAATTGTTTAGTCCTGCGGAAAATGTCACATGCAGGCCCATCCGAATTTTCGGACAATTTCTTTCAGTAAGTATCTGTCCGATACCGGAATCTTTACGATTACGTTTTCATTTTCCTCAGGGGTACATGCCGTATACCCTTTTTCCGGAAGTCTGTCTTCTGATAGAGGAGCAGGAACGGATGATGTAATCTGATATTCGTTGTTGGTCAATGCCACATCAAAATATTCCGCTCCGGTTTCAGGAGAGAGAAACAACTCCCGCAAATCTGTTTTTCCGGACAAAAACTCTTCAATTCTTTTCCCTGAGATGCGTATGGCCGTATATCTGCATTCCTGCTCGTCGGTGTACAACAGACAAAGATACAAGGTTTCGAATGCATCCCGGGCGATAAACAACTGTGGCACATCATAAAAATCCAAAATTTTTTCTATCCGAATAGGAATATTTCTGGTCATAGCGATATGATTTTAGCTTGTGAAACATCAAATAAACGGCTTCTCCACCATGAATAGTGTGAATTTCTGAATGTCTTCTTTATGTTTCCGTCTTGTGGGGAAAGACTTACTTCTGCAATGTTAGCCTTTCGGAACTTTGGGAGTTTTAGCAGACGCTTTGCATCCGTGAGTTCTGAAAAAACAGATACGGCTCGTACAATGCATTCATCTATTCCTTCACCTGTAAACGTTTTGTCTGGAGCTAATTTCTTTTGAGAGAAGAAATCTTCAGACTGTGCCGGATTACCGATTGCGACTCGATAATAGATGCCTTGGCATTTTTCTGAATCTGCCGGAGGGCAGGATTCAGGAAGAGATTCAAACCAATAATTTTGCATTTTCTATAACATTTACTTCACCAAAGTTAAGGATTATTTTAAAAAAAGTAATATGCGTGATGCTTTTTCATTAAAAATGCCGCCTGCCATGATAACTATATGATTTTGCATGCTGGTTTTAATAGCCTTTGGACGTTTTTAATCCCTGCGGAAAATGTCACGCGTATATACTTTGTCTTTCACATCATCCAGACACGCATCATAGCGGTTGGCAATGATGGCATGTGCCTGAGCCTTGAACTCATCCAGATTGTTTACAACCTTTGAGCCAAAGAATGTACTTCCATCCTCCAGTGTAGGTTCATAAATGATAATCTGTGCACCTTTCGCTTTGATGCGCTTCATCACACCCTGAATGGAACTCTGGCGGAAATTATCACTGTTCGATTTCATGGTGAGGCGATATACCCCGATGATGCATTCTTTTTCCTCAGTCGGATTATAGTCCCCACGATTGAAGTAATCATAATATCCTGCCTTATGCAGTACTTGGTCGGCAATGAAATCCTTGCGTGTACGGTTACTTTCTACAATCGCCTCAATCAGATTCTCCGGTACATCCTGATAGTTTGCCAGCAGCTGTTTGGTATCTTTAGGCAGACAGTAGCCCCCGTAGCCGAACGACGGATTATTGTAATGCGTGCCGATACGTGGATCCAGACAAATACCCTGGATGATAGCCTGTGTATCTAGACCCTTTACTTCCGCATACGTATCCAGTTCATTGAAATAACTTACACGCAGAGCCAGATAGGTATTGGCAAACAGTTTCACCGCTTCTGCTTCTTTCAGTCCCATGAACAGCGTATCGATATCCGGTTTCAGTGCACCTTCCTGAAGTAACGCTGCAAACTCGTGCGCTTTCTCTTCCAGGTGCTCGCCTGCAATGGCTTTGATAGCCTCATTTTCCTTATCGCGTCCCTCAATAAGTTTCGGAATACCCACGATGATACGGCTCGGATACAGATTATCATACAGCGCCTTGCTCTCACGCAGAAACTCTGGTGAAAACAGTAAGTTGAATTTCTTTCCGGTGAGGGCAGGAGTATTCTTGAACTTTTCCGCATACTTCACGTACAGACTACGGCAGTAACCTACGGGAATGGTACTCTTGATGACCATTACCGCGTCCGGATTTACTTCCAGTACCAGGTCGATAACCTCCTCTACATGCGACGTATCGAAATAGTTCTTCACCGGATCGTAGTTCGTAGGAGCCGCAATCACCACAAAGTCCGCATTTTTATAGGCTGAGGCTCCATCCAGTGTGGCCGTCAGGTTCAGCTCCTTTTCTGCCAGATACTTCTCAATATATTCGTCCTGTATCGGGCTGATACGGTTGTTAATCTTCTCTACCTTTTCAGGAATAACATCTACAGCTGTCACTTGGTGATGCTGTGCCAGCAGGGTAGCAATAGACAGACCTACATAGCCTGTGCCTGCTACAGCAATTTTATAATCTTTCATATTACTGATTTTATTAGTTACATTTATAATATTCTGCGTACCATTCAGCAAAAGCTCTTAAGCCATCTCTTAAAGAAGTTGAAGGCTTAAACCCAAAATCCTGTTCTAGTGGAGTGGTGTCTGCATAAGTTACAGGTACATCTCCCGGTTGCATTGGTACTAATTCTTTATGAGATTCAAAATCATAATTTTGAGGTAATACTTTTGCACGAATAAGTTCTTCTTGTAAAATGGTTACAAAATCCAACAGGTTTTCCGGTTGGTTATTTCCTATATTATATACTTTATAAGGAGGTATTGGCAATCCGTCTTCACCGTTCTGTTTTTCCGGTGCATGTTGCATTACTCTTATCACTCCTTCTACTATATCATCTATATAAGTAAAGTCACGTTTGCAATTGCCATAGTTAAATATCTGAATGGTTTTACCTTCACGCAATTTGTTGGTGAATCCAAAGTAAGCCATGTCTGGTCTTCCAGCTGGACCGTAAACTGTGAAGAATCTAAGTCCTGTAGATGGAATATTATAGAGTTTAGAATAGGCATGAGCCATCAACTCGTTACTTTTCTTTGTAGCAGCATAAAGGCTTACAGGATTGTCTACTTTATCGTCTGTACTGTAAGGTACTTTTTTGTTACTGCCATATACACTTGATGAAGAAGCATACACCAAATGCTCTACTTGTGGATTGGAATGTCTACAAGCTTCTAATATATTGTAGAAACCTATTAAGTTGCTTTCTACATAAGCATCCGGATTAGTAATGCTATAACGTACTCCAGCCTGTGCTGCAAGGTTTACTACGATATTGGGTTTGTGTTCACTGAAAATTTTTTCAATTAGAGCTTTGTTTGCGATATTTCCTTTGATAAAAGTAAGGTTGCTATATTTTTCCAGTTTTTTCAGTCTTTCCTCTTTTAGTGAGATATCGTAATAGTCTGTTATGGAGTCAATTCCTACAATTCGGATACTTGACTCTCTTTTCAAAAGCTCTAATGCAAGGTAACTACCTATGAATCCGGCAATACCGGTTATGAAGATAGTTTTGTCTTTTAAGTTAATATTGTTTGTTAGCATAGTCCGTTTATTTTTAATGATACATGCTCTCGTAATATTTCTGATAATCTCCGCTAGTCACATTGTCCATCCATTCCTGATTATCCAGATACCAGCGTACGGTTTTTTCAATACCTTCTTCAAATTGCAGGCTTGGTTCCCAACCCAGTTCCTTCTGCAGTTTGGTAGAGTCGATAGCATAACGCATATCGTGTCCCAGACGGTCGGTTACGTATGTGATCAAATCCATATCTTCGCCTTCCTTTCTGCCCAACAGACGGTCTACTGTATTGATAACTACCTTGATGATATCGATGTTCTTCCATTCATTGAAACCACCGATATTATACGTTTCGGCAATCTTTCCGTTATGGAAAATTACGTCGATGGCACGTGCATGATCTACTACATACAGCCAGTCGCGTACATTCTCACCCTTGCCATATACTGGCAATGGCTTGCGGTGACGGATATTATTAATAAACAGTGGAATCAGTTTTTCCGGGAACTGATACGGACCGTAGTTGTTCGAGCAGTTTGTAACAATAGTCGGCATGCCGTATGTATCGTGGAAAGCACGTACAAAGTGGTCGCTGCTGGCTTTCGAAGCCGAATATGGACTGTGCGGATTATACTTCGTATCTTCATAGAAGAATTCCGTACCATAAGCCAGATGATGTTCAGACGAAGAAGCCGTTGTTGTGAACGGAGGCTTTACACCTTCGGGGTGCGTCATTTCCAGTGCACCGTAAACCTCATCGGTAGAGATATGGTAGAAGCGTTTGCCTTCATATTTTTCAGGCAGGCTTTCCCAGTACACCTTTGCAGCCTGAAGCAGACTCAGTGTACCCATTACGTTGGTACGTGCAAAGGTAAACGGATCTTTGATACTGCGGTCTACGTGACTTTCGGCTGCCAGATGAATAATACCGTCTACGTGATACTGCTGCATCAGCTCCAGCATCTTTTCATAGTCGCAGATGTCGGCCTTTACAAACGTATAGTTCGGTTTGTCCTCTATATCTTTCAGGTTGGCCAGATTTCCTGCATAAGTCAGCTTATCCAGATTGATGATGCGATATTCCGGATATTTGTTTACAAACAGACGTACTACGTGACTGCCGATGAAGCCCGCTCCACCGGTTACTATGATATTGCGTTTAAAATTTTCCATGATTGTTTCTTGTTTGTGATGATTTATTTAAGCACTCCCATGTTTGTCATACATACTTTCAGTGAGTCGGTCCAGTAAGGAATCTTCAGTCCGAAAGCCTGCTTTATCTTAGTCTTGTCCAGTACCGAGTAAGCCGGTCGCGTAACCGGGCTGGGGAACTCGTTGCTGTGGCAGGGTTGTATGTCGCATGCGGTGTTTCCGGCCAGTTCGGCTATCACTTTGGTAAAGTCGTACCACGAACATACCCCTTCATTGCTGAAGTGATAAATACCCGTCTTGCTGTATCCGTTTTTCGGCTCTTCGGCTGCATAGTCATTCAGAACCGCTTCGATGGCAACAGCCAGATCGAGCGCATAAGTCGGTGTACCTGCCTGGTCGAATACCACATTCAGTGCCGGTTTCGAAGCCGTCAGGTTCAGCATGGTTTTCACGAAGTTCTTTCCGTATTCCGAATACAGCCACGCTGTACGTATAATCACATAGTCACACCCTGTAGCTTCAATATATTGTTCCCCTTCCAGTTTTGTTTCGCCATATACCCCTGTAGGCGTACCCTTCTGTTCTTCACGGCAAGGTGTATTATACGGATCACCTCCGAAAACATAGTCGGTAGAAATCTGGATAAGCAGACCACCTGCTTTCTTCATGGCTTCTGCCAGAATTTTAGGAGCAGCGGCATTCAGCTTGCGGCAGAGTGCCGCGTCACTTTCAGCCTTGTCTACATTGGTATAAGCCGCACAGTTCACTATACAACTGATATGCTGTTCCTGTACCGTTTTTTCTACGGCTTCTGCGTCGGTAATGTCCAGCAGAGTTGTTTCTACTCCTTCAGCTTCCACTACGTCGGTAAACAGGAAATTATACGAAGTCTGTTTGCTGATGATGCGCATTTCGTTGCCCAGCTGGCCGTTTGCGCCTGTCACTAAAATATTCATTTTCAATGAAGAATTTTGAATGCAAAATTATATATTTCCCTATCAGAAAGGACCAAACTCAAAAGGAGAATCAAAATCTTTCAGCAATGAGTGCTTGGTATCCTTTTCACTCAGAATAGCATGTTCGGTAGGAATACGCCAATCAATGCCCAAAGAACTGTCCAGAATGCTGATACCACCGTCAGCTTCTGGATGATAGAAATTATCACATTTATACTGGAAGACAGCCGTTTCACTCAAGACTGCAAAACCATGAGCAAACCCTTGCGGAATGAAGAACTGGCGATGATTATCTTCTGTCAGCTCCACAGCCACATGCTGTCCGTAAGTAGGACTACCTTTGCGGATATCAACAGCCACATCCAGTACCGCTCCCTTCACGCAACGTACCAGTTTGCTTTGTGTGAATGGTGGACGTTGGAAATGAAGGCCTCTCATTACCCCGTAGGATGACATGCTTTCATTATCCTGAATGAATGTGATTTTTGCTACTTTTTCTTCAAATTCACGTTGTGAAAACGATTCGAAGAAATAACCTCTTGAATCCTTAAAAAGGCGTGGCTCGATGATAACCACACCTTCTATAGCTGTTTTAATTACTTCCATATTAATAGTCCAGATTACTTTTACCTGTATGTTCTACTTCTTCTATTACGTGTAGCAGATATTTTCCGTACTGGTTTTTCAGCATAGGCTGTGCCAGTTCTCTCAGTTTATCGGCTGTAATCCATCCCTGACGGAAAGCAATGCCTTCCAGACAGGCAATCTTCAGTCCCTGACGCTTTTCAATTACCTCGATGAAGGTAGAAGCCTCACTCAGTGAGTCGTGCGTACCTGTATCGAGCCATGCAAATCCGCGTCCCAGTGTCTGTACTTTCAGTTCCTTGTCGGCTAAAAACTCCTGGTTTACAGTCGTGATTTCCAGCTCTCCACGTGCAGACGGTTTGATATTCTTGGCTACTTCCACTACCTTGTTCGGGTAGAAATAAAGACCTACTACCGCATAGTTCGATTTCGGCTGAGCCGGTTTTTCTTCGATTGAAAGGCAGTTTCCTTCCTTGTCAAACTCAGCTACACCGTAGCGTTCCGGATCACTCACCCAGTAACCGAATACTGTTGCTTTCTTTTCTTCTTCTGCTGTGCGGACTGCTTCCTTCAGCAATCCGGTGAGACCTGCACCGTGGAAAATATTATCCCCCAGTACCAAGCAAGCACTATCGTTACCGATAAATTTCTCTCCGATAATAAAAGCCTGAGCCAGTCCGTCTGGTGATGGTTGTTCTGCATACTCAAAGTGCACTCCAAAATCACTTCCGTCACCCAGCAGACGCTTGAATCCCGGCAAGTCGAATGGAGTAGAGATAATCAGAATTTCACGGATGCCCGCAAGCATCAGTACCGAGATCGGGTAATAGATCATCGGTTTGTCGAACACGGGGAGAAGCTGCTTGCTTACTCCTTTTGTAATGGGGTAGAGGCGAGTACCACTACCACCGGCTAAGACTATGCCTTTCATATTACTTGATATTTTTATAAATGTCAATAATCTGTTCTGCTATGTGATTCCAATTATAAGCAGACATATCATAATTTACATGAGTACAAGGTAAATTGATATTTTGCTGTAGCTTATTTGCTAAAGCATCGATATTACCGACAGGAAAATAGTTGTCTTTATTTAATCCTACTTCTAAATTAGCAGGAATGTTACTGACTATAACTGGCAATTTATAACTCATAGCTTCCAGTAGTGCTATAGGCAACCCCTCATGTGAAGACGGTAAGACAAAACAACGTGTATAGGTGAGTAAAGAGTGTAGCTTTCTACCTTTGATAAATCCAGTAAGGATTACTCCATGTTTCTTGGCTGTAGCTTTCAATTGTCGTGAATAATCATCTTCAAAGTCTGTATCTCCAGCAAGAACTAACTTACACCCTTTAGTATCTATTTTAGAAAAAGCTTCTACCAGATGATGTAGATTTTTCTCTGGAACGAAGCGACACATTCCTAAAATATATTTTCCTTTTTCTATTCCTAACTCTTCAAAGTATTCAGGAAAGTCACAAATTTCAGGCTCAGGAACTCCATTGTAAACCAAATGGCAGTCCTTTCTTCCATACTTTTGAATCAGAATGTTGTCAATGACTTTGGAGATTACTATAACTTCGTTTGCGAATGTTGTTCCCATCCGTTCTCCCAGTTTTAACATGAATTTAGCCGCTTTTCCCCATTTATCACGGTCATAGTCTGGCCCGTGATGGGTAAAAACAACTTTCATGCCTAAAAGTCTGGCCATTGGTGTAAGTAGAGCCGGACCTATAGCATGTATATGTACAATATCTGCTTTTAGTGACTTTGCTTTCAGAATAGCCTTAAAAGTATGAATGATTGCCTCAAAAGATTTTTTCTTTGGAGTTTCAATGTCAATCAGTTTGACACCTTTATATTCAGTAAGTGAATCCCTTACATAGCTTTTTCTTCGGATAACTGTTACATCATATCCTTTGGCTGCTATACGTGGAAAAAGTTCTTCGCAATGGGTTTCCACTCCTCCCATTATATTAGGAATGCCTCGGGTTCCGGTTACTATTATTTTCATATCAAAATTTTTCTCTCAAATCTCCTTGACAGGGATCTTGACCTACATCACACCATTTTTTATCTAGGCAAGCTGGCTTACCTTGCATGCTGCGAAGCTTGTTCTTTATGGCCCACTTTAGTGGGAATTTAATATACTTGTGCATTACCGGACTGGCTGTTCCTACCATCCAGCAGTTCTTGGGACATTTACGTACCATGGCACGCACTTCTTGTGCACGATCACTTTCCCAAATATCCATAAAGTTTGGAGTTTCATGGATATTTCCCATTGATTTTTTCCAATACTTTTCTTCTAGACCATTACATGGATATACATCTCCAAACGGATCGATAAAGAAATTTGCTGAGCCTGCTTCACAAGGCAACATACGGCGACCACCTTCGATGTAATTGATCAGCCCCATATTAAACCAGGCACGGAACCAACTCTTTGGATGTTTTTCTTTTAATTGCCATTCAATTAATTGTTCGAAGTTTTTGCAGACTTCATCTTTGTTGGTAATTACATTATCATCTTTGTGAAAGTAATAAGAGTTATGGAAAGCTGCTGTAGCAAATTCCATTCCTAATGACAGAGATAACTGGTACAGAGAAAGCATATCTGCCGAATTATTGTTCGAAACGGTACAACCGAAACCAATATCTTTCAATCCCATTTGTTTTAATGTAAGCAATGTACGAAGTCCTTTATCAAATCCTCCTGCATGGCCTCGGAGTTCATCATTCTTTTGGCTCAATCCCTCTATTGATATACGGATACCAATGTTGGGAAATTTTTTAGCGAGTGCTACAACTTTATCTTCGAACCAGCCGGATGTAGAAATAACAATTCGATCAGTGTGCTTATAACATTCTTCTACAATTTCTGCAAGGTCTTCACGAATAAATGGTTCACCTCCTGTTAAATTAATGAATTTTAAGCGTGGAAGAGTGCGTAAATCAGAAGCTTTAATTTCTTCTTGTCTATTTGTCGGATTGAACCAAATGTTACACATTTTGCACTTCATCGGACAACGGTATGTCAGGATGATGCTTGCGTCTGTTGGACAAGGAATGTTTTTATTTGCCATAATTATTTTTGTTTTGTTATTTGATTGAATAGGCTCATTAAATTCTCATAATGCTGGAGAGGGGAATAAGAGGAAATAACTTGTTTGTAACCATTTTCACCCATTAATTGAGCTTGTTTTTTATTATCAAACATGTACTTTACTTTTTTTCTAAAGTCCTCAATGTTTCCATATTCAAATGTTAGGCCAGTTTCATTGTTATGTACTAATTCTGGTAATGAGCCGAAGTTTGTTGCAATAACAGCTTTTTTATAGGCGAAACTCTCCAATATAACATTGGGAAAATTATCATACCATTCAGATGGAACTGTTGTACATAAACAAGATTTAAGATATGGGATAATTTCTTCAAAATTTTTACGTCCTAAAAATTCTATATTGTGTTTTTTATCTTTTAAATAGGATTTCAGTTTATCTTCATATCCATTGTTTGAAAATCCAATAATTTTTAAATTATATTCTGTGTTTTCAAAAGTTTTTATCAATGTCATTAAACCTTTTTGTTTTTCAATACGTCCCACAAATAAAATGAAAGGTTTATATTCAACTGTTGGATTATTTTCTTTCAAATTAAAAAAAGTTGGAATATGATGTAATTTATTACTTGGTATCCCATATTCCTGTAATTTTTTTAATGTGAAAGAAGATGGAACAACAAAAGCATTTATTTTTCCAGTTACTTTCATTGTATCGTGTAACCATTTAGCAGCCATTTTAATGGCTGAATACACACAAGAGTTTAATACACAACGATACTTAATACAGCTTATACGTTTGCCTTTTAGACAGTCTTCGCAGACCCCTTTTTGATCGTTATAAAATAATGCATTAGGGCACATATATTGAAAATCAGATATCCGATGAACCACAGGTATGTGCATTTCTTTTGCTGCATCCACGATACTTGGAGATATTTTGTTATGCATCTGTATTATGTAAACTAAATCAGGTTTTGTATCACACAATAACTGCTTAAATTTAGCTTTAGCTTCAAAAGAATAAAACATGCGCATAAAAGATTTTAATATTACCTTTATATTCTTTTTAGCTTGAGCAAAATATACTTCATCATCAACAATATTCAAGAAATATTTTTCATAATTATTAGGTAAATTTCTTGAACTTTTTATGCTGAATGGAATTACTTCATGTTTATTCTTTTCTAATATTTCTTTAATATTGAAATAATATCTTTCAGGACCACCCGATATAAAATATCTATAATTAACTAATATAATTTTCATAAGAAATAAATTGTGATTTTAAATGGTGAATTAAAATGGTATAAGATGTAAATTTTATTTTTATGTTCCACGGCTTAAAAATATCCTACTTATTCTAATGCCGATGTTGATTCTTATTTTTGGTAAATTTATATATTCTTATCAGACAACTTCTCGGTAATATTTTTTAATATATATACTGATATTTCATTTGTTCTATATAGATTGATATTTTATGGTATGTGTTAGGCATATTAATCATATTGTTAAGACAATAGGAATAGCTAATCCTTTCTTTTCCGTCAGCTGTCAGTTAAAGTTCTCTGCCATCAAGTTGTTGTTAGTACTATACGCTTCATCCTTTCTATAATTGAATAGCTATTTTCTAATTTTTGCTTTACGTTTTTATAAACTTTCTGCAAAGCGCAAAACTTATCAAGCAACATTAATTTTTCCATGGTATTCATATTGTGATAATTGTTGTAGTATTAATGTTTCTTGAATTTATTAAATAAACTTCCACATGCTTTTGTCATTTTTGAAATAGAAAGAAAAAAGAGTTTCTCCTAAACTTCTGAAACCAGAAGTTTAGGAGAATGAGTATTTTATACCATACATTTCTTATGTGTGGCTTCCTTCCTATTACGGATGAACAGTCTCTCATAATAATGCAGATTTATATACTTACTAAAAGTTTTTATTGTAGTAACGAAACTCATGCCTTTTATTCTTTGAGGCTGTACGTCAAAATTGGACACTTACGGATGACTTTCTTAGTACATTATTGTTAAGAACTATAAAATTAATTCGCTTTTTAAAGCTTCAAGAAATTTGTTACCATACTTTAAATCGGGTTCCATGTAATTACCTTCTCCCCATTCGTTCCATGATTTTAAGAATATGATTTTATGTTCATCTTTTTTATTTTGAACATACGATAGTATATCTTTTACATGCTCACTAAACAGTTCTGGTGTAGCATTATGATAGATAATTGCTCTTTTTCCAGCTCTTGCAGTTCTATCATATCCAGGTAATATTGTTGGATAATTATTTTCTAAATAAAAATCTTCATGCCCCATATTATGGATAATGTCTTTATATTCATATTTTGAAAGTGCAATTCCCATTTTCCAAGATAGTAAACTTATCAGCCTTCTGCGTATTTTTGAACCAACTGCTTTTGCTTCAGCTTCCCACATGCTCCTATCATTAATCGCATCAAACCCCATATCTAATAATTGCTGCATTGAAGATTTACGTCCATATCTTAATCCTACAAAATGAATTCCTGGCAAACCGTTTTGCGCAGCAAGTTTTCTCCATAGATTAATGAACTCTTTCATATCAGGCATTGCCAATGGGTCAAAAACTACGAACAAAGGTTTTCCATCTACAGTAATGTAACGTTTATCTTTAAATGCTGGCAAAACATAATTAAAGTGATTTATGTAATCTTCCCTACCAGGATATAGCTGTTCCATGATCATCGTGTCAAGTTGAAGCTGTTTGCCTTTTGTCCAAGTTTTGGTTGTCCATGAATGATTTGCCCATCCAAGACAGAACGGATAATCAGGTTTTCCGCTTTTAAGAACCTCTTGGAAAGGACGTTGTAAAAGCATTCTTCCATTTCCTAACCAGTAGTGCCAATACATGAACCCTTCAATACCTGCTTCTCGTGCCATTTCGGCCTGTGCTTCTCTCACTTCGGGCACACGTAAATCATAAAAGCCTAAATCTGCAGGGATACGTGGTTGATAGTGTCCCTTGAATAAGGGTTTTGCCAAAACAACATTTCTCCATTCGGTAAATCCTTTTCCCCAGTACTTGTCATTTTCCGGAATCGGATGGTATTGTGGTAAATACATTGCTATGACCCTTGCTTTTGTCCTCATATCAGTTTTATTTAATTAGTGTTAGAATTTTTTAATTTTATATTGAAAGTGAATTGTCACCTTGAAGTATTAAATCTAAAAGTTTTTGTAAATCTTCTTGTTGTCTTATACTGATGATATTATACTGTTTTTTTGCCTTTTGGGCAAGCTCATTGTAATTTATTTCATTTAATGAACATAAAGCTCTATATATATCTGATGTGTAAAATGGTGAAAATGAAATGGATGCATCTCCCACAATTTCAGGAATAGATGTTACATTAGAACATAATATTGGTTTACCATACATCATAGCTTCAAGAGGAGGATAGCCGAAACCTTCAAAAAAAGAAGGGAATATGAATGCATAACAATGTTTCATAGCATTAGCCAAATCTGTTTCACTTAAATATGGCAAAACTACGTGATTAGAGTATTCAGATTTTGGATAACCAACAGTTATAAGAATATTATCATTATCACCATTTTCGACAAAACGTTTAAATGCGGTAATTGTTTTATGAGGATTTTTGTTTTTCCTATTGGCGCTTATCATCAGATAATATTTCTTGTTTTCATTTATCAACTTTCTTAATGTTTCGTTTTCTATATTATCATTTACGTTTGAAATACGCTGTGGACTATATAATACGGATATTTTATCGTCAGGGATGTCATAAAAGTATTTCATTGAATATTTTGAGAAGTTTGATACGGTTACTATCTTTGCATTGGGGTTATCAAGTAAAGTTTTCAATAGGCATTTAACACCTTTTATTCTTTGTGGCTTACCTCCGTTAATAAGAATTCGAAATTTGTGGAGCGTATGTTTTATAATATTTGAAGAGAATATTAGATAAGATAACTTATTGTAAAAATATTCCTCGTCACACAAGTCATGAATAACACAGACAACTGGACATGTCAGACTCTTTATATCATATTTTGTCCAATATTGTCCTGCACCTATAAAAACTTTGTCTATTTTATTTTTTTTAATTATCTCTTTCAGTGAATAATCTTTAATATCAACGATATTGACTCCATAAGATTGTAAAAATTTGGGAGAAAGATCCTCATAAGCATATTTTCCAATAGAAGAGTCTATCAATCCATACAATGTTATTTGTACTTTCGATGTTTTGCATTCATTTATGAGAGAAAAAAAAACTTTACGTATGTATTCTGCAGCACCACCTATGAAATGTTGTGTGGTGATAAAATCAAATAAAAGTTTCATTGTGGATAGTTTTTTTATTTTATCATTCATATGTAGGTGGCTATCATTTCAAGAATTTGCCATATCTGAAATATTTTACTTGGTTTATCCATTTTTGTCGATTATTTGTTATTTTAAAAAGGCAAATTTTCATTAACCTATATATGTTTATAAATTCTTTTATCAAACCTGAAATTATGAAAGGCAAATAGGGATCTATATTTTTCCAGTAAACTACATCAATGCACCAAAGTAAAGCATTCAATTTTTCCTTTGTAGTTGTTTCTTCAATCTTTGGATTTTCAAATTCTGATAATTTAAGATATTTTAGATAATAACTTCTTTTTAAAGAAATAAGATCCTGCCATGGTTTTATATGAGCACAATAATGGTATATTCTCGGTTGTGTATAGTATTCCACGTAATCAAATTCCTTGTAACCTTCCCAGTAAATATTTTTTGCCATTGGCGATACATTCCATTTTGGAGGTAATAAAAACCATTGATCTCTAAAGACAAAATTGAATACATCTTGATCGTGTAGATATACTGGTTTTCGTTCTTTTTTGGCAAAATTTAAACATTTTCTTTCACTGTCATGATTGCGCCAATATTCAAGATTTATATACATCATTCCTGAACAAAACGTTTTTGTTCCAACAGGATGATTAATTTGACGACGATGTGTATCCGAAAATGGCATTGGATCTAAACAAGCTGCCAATGCAAAGTCTGACAAATCAATATCAAATAACTCGCTAACATCTCCTAATACAACAATGTCACAATCTAAATATAGAACGGTTTTCAGCTCGGATAAAATTGACGGTAGTAATAGTCTATAATAGGCGGCTTTTGTTAAAGGACGTTTGTTCCTAAACTTTACTCCATCTAAAATTTCCTCATTCACTTTGTAAAAATAGAGCTTATTATTGTAACGAGTTGCTAGTGAACGTAATTGCTCTTGATTGTTTTCTGACAAACAATTTATCAAGATATGCACAGTAAATCTTTTATTTGCATTGTTCTCAAAAAGCGAACAAAGCATGACCATGCAATGTTGGATATATTTATCATCCGTACTGCATGTTATGTTAAAATTTTCTTCTTTCATTTTATCCTTTTAATTTCTCAATAAAGTTATGTATAGGAGCACAAATTATCAAAGATATTATCAAAGTAGATGTTATTGCGGCTGCATTACCAACGATGCTTTCATAATATTGGTATCCTGAAAGACTTATTGCAAATCTATAAACGATAATGTGAAGTATATAGATTTCCAATGAATAATGGCCCATCCATTTTAAACTTTTCATTATAATTTTTCCCCAATTAAACTTATACAGCAAGGAGAATAGCATTGCAATAAACGGTAAATAAAATAGCTGTTTCATATCATTGTAATAACATCCACTTATCCACCCTTTCCACATTAATAATTTTAATATCAATATAATTATGACAACTCCACACCAATATGATGTAGTAGCTTTGTGGCTAATATTTCCAAGTGAAAATCTCGCAATATACATTCCAATAATAAAAATAGGTGAATGTCTTAATGCTATTTCAATTTGAGAATATTTATAGGGAAAATAATATTCAATAAAAATGTTTATTGCAATGAGAATAAACATTAGCGCAAGGGTGTTTATTGAAGAAAATAGTAACTTTTTTCTGTTTACACATTTATAGAAAATTGGAAATAGTAAATAAAGAACCAAAGAAAAAGCCACATACCATGCTCCGATATAATTACCGTTAACCCAAAAGTCTAAACTTGTTATTTTGAGAAATAATCTTAATAACGAATATTTTTCTATAAAAAATTCATATATCAAATATGGCGTGACCATTACCATGAATGGGAATAAAACGCGCTGAAACCTTTTAAGGTAGAAAGGAATAATCTTACATCCTTTATTCATGGAATAAAACAATCCAAAGCCTGATAATAAAAGAAAAGTCTCAACATGTAGGACTGTATGAATAAAATCTAAAATGACATTATGGGCATTTAACCGCCCCATCATATGTTCGATAATAATGCCACACATCGTTATTCCCATCAATTCAGTACGATACTTACTCCATAGGGAAAAGTCTGTAAACATAAGTTTTATAGCATTCATTAGTGATAGCTTAGATTTATTTAATTCGTTCTCTTCCCCAATATATACCTTGTTTTAATATTCTTGCTGGATTGCCAGCTACAATACTTCCTTTGGGTACATTTAATCCAGCAACAACACTTTGTGTTCCAACTATTGAATTCTCGCCAATAACGCTACCCTTCAAAATTGTCGCTCCATAGCCAACCCATACTTTATCCTCGACTATCACGTCCTTAGCATAATTAATTTTAATTCCACAAGTGTCGTAAATAGTATGTGAGTCACCATTGCGTACAAATATATTTGATGAAAACATGCAGTCCTTTCCAATTGTTACTTTTGTGTCATATTCTCTTACAATAAATGAGCATCCTTGAAAATCGGAATTTTTGCCAATTTCTAAAGTATTATTTTCATTTTCAATCACTATTATTGATTTATCATAAAATTTTACATTCTTATTGATGATAAGTGTGTTATTTTTACCTGATACTTTAATTTTTACATTTTTAAGAATAACACCATCTTCTATCATAATCTTATTTCCTTTCCCGATAAGTTTTATAGAACTATTTATTAGTAATCCATGGCACGAAAATTTGTTTTCGTGATTATAACTTGCATCGTAAAAAGGTTTTTGTATAAACATAAAAAATGCTTTTAAAAAAAGCTGTGACAAGCGTGTCATGACGTGTTGGATATAAAAAAAGATATTCATATTATAAGTATAAATTTCTTATGTTTTTTTATTCTTTAGAGCTATTCTATATGGCATGTAATTATTTAAAGCAACGCATGTTATCACAAATATAATCATCAGCCACGTTTGAAATGAATTATTGTTCATAAATGCAACTCCCCAAATTGCTATCATTATAAGAATTCTATCACGTAAGTTATAAGTTGTTAAAGTATTATATGTTATTAGAATTTCGCAAACCACTTTTATTGTTCCTATGATGCAACCCCAATATCCCAGATCAAGTAAAATACCGTTTTCTAATAATAAATTTGTTCCAGGGTAGTATAGCATTTGTCCACCAATTATGATATCATAAAAAGACCATTGCCTGCTAAAGAAAACATCAAAGGCTTCAAAACGAGTAATTGTTGAACTATCTGAAAAATCAAAATCTGACAATCGCCCAAGCAAACCAGAATACTCAATCCATTCTATTATTGGTGGTAATGCGAAATACAAAAGTCCTACTATCACTAAAATATACCATATTTTAGCTTTATATAATATCACTCTATAAATTAAAATTATTCCCCATGTAATCAAAGCTCCTCTTGAGTTAAATGCCCATAAAGATGCAAGTCCCATTAAAATTAAAAAATATTTATATATTGGCTTTATAAAATTAGCACATAATATAAATGCCAAGATTATAGAAATAATATTTGCATTATAAAGTGGATGAAACATTAAAGAAAAACTTCTAAATGTAGAATCTTCTAACATGATTGCCGAAGTTGCTGCGTTGTTTTCCGTACTTTTGTAATCAATAAAATGTGTTAATGTGATTTTTTCATATAAAGCAATGGTACATTCTGCAAAGAAAAATGTAAACACTAAAAATATGAATGTTTTTGGAGGTCTAGCTTGCTGCTGGGCAGTGGCCAAAAGTATAACTGGAATGATACGAATTAAGATTGTGTTATTAAAAGTGTCTTCAGTAGACACATTTGCTATCTTGTGAAGAAAGAAACCTATTATAATTGATAAAATATAAATCTTTGAAGTAGTAGGTAGTTTATATTTTTTCAAATAAAAATAAATTATAAACAAAGCGGAAAACCAAATTAATCTTCCTGATAAAGTTCCACCTACATATTCACGAATCCCATAAATACTCGTACATGCAAGAATGAGTAAAAAGAATTGCAAGATTAAACTATCTTGTTTGGAAAACTTAAGCATGTTAATTTTGTTTAAACTTTATATTTCTTATTTTTAGAATCAGCATACTACGTTCGTTATTTTTTAGGCCACAGAATAGAACAAGTAAAGTCGTAACTATAAAAGAACTAGAAGCCGTTATAAATAAATTAGGTAAATTGTCGGTAAGATTATCTGCAATAAATTGTGAGATTCCCCAACTTGCTAAGAATATCAAAATACACCGTAAAACAACGTCAAATAGATATGTGTTAATTTTGTATGCAGGTATCATTCGATGAAGTAGGAAAAATCGGAAGAAAACAGCTATTGTATAAGTTAAAATAGTAGGATACATCACGGTATAGGGCTTACATCCAAGTTGTAGAAGTAGATAGGCTACTGGTAATTCTGAAAACATTATGATAGATACTCCAATTTGAAACCATTTTATATTTCCTGTTGCTTGAATGGCAGTAGTAACAGAACCTGATAATGAATAAAGTAAACATGTTAATATAGATAACACCATGAAAGCAGAAGTGTATTCGGGAACAATTCCAAGCCATAGTTTCAATAAATAATCTATATTTACAATGACAGGGATAGAAATTACACTTAATAAGAAAAAGGTGAGTCGTGCACCTGCATAAACAAGTTTTTGGCTTTCATTTATATTCCCTATGGCGTATTGTTTTGTTATTTGTGGGTTTATGGCCATAGCAAAATTTGTGGAAAAGGTATTTATTAGTGAAGAAACATTTATTCCTATGCCACGAGCTGCATTGACGGTAGGTCCAAAAAATAAATTTAAAATAATATTTGATATTTGATCTTTTAATGAAACTCCCATGTTACCTAAAACGCTCCATCCTGCAAATGAGAACATTTGTTTTGATAGTTCCCTATCGAAAATAAATTGATATTTACATTCTTCAAATTTTCGATGGCAATACATTGAATATAAAAATCGAACAGCGATGGCAACAAACGCTAATAAAATGGCATATAAAATAAGTTTATCTATGGAAGATACAAGCAAGGCGTAGACAATTATAAGTTTCATCATAACCTCAAAAATGCTAATATATGCGTACACGTTCATTTTTTCATGAGCTACAATACATGAATTGTATGGAACGCTGATAACAGTAAATATAAAAGTTAAAATTGAGCATTGATATACCCAGTTTACAGCGTACATACGTTCTTCCGGTAGGTTTAGTTGGGTATTTACAAACCATAAACCGACAGTTTCACCTAAAATCACTGAAATTAAAGCTATTGCAGCATGAATGTTTATAGATGTGCAGAATATCTTGCCTAAACGTTCTATATTTCCTTTGCCTAATTCAAATGATATGAATCTTTGGGTTGAAGCAACCATTGCACTATTTAAAAAAGAAGCCATAGTTATTACACCACCCACTACATTGTAAATTCCAAAATCAGATACACCAAGCACATTTAGAACAACACGTGACGTGAATAACCCTATCGTCATTGTAATAAACATGCGGAAGTAGAGAAGTAATGTATTCTTAGCTATACGCTTATTGTTAACGGAAGTATTTTGATTCATTAATTATTTAGTTAGCGTCCAATTTTGAGTGTCATAGTAGGAAAAACTGCTTAATGACAGTTTACTTTTAAGAAAATCAAAAATTGGATTTGTTTTTTATTAGTTAATCATTTGTAAAAGATTTTCATAGTCTTTTTGTTATCTGACAACTCCTCGGTAGTATTTTTTTATATATATACTGATATTTCATTTGTTCTATATAGATTGATATTTTATGGTATATGTTAGGCATATTAATCATATTGTTAAGACAATAGGAATAGCTAATCCTTTCTTTTCCGTCAGCTGTCAGTTAAAGTTCTCTGCCATCAAGTTGTTGTTAGTACTATACGCTTCATCCTTTCTATAATTGAATAGCTATTTTCTAATTTTTGCTTTACGTTTTTATAAACTTTCTGCAAAGCGCAAAACTTATCAAGCAACATTAATTTTTCCATGGTATTCATATTGTGATAATTGTTGTAGTATTAATGTTTCTTGAATTTATTAAATAAACTTCCACATGCTTTTGTCATTTTTGAAATAGAAAGAAAAAAGAGTTTCTCCTAAACTTCTGAAACCAGAAGTTTAGGAGAATGAGTATTTTATACCATACATTTCTTATGTGTGGCTTCCTTCCTATTACGGATGAACAGTCTCTCATAATAATGCAGATTTATATACTTACTAAAAGTTTTTATTGTAGTAACGAAACTCATGCCTTTTATTCTTTGAGGCTGTACGTCAAAATTGGACACTTACGACAAATCTTTGTTTTATTTTTGTTGTAGGCTTTTCTTTTCTCCGGCTTCATAACCGTAACCATAGCCGTAACCGTAGCCATAGCCCTTACCGTAACCGTACTTGGCACCGTAACCGTAGCCGTAACTGTTCTTACGCTTGCTCATGTCGATGTCGTTGATAACGGTTGCCAGTTTCGGGAACTTATGCTCGTCGCGCAACACATTGATATAGCGGTAGCCGGCTTTCGGGGTTACGTCGGCACGGCATACATATACGCAGATGTCTGCCACACGGCCGATGATGGCGGTATCGGTCACCATACCGATGGGGGCGGTATCGAGTATCACGTAATCGTAACGTTCTTTCAGCTGGTTGATGGCATCTTCCAGTACGGTGCGTGCTACCAGCTCGGTCGGGTTGGGAGGTACCGGTCCGCCCGGCAGGATGTCCAGATTCGGGCTGATGTCCGAGCGCTGGATCATGTCGGTCAGTTTCACATGGTCGGGATCGCTCAGGTAGTTGGTGATACCTTCGGCACGGCGGCTCAGATTGAACACTTTGTTTAGACCGGGCTTGCGGATATCCATACCTACTACGATGACTTTCTTGCCCAGATAGGCGAGACTCACGGCGGTGTTTCCGGTTACAAACGATTTTCCTTCACCCGGCTGGGTAGAAGAGAAGAGGATAACCTTGTCGGTCTTGCCCAGCATGAAGAGCAGGTTGGTACGCAGGCCGCGGAAGGTTTCTTCCATGATGTCGTTCTTGTTTTCGCGTACCACGATGGCACCGTGCTCCGGCTTTTTGCTTCGTGGCAGTTCGCCCAGAATAGGTACGGTAGTGAGTTTCTCTACGTCGTCGCGGTTTTCTATCTTGTACTTCAGCAGGTCGCGCAGGTAGACAAAGCCCACGGGGATGCCCAGTCCGATGACAAGGGCAGCAAGAGCGATGATTTGTTTTTTAGGAGATACCGGATTCCTGTCCGCCAGTGCTTCCTCGATGATGCGTCCGTTGGTAGCAGTGGCTGCCAGGGTAATGGCATTTTCCTCACGCTTCTGCAGCAGCATGATGTAGAGCTGTGCCTTGATTTCCTGCTGGCGGGAGATGGTAAGGAACTCTTTTTCCTGCTGAGGTGCGCTGCTGATGCGGCCTTCGAACTTGCGTGCCTGACGGTCGATGTCGCTGCGGGTAATCTGGAGTCCTTTCAGTACGCTGGCTACCGTGGTCTGTACGTTGTGGCGCATGGCCTCGATGCCGGTGTTCATGTTTACTACGGCAGGGTTGTTCTCACTCGAGGTACGGAGCAGCCGCTTGCGCTCGATAAGCATGGTGTTATACTGGTCGATGACCGAACTCAGGTTCTGGTCCTGCAGGCCTACATTGGCAGGAATGACTTCCTGTTCGTTGGCAGGATTGTTGATATAGTCGCGCAGGAATTCTACCAGGCGTATCTGGGTCTGGTTTTCGATGCGCAGCTGTTCGTATTTGGAGTTTTCCTGCAGGGCAAGCTGGGCATCGCTGGTCAGGTCGGTCAGTCCCGATTTCTGCTTGAAGTCAGCCAGCTGGGTTTCGGTGCTGCCCAGTTCCTGATTGATGATGCCGATACGGTCTTCGATGAAGTCTGCCGTTTTCTGTGCCACCTCGTTCTTCTCGTCGTTGGCATCCTGGTTATAGAAGGCTACCAGGCAGTTGATAAAGTCGGCGGCACGCTGTCTGTCGGTGTTTTTAACAGCTATCTGGGCGATGGTGGTGGTTTTTGAGGTAGATTCTACCATTAGATTTTCGCCGTATGCTTTAGCAATAGCTGTAGGAGCACCCACATAGGCTGCCAGGCGGATATCGCCGCTTTCCTTAGCCTTCCATTCGTTCAGGATGGAGTCGTTTGCCGTAAAGCTGAACACACCTGCCGGGGTAGGGAATACGGCTGGGAGTTTGTCAAAGGTCTTTTCCGTTTCCTGTTCTTCCTCATCGAGGGTATAGCGTACCTTGACGTACAGTTTGCCTTCGGGGCTGTAGCTCAGCTTCAGGCGGGCACCTTCTTCCAGTTTTTCAGCCTCTTCGGGCGACATGAATACGTTGATAGGAGAGCTCTGGTACAACGGGATGTCGTAGCCCAGCATGCGGTCCTGCGAAACAGAGGTATAAAGCCCCAGCTGGGTCACTACCTTGCGGATCAGGGTGCGGCTTTTCAGGATTTCCACCTCATTGTCGAAGTTGTTGCTCATGGATAGCCCGCCCAGGCTCTGCATGGCCTCGAGTGCTCCGGATGCTGCTCCCATGCCGCGCTTGCTGGAATCGTCTTCCTTGATAAGTACGGCGGAAGTTACGTTATACACCGGTGCCTGATAGCGCAGGTACACAAAGGCGAGGATGAGGCAGACGATGACGCTTGCCACAAACCAGGACCAGTAGGCAAGGTATTTGAAGAAGATGGCATAGAAGTTGATGCTCTCTTCGTGCTGCTGTTCGTTGTTCGGGTTCTGTTCTTCTATCATAATGTTTGCTGTATATTCTTTGAATTTTTTTAGGAAAATATTTATCGCAGGATGTTGACGATCAGGCTGGCAATGGATACCAGAATGGAAGTGGCCGAGATGACGGTAGTGGTTGTGTTACCGATGTCGGAGTTCTTCGCCTTGGTCTTGTTAGGAGTGACGTACAGAATGTCGTTCTGCTGCAGGTAGAAGTAGGGCGACAGGATAAGGTCGCTCTTGGTCAGGTCGAGCAGCATGATTTCGCGCTTGCCGGTAGCATCCTCACGGATCAGCTTCACATTGTCGCGTACACCGTATACGGTCATGTCGCCTGCCATGGCGAGGGCTTCGAGTACGTTTACCTTTTCGTTGCTCACGGTGAAGGTTCCCGGACGGTTTACTTCGCCCAGTACGGAAATCTTGTAGTTGGACATACGTACGGTCACGATAGGTGTTTCCTTAAGGTAGGATTTCAGGCCTTCGCGTATCAGGTCTTCTGCCTGGTTTTTGGTAAGTCCGCCCACCTTGAGGCGTCCCAGTACGGGGAAGTCTATCTCGCCGTCGTTGTTTACCAGATACTGCTGCAGCGTAGGCTGCGTGGTGGTATTGATATTGGTCAGTGCCGCATTCAGCGGAGTCTGTACGGTCAGGTTGAAAGGAGCTGCTGCCTGCGGGTCGGTAGTATTTACCGTGATGCTGAGCAGGTCTTTAGGCATGATCTTGGCATCGTAGAGCGGAATTTCCTTTCCGTACTGGTTTACGGCTTCCGGATCTTGCAGGTAAGGAACGTTTTTGTAGGAGGTACATCCCGACAGCCCTGCCAGAAGTACCAGTATCAGTGTGAATGCTTTGAATTTCATAAGATAAATGTATGTTTGCAGATTTTTTATTCGGTTATTTTCCCATCAGCCGGGCAAAAAAGCCTTTCGGCTTTTCGGGTTCGTACTCCTGTTCGTACTTGCGCATCAGGTCTTCATAAGAAAGCTTCTGGTGTACCATTTCGTAAATGGTTCCCCAGTCCGGCAGTCCGCCCAGGTTGCGGTCGTCGATGAAGAGGTCTGCTTTCAGTTTGCGCGAGTAGTGATTGTTCTGCCCTTTTTCTTCTTCGGGGTAATCGCGGTTGATGGCATAAAAATCCAGTCCGCGTTCATGGCAGAACTGTACAGCCTCGTCCAGCAGGCGGCCTTCGCGTACACTCCATAGTATCAGTTTATGGCGTTCGGCCTGCAGTTTTTTTAATGTCTCGATGGCAAAAGGAATTTCCTTTCCGATGGAAGGATACTTGTGCTCGACGATGGTTCCGTCGAAATCTACGGCAATAATCATTTTGTCAATTAATAATGGATGTTACTATGTTATGTGAATGCCACAGTCAGGCACTTCATGCCAGAATCTGAGAAAAGTTGCTTATAGTGTTGGTGGGCATATCGTTGCTTTTCTGTGGCATTTTTCTTTCATTCTATATCTTCGATGGTTTCGCACCAGGTGTAGCTCACTTTGAGCAGGGCGGTGCTTTGGGGTATTTCGATGGCGATGTAGTGGCGGCCTCCGTAGCGGAGGAACTTGCCGGTCACACCGTAGAGCGGACCGCGGCGTACTACCCGGACGGGGACGCTGTGCTTGCCGCGAAGCTTTTCGGAATCGATGAACCGCGTGCCCTGGATGTCGGGGCTGGTGGCATGCATGAAGTTCTGCATGTCGCGTTCGCTCACCGTGCAGTAGTCATTGCCGTTGCGTTCCTTCTTCAGGAAATAGACGGGCAGCGGGGCTTCGGAGGCGAACTGCCGGCACCAGTTGGCGTCGTAGGGACGGTGGATGAAAATCAGGTTGTGGATGGCGGGTACGAGTATGTGGGTGCATTCACCCTCGCGTCCGGTGTCGCGGAGCTCGTAGGTCATGGGGATGTAATGCTCGATGCCCTGCTCTTTGAGATAGGCGGCTACTGTAAGTTCTTTGTTGTACACCGTCTGCAGGGGAAGCCATACCTGTTCTTTTTCCATGTCTGTGGATGTTTGTCCTTCTGGTTTTTTGTTCCCTTTTTTCTTGATTGAATGTTTGTTGAGGTACGGATGTACCTCTCTCTCCTTCCTGGCGCCTGAAAAACACTATGAATCAGTTTGTTATCTCCAAATACGGAAGATGACGCACATCGTGCTTCTGTCTAGGATCCGCTCCCACAGCCGCATAGGAAGTCGTTCTTCGGCGCAAAGATAACAAATTTATATGCAGAAAGGTTTATTTTAACCCTTTTTTTAGATATGATTGTTCAATTTTTTTATTTTTACACAAGGACTGCCGTCTTTTTCCGAATGTGGACGCAAACGGGCTGGCTTGTCAATTTATCCGTTTTTTTGTCGATTGGTACAAAAAAATCTCCGGATGCCGGCATCATGTGCGGACAATGTCCGGAGATTTTTTTGGATATTCGTACGAAAAGCCGGAGCTTTTGTACGAATATCCGGGTAAACTTCCTGATGTTTACTTCAACTTTTCAGCTTTTTTTCCCGTCGGGCTGCCTTTTCGGGAGTCCGTGCCCACGGAAAGCTGCTTCAGAATCCTGAACTCGTTTTCTCCCGGCTCCTCGTCGGGATCGGCCTCGCGTACTATCAGGTTCGTCTTGTGCATGATGCAGCTCTCTATGATCAGTCTCAGGGTGGTTACGTCGAAATCTATCTCGCACACCTGTTCGGCTGCCTTGAAGAAGGTGGCCAGCGTCTTGAAACGGAAATTGCGGACGGTGTCGAAACACGTATGCGTGCCGATGCCCGTGATGCGCTGGATTTCCGACTTCGATACGTGCGACAGGGCGCACAGTGTATCGATGAACTTTCTTAATTCTTTGAGCCACTCGTCTGTCTGTTGCTTCGTAGGCTCGCACGAAGCGTATAATTTTTCGAAATATTTCATTGGTCTTGTCTCTCGGGGGTTATCTCTGCCGTATAGGGCAGTAATTAATACTCTGCCAATCGGTATTTTTACCGGTGAAAGACAAGAACGGAAGTTTACCTGTCAGGTTCTGTTGATGACACAAAGATAACGGAAAAATCGTGGCTGAACGTTTTTCTTTGCGAGAAAAACTTCCCTTGCTTTTACTCTTTCTTTTAATATATAATAGGAAAGGGTGGCAACCCTGGTGGTGCTCTTGTGGCCCGCCGGACATTGTAATAACTTGTAACTCTGAGGGTTTGCTATGCTACACTTTGGTGACGGTGGTGGCCCGCCCTTTCGGGTTGCGTAAAAAAATGAAGAATTATGGAGGTGATAACAACTATGAAAAATCCTGGCAATCTGGGCTTTCTGGTACTTTCGAGGCGACTGCTTACCCAGATGTTTGCCGAAATGTACGGAAAGTGGCATTCCGACTCGCAGGCGTATGTGTATCTGCTCATGGCGGCGTGCTTTACCGATCAGGGTGATACCCCTGGATGCCTGAAACGGGGCGAGCTGTTTTTCTCAGGAAGGGAGCTGAGTCTGCGCTTCGCCTGGAGCCGGAGGCATGTGAACCATTTTATCGGAGAGCTGGAGCAGAACGGTGTGGTGGAGGTGATGAAGGTGCAGAACTGTTCGAAGCTGCGTCTGCTGCACTACGATACGCTGTGCCGCATGCGGGTGAAAAACGGTGCGGACGGAAGGCGCAGGAGCGCGGGCGACGAGATGTTCGAGGTGTTCTGGGAACAGTATCACGACATGACGCGGCAGCCTGCCCTCGACATCGAGGCGGCGCGCAAGGCGTGGGGGAAACTGACGCTGGCCGAGCGAGAGGAGGCGGTGGGAAACATCGAGATGTATCTCTGCATGCTGCCGTCTATCGACCGGGCTCGTACGGCGCTGAAGTATTTGCAGATGAAGAGTTTTGTACTCAATTGATTATATTTTTATCTGTGTTGTCTGATGAAACTTTTTAAATTGTCAATCATTGCTGTCCGATAAAACTTTTCAAACCCTCAGTAACTTGTTGATATATAAGAATCAAGCAATGATTTTAACAGGAGGGATTATCCGTAAAGGCAATCGGTTTTTCAGTAATGTAAAAAGCTGTATCGGACAGCAGTCATATTTTTAGGATTATGGGGATGGTTTATGCGGAAGAAATAGAAGGGGCGGTACTGGGGGCGTGCCTGCTGGAGCGTTCGGCTCAGGCGTTGGTGCTGAAAAGTCTGCGTGCCGAGATGTTTTACCTGACGGCGCACCGGGTGGTGTTCGAGGCGATAAACGCGCTGTATGCCCGGGGAGCGGCGGTGGATATGCTGACGGTGACCGAGGAGCTGCGTGCTCAGGGACGGCTGGACGATGCGGGCGGTCCGTTTGCCGTGGCGAAACTGGCGGCGGGGGTGGCTACGTCGGCTCACCTGGAGTATCATTGCGGCATCCTGTTTCAGTATTACCTGAGGCGGAAGCTGGTGGAGGCGCTGACACGGGAGCTGGCGGCGGCAAACGATATGACGTGTGATGTGTATGATGTGCTGATTGATACGCAGCGGGAACTGGGGGCGCTGCTCGAGGATTCGCCGCTGGAGAATCACTTGCACCCCATGCCGGAGGTGATGGATGATACGGTGGCGCTGGTGGACCGCCGGCAGGAACTGGCTGTGAACGGGCTGACGGGTGTGCCTACGGGCTTGCAGCGGCTGAACGAGATGACAGGGGGATGGCAGCCGGGCAACCTGATTTTTACGGCGGCGCGTCCGGCCGACGGAAAGACGGCACTCGACTTGTTCTTTGCGCGTCAGGCGGCGATGGCGGGTGTGCCGGTGGTGTTCTTCACGCTGGAGATGACGGCTTCGGAACTGGGCGAGCGTATGGTACTGGCGGAGAGTTCGGCCGATCCGCTGCGTATCCGTCAGGGCAGGCTCTCGCCGGAGGAGGTGGAGGATGTGCACCGTACGGCGGAACGGATGAGCGCGCTGCCGGTACATGTCGACGATACACCGTACATCAACGTCGACCAGTTGTGTGTCATCGCCAAGTCGCTGCGGGCAAAGGGGCTGCTGGGCTTGCTTATCGTCGACTATCTGCAACTGCTTGCCACGGTGAATCCGGGGCGTACGCGTGAACAGGAGGTGGCGGAGTGCAGCCGCAAGCTGAAGGGGCTGGCGCGCTCGCTGGGGTGTCCGGTCATCGTGTCGAGCCAGCTCAACCGTCAGGCGGAAGACCGGGCGGGGAGTCCGGAGCTGCGTCACCTGCGCGAGAGCGGGGCCATCGAGCAGGATGCCGATCTGGTGATTCTGCTGCACCGTCCGGAACGTTATCACATCCGGGTGGATCCCGATACGGGATGGTCTACGCGGGGCATGGGCATCGCCACGGTAGCCAAGCACCGCAACGGGGCGACGGGAAAGGTATATTACGGGTATAATCCCAGCATGACGAAAATCGGCGAGTTCGCGGGTACGCCTGTGACTGCGCCGGCAAACAATTTAAAACGGAAGAATGATGAAGGAAAGAGCAGTGACTTATTCGGTGGTTCCGCGGGTTGATCCGCGTGATATCTCGGCAGAGATGACGTATTATGCCCGTGCACAGGCGCGGGGAGAGGTGACGCTGGGCGACATGGCGCGCCGTATTCAGCGGCGGTGTACGGTGACACGTGCCGATACGCTGGCGGTGCTTGTAGCGCTGGAAGAGGAGGTCTGCCGCGGGCTGTGCAACGGCGAGATTGTCCGTCTGGGTGAGCTGGGTTCGCTTCAGGTGGGAGTGAAAAGTGAGGGAGTGCGGCTGGAGGCTGACTTCCACGAATCGATGATAAACAAGATATGGGTGCGTTTCCGTCCGGGCATGGTGCTGAAGGGGATGCTGGACGGGGCGGCTTTCGAACGGGTATCGCCGCGCAAGGAAGCCGGACGTGCCGGAAAGGGGATGCGGTATGAAAGAGAATGAACATGGCGACGGAGAATTCCGTCTGCGTATCTACGGCAAGTCGGAGCTGGCTTGTCTGTATTTTCCCGACCGTTCGCCGGAAACGGCACGGCGCAATCTGTACCGGTGGATGTACCGCTGTCCGTCCATCCGCGAAGGGCTGGCGGCACTGGGCCACGACAAGCACCGCAAGTTTTTCCTCAAGCCGGAGGTGGAGGTGATCGTGCGGGGACTGGGGGAGCCGTAAGATTAAGAAACTATGATATATACTTGCACGGGGTGTGAACCTCACGTTTGCGGCATCGCGGCGTGGTTCACACCCCGTTTTTTGTGTGTATGCTGCATCGGAAACTTAACGGTGGAGGCCTGGACGCTTTTTCAGAATCGGATGAGGAAAGAATGAGTAAAATCATTATATTTGCATATGTATCATCAACAGCTGTAGATATGGATTATGATATAAAAGATAAAATGGAGTGGACGATTATTTTCATCAGGGAGTTCGGACGTAAATACGGACTTTCGATGAAGCAGGCATTCAATTACCTGAGTCGTTTCAAAGGGATTGATTTTATCGATCGCCATTATGATTATGTGCATACTCAGTCGTTTGCTTCGATGGTGGACGATATAGCTGAGTATTGTCACCGTCACGGAGGGGCGCTGGTATGAGGCTGTATCATATTCTGTTCTGACTGACACGGGGTGTGAACCTTACGTTTGCGGCATCGCGGCGTGGTTCACACCCCGTTTTTTGTGTGTATGCTGCATCGGAAACTTAACGGCGGAGGCCTGGACGCTTTTTCAGAATCGGATGAGGAAAAAATAGATTGAAAGAAACTTTCTGAGGATGATATGACTGTTAAAAGCAAGAAGTCTCAGTCGTAATGACTGAGACTTCTCTAATTCCTTTTTATAGTGCAGATGCGACGACTAAGCTCGCACGGGCACTTTCGTATTGCAAAGGTAAGCATTATTTTTTATTCCGCCAAACAGTATGGCTGTTCAACATTCGAGTTTAGAAGTCTGTGCCACAACTTTTTTAGCTTCATTTGTCTGAATGGAGCAGACAAGATTATGGATTTCGTTCTCCAATTCCGTTTTTCGGGTTTGTGAGATGCATCCCAGAATATATCTTACAACATCTATGCCACCTTTAATGTTGTGTCTGCAATCGGCAGAAATGTCAGCAGGCAAGCGCTTAATACCTCTGGGAAAGTCCATGCGGTAGATGCAGCCTCCGTGTGCACATTTGTTGCGAAGGACACGAATTGTTTCCATATAATTGTAAAAAACACCTCTTGAACAGCCATAGGCATTGGCTACCAAATCTTTTGCATCCGTCTCTTTCAACGAATCATATAATGTAATGATATTGCCGATTGTCATAAACTCTATGGTTTTCCATGCCGGAGCATATATCCCCGGATGATTTGCATGGTGATGCTGGATTATGGGATTTTTACGCATAGCAGCATAGACCTGCTCTTCAAAGGCATTTACAAAATTGGATGTTACATATTTACGGTTGACAAACCAGCAAGGATCGTCAATATACCGGAGTGATATATTGTAGATGAATTTTGTGCGGATATTGACCTCGATACGGTCGAGAGCGTTAAGCAGAAGTCTGCGGAGTCTGGTATCAAACTCATAAAGATCATACACACTCTTGAATGTTGTGCCCGGTTTTAGCTTATGGTCACGGTGTTCCAGACATGGGAATTTTATCTCATAAGGAAAAGAATAGAATCCTAGCCGATAATAACCGACGTCAAGAAGAATTTCTTTTGCTTTCTCCTCATCATCAAACATCATACCGTTTGATTTAAGTTGGGCAATTTGCTGGTCTATCGTATATGCTTTTTCCATTGCTGTTTTTAATTGAAAAACAAATTTACTCTTTTTTATGAAAACAAGCGCCTTTTGTTGTGCTTTGATTTTATCTGCCGGCAATATGCTGTGCCGTACAAAGACATAGCCAGGTATTCACACCGATTTGACAAACTTATAAAATCATAGAAAAACATATAGAATCCTATAATTTATGTTGTCTTCCTGTCTCAACCTTGCTGGTTGCAATTCCATTTCTTACGAAGCGGGAAAGCAGAGCCGTCAAGTCCTCAGGCGTAGATTCGGGGTAATCTGCCCCTATTTGTTTTTTTATGATAAGAGAAAGAAGATTCAGACTTGCATTGTAATCACGATCTATTATAGCACCACACTTAGCACAATGATAGATGCGGTCGCTCAATCTTAAGTCTTGCTTTATATGACCGCAAACACTGCATGTTTTGCTTGACGGATAGAAACGGTCGGCTTTCAGAACTTTAACCCCGTTCAGCAGCGACTTGTATTCTATCTGTCTGCATAACTCACCGAACGCCACATCTGAAACGGATTGGGCCAGCCTATGGTTGCGCACCATTCCTTTCACGTTCAAATCCTCCAATGCAATATGCGCATAGTGGGTGGTAAGTATTGTAGTGACCTTCTGTGTGAAATCACGTCGTATATTTGCCACTTTTCTTTGTGCATTGGAAAGTCTGACAGACAGTTTCCTGTAGTTGTTCGACTTTTTCTTGCCTT